>Ga0326727_10011110_pt1 | contig 21112 bp, 17 predicted proteins | sample MB2enrmetagenome_FD_207643 | JGI IMG/M metagenome (GOLD analysis project Ga0326727, IMG submission 207643) | Lab enriched peat soil microbial communities from McLean, Ithaca, NY, United States - MB29MY | ecosystem: Environmental > Terrestrial > Soil > Wetlands > Peat | place: USA: New York...
CGACCGCCCAACTGATGGCCAACTTCTACGAGCACCTCGGCCGTCACGAGGGAAAGGCAGAGGCGCTCAGGCAAGCGCAGCTCGAAATGCTCAAAGCGGGCGCGCCGCCGTACTATTGGGCCGGCTTTCAACTCGACGGCGAATCGAGCGGCAGCCTCTTCAGCGAGACAAAATCGACAAATTCGTCCAGGAGCACCCGATGACATTGAAACCGGCTGCGAACTCATCACTGCCTGTTCAACTTTCACCGCGTGACCGCCACGCAATCCTCGAAAACGTGCTTGCCGCTCTGCGGAAGCGGTTCTATTCGCCTGAAAAGCTGAACGGCGATTGGCAATCCGCCGTGGAGCGCCACCGGGCTTTGATCGAGAACGCAGCCTCTGCCGACGCCTTCGAAAAGGCGATGAGCGATTTGTTGGCGGAGCTACACACCTCCCATTTGGGCTTTTTTCACAGCAGTGCCCGCAGAGCGTCGAGCCGCGCCGCGCTCAGCGCAACCTATCTTGCGGACGAAACTCCTTACGGGAAGCGCTGGATATTTCAGGATGTCCACGCAGGAGGAGCAGCAGCGATCGCTGGCATTGAACCTGGGGACATCCTTCTCAGTGTCGATGGCCGGGAGATGACTCCACCCGAACATCCCGTATTCGCTATGGGCAAGCAAACGAGTGTGGAACTTGTAGACGGAAGCGACCAGCGACGCACTGTTTCCGTCGAAGTAGCACCGCCCAAGGGGAAGAAGCTCCACTTTATCGAGCCCACGGTCGCCGAGGCGCGGCAACTAGGAAATGGGCTGGGCTACCTCAAGATTGCAATGTTTCCGGGCATGATTGGGGTTGAAGTTGCAAACGAAATCTCCCACGCCGTCGAAAGACTCGGCGCGGTTGATCACCTGATCATCGACTTGCGCGGCAACACGGGCGGAGGGATCGGGGCCCTTCGAGTGATGAGCCTGCTCACACCAGACAGAGTCCCGGTTGGATTTGCCCTCGACAGGCGCCGCGTCACGCGAAATCTCGAAACGGAAAAGCAGGGGTTCCGCCGATTTTCGCGAATACCGGCGTCAACGAAAGCACTGTGGCGGCTTGCATTGCAGTTTGGGCCTGCAATGATGACGAAAAAGCCCATTGTGCTCCAAACCGAGGGATTGGGCGATAAACCATTTCACGGGAGAGTTGTTCTCCTCGTGAACCGCCATACCGCAAGCGCCGCGGAAATGATTGTCGCGTTTGCGCGAGAGAACCAGCTTGCCACAATCGTCGGAGAGAAGACGGCCGGTCGTCTCCTCTCGGCGACTTCCGTCAAAGTCGGCAATGGATTCCGGTTGGCGATGCCAACAGGGGCGTACTACACATGGAACGGATTGGTACTGGACGGAACGTCGATGGAACCTGACGAACTGATCGAGTTCAATTGGCGCGAACAAAGGGCTGGGACAGACGGGCAACTTGAACACGTTATCGAATCGATTCGAAGTCACCGCTCAGTACGTGCCAGTTGAACGCGCTGTTGACACCCCTTGCGGGGCTCATTTCCAAAATTGGCCGCCATTCGAAAGGAACACGAGGCGGAGAGAGCTTGATCCATCAATCGGGCGCCAGAGTGGTCCTCGTTTTCGAGCGAGATTAGGCATTAATCAAGAATCCCTCCCGGCGACATCGGCGTTTCCCGATACCTATAATTCACTTCACGCAAAGTGCTGATGGAGCATTAGTCTGAATGAACTGGAGATGGGGATCGAGCGCTGGGGTGAGGTCCGTCGGAGCGTCCAGGCGGATGACCAGTGAGCCCCCGCAACATTTCTTGCCATCTTTCCCCGCAGCGTAGACGGGGCTCAAGTGAGTGCTAAGCCGTTTGGGGGAAACTGGAGCGCACCGCTCCGAGAGTTGTGTACAGACAATACGCGCTTTCGTGCAATTTCGAACGGCCTGCACTATTTCATCACGGGGATTTCCGAACCTTCCTCGTCCGATTGAAAAAACTACGACCTGCGGTCGGACCGAACCACATAACTGCCGGACGAAGTCTTCGGGGACTGCACCTCCTGAGTTGCCGCCGTGGTGTGGGAATACTAGAGTTGGGGCCATGATGTCCGGTTTGGCCTCCAACGCAGAATCGAGCCCGACTTGATCTATATCACCGCAGAAAAGGGCAGCCGGACCAGCCTTGCTGACCACGCGAATCATCGCGCTTACCGAATTCGATGTAATTCGTCTTCCCTGGCGGTCCTGGGAGCCGGGTCCCTTCGTGGCGATGTAATTGGTCGGTGCTAGGATCTCGATCCTGACGTCGTCGATGTCAAAATCCCCGGAATTCGATGGCGTCAAAGCAGGTTCAAAGTCAATCGCGCCGGACCTCTGTTGAAGATCGAGTTCGTAGGCTAGGTCGTCCCATGCTGACGAACCCTTCAGAGAGTCTGAGTTCACGCGAATCTTCCCTATTTTCACCACATTGGATGCGAGGACCCCGATGAGGCCCGCAATGTGATCCGCGTCTGCATGCGATATCAGGAGCGCGTCGATCTTGGGCGCGCCGGTCTCCGTCAAAAACTCAAGGAGGCCAGTGCGTGGACCGGCGTCAATGACGATGATTCCGGTGCCCGTGTTAACGACGGCCGCATTGCCGTGCCCGACGTCCAGGATTGTGACTGTTCTTGCGAGGTCTATGGCCGTCATTCCGTTTCCCACGCATCGAAGTACAGATCGACATCCGATTCTGCGCCGATGTTTACCTGCGCATGGAGCCGTTTTCCGCGTACTGCAGCCTGCAGGACAGGCCTTGGCAGCTCGGACAGCTTGAGGCTTACAACGTCGTTTAGGCTCCATGATGGCACTACAAAATATAGGAATCCAGCGTTAACATCGGCGTCGACTTCTTCGATCCTGATTAACGCACGCCAAGGTTTTCGAATTGCCTTGAAGTTTCCATCGAATTCTCGAAGCACTTGCTCGATACCCAGCACTAGTGTGTCAGGATTGATATCTTGGGGTCTCAACAGGACCGGAATCCGCTTACGATACGGACGCAACTCGTCTATATTTACGCGTTCCCAGCGGGTACACAGGAGAGCCGGGAAAGACTGATTGTACCAATGGGCAACTAGCTCGGCGCCGTTGAATTGTGCGTAAGCTTGCACTTTTAAGTGATGATCGCAGATTGCAGCATCAGCCCTCTTGGGCACCTCCAGTAGGTACTCATTGAGCGAGGGAAGGGGGCCTGCTTCGGAAACAGGCGTGAGGTTGAGTTCGCTGACAAAATCCTCGTACGCATCGCGAACTGCTTTATCGTCGTCCACGATTGCGACTCTTTCCAAGTTCGTACCGTCGATTTCCATCTCACACCCCTAGAATCGGCAAATGAACAAAGAGCTCAGCGCCGCCAAGCTCACCGTTTGCGATCGCTCCGACCGACCCACCGAGGTCCTGCACAGCGTCGTGGACAATGGCGAGTCCCAGTCCTGTCCCGTTTTCGCGAGTTGTTTCGCCTGGAAGCCAGATGTCCGCCAAGGGAATATCAGTTATTCCTGGGCCAGTGTCCAAGCATGCAAGTGTAAGTTCCAGTTGCACGATTGTGGTCCTTATGAGGATTTGGCGACTTCTTGTACCAGCGACCTCGAAGGCTCTCAAGCTGTTGTTTATGAAGTTAGTGAGAATCGATTCAATTGCTGCTGGGCTAGCCCTGAGGTAAGGGTCCCCGGCGCATAGATCGACGACACACTGAACCTGGCGCCCTTCGAAGAAGGGCAGAAAGGTCTGTACGACCTCGTTTATGACGTCATGTACGTCGACACGGCCCACTCTTCGTTTGTCGTGATCAACGAGACGGAGAGTGGCACTGCTGAGCACGCCTAGGCTCTCGATCGCTCGCTTAATCGAGCTAACTGGCATCTTGAGTACAGCCTCGTACTGGTCCTTCAGGAATCTCTGGGCCCGTCGCTCGATCGTATTTATCGCCACCGATATGACCTTCATTGGACTGCCACTCGATTCGTGCGCAAAGGTCGCGGCGGTGATTCCGGCGGTGCTCAACGTTCTGTAGAGCTGTACCTCCTTTCGGAGGGTGTCAACTTCTTTCTCTTTGCTGCGGTCGTACGCTTCGAAGGCCTTGAAGATCGCGGTCCTGCTCTGTTTTGGAGCCCTTTGGATAGCTTCCTGCACACTCTCCTTGGCTTTCACCACCTGCTTAGGAGCAGTCGCCCGTTCTTGGGCTCTCCTCTTAGTTGCGACCTCCATTCTCCTTTTCGCCATCCATTCCAAGGCGTCCGTTGCGAATTCTCGAATCTCTTGAAATGTCTCGGTTTCGATGAAGCCCGATCTGTCCGTTTTCTGAATTAGAAGGTCGGAGTCGGAGGAGATCGACACCCTGCCAACTGAGTTATTTGTGGACGGACGTTCCTCCGGGCTCCGGACGCGTCGGAGATTCATTTCGAGCCAGTCGTTGCCTGGATTCCCGTAAGGGGCAACCCTTAACCCGTTGTGGTACAAGTGCACGCCACCAAATGCGGACAGCCACTCTTTGACCTCGGTTAGAGAGGTCTGCCTAGTTGCGAATGTCTCCTTTTGGAGTAGGAAGGCCCACAGGTCAAATGAGGCCGGAGGGCACGCGTACTCTGACCCGCCGCGCCGGACGGCGATTTCTCCATGCTCGGCCTTGAATAACGTCGCTCCTTTCCAGTCCACAACTTGAGCAGCTGCTTTCCCGGTCGCGTCGACGTTCGCAATTAGATGGAAATCAGCATCTTCGAAGTAGCCAGTTTTAACCAATGATTCCAGGTCGGAGTATTCCTGGGAAATGAGCTTTGCCTTGAAGCGGAGCGGGTCCGCACTCGGAAATGGATCCGCAAGAAGGAGCAATGATCGGGCGAGACGCTTTGCGTCGCCACGCGAGACCCGCGATTTCAAATTTGAAAGTCTGAGGCTGGTACCGTCTTGCGCGCCCTCAGGCCGGGGCGCGGAGCGGAGGGGAAGATCCACCGCGTCAACTGTGCGGGCGGAGTCGAATTCAGCCCAGTTTATTGAGATTGAGTATTGAAGATTGGGTTCAGAACGTGGCCGAGTCTCCATAGAGACGGCGCTTCCCATCCTCAGTGCGGCCAGTCTTCCTAGCCCTTTGCTGCCCGCTCGGACGCGCCCTAGACGTGTCCGCTGGCCGGGCGCTTTCGAGGAAGCGCCGATGACTAGCCAGCCGTTGACAATGCTGCTTTCGTCCATCCCGTCTCCGTCGTCGGTGACGGTGATGGAGCCTCCAGGTCCTTCTACATGTTCCAAGGTGATGACGCATTCGTGTGCGTCTGCGTCGTACGCATTTTTCACCAACTCCAGGATACTTTGGTCCGGCGTTGGGTTCAGCTCCTCACCGAGGCGTTGGATGATCTGTGTTGCAAACCGAATGTGAGCCTTAGTCATGTGCCACGTCCAGCAACGGCAGTTCTTTCACAGCACCGACGGTCAAATGCCGACAGCGGCTCTCAGAATTGAACCAAGCATTCGTCGCGTCCTTCTGCAGTTCACGCAGGAGCATCTTACAGCTCCCCAGAGTGCCATCTTTGGGCAATGCAACGAGAAGGTGATTTTCGACGGCCACGGCGCGTTGGCCTCTTATGATGGTTCCGACGCAACGAAAGCGGTCCCCCGGCCTCGAAGTGCGGCGAATAGCGACAAAGGGAGGCTCGAAGGTGTATTTGGATCGGATCCTTTGCTCAAAAGTCCTGACCGTTTCCCACTGGGGCACGGCACGCGGATGCACGTAGCAAGTCCAGGGACCACGATTTGGGTGTCTGTAGGGTACGACCGTTCCGACGTGAACATCGAACAGGTCACTCACCCGCGTCCGGTTGGAGTTTGGCGGTTTGGACCATCGCTCACATGGTTTGCCACGCTTCTGTACCGTCATGATCGCGGAGAAGACGTCGACGTCAGTCACCGCGTCGAACAAACCGACAATTTGGATATCCATGATCGACGCGCTACAGGTCACGGAGCGCCTCCACGCGCGGTATCGCGGACCGGTTCTCAGAACATCTGGAAGTATCATCGCAATTCTGGTTCCTGGTTCGCTTGCCGCGATGACCCTTTCGACAAATAGCGCAGCTCGTGTGATCCGGCCTTGCGCCCACTCGCAGGTCTTCGGGGCCGTAGTCAACGTGTAAGGAGGGTTCAGCACGACCAGAGTATCGCTGCCGGCGGTCCATGGCTCTTCCGCGCTTTTCAGTTGGATGTTGGTCATCAGTTGAGCCAAATCAGAGGTGGTAATATCGATTTCCGCACCTCTCTTCACTGCGGATAATGCGAGCCTTACGCGAGCGGCTCTTACGAGCTGCGGGACGGTGTCCATCCCGGATAGACAGGAGTTCCAGCGCGTGAGCGTTTGGCGAAGAGAACGGGACACAGGCAGCTTGTCCGAACAAGCGATCAGGAGGTCGCCCGCTCCGCATGTCGGATCGAGAAAATGCGATCGGACACCTGATGCCTCATCGGCCTGCTCGATCAGACGTTTCGATAAGACGGAGCCTGTGAGGAATATACCTCCTGAGCGGAGGCAATCGATCGAGATGGAACTTCGGAGCACACGGCTGGGCTGGCCGTCCAATGCGAGTGAAAGGAGCGCGCCAGACTCGGGCTTCATTGGTCGGGTCAAAAGACCTTCAAGCTCCCCTAGGTATTGCTCGAACTTCAGCATCATCCGACTCTCCACTAGACCGATTTACCTTCATAGCGGGTGTCGAAACCAAGAGATTTGAGCTTCGCTACTGCTTGATGTGAATTTGTTGGGTCGTTTGGTGGCACGCCGGCGGCTTCAAGTACCAAGGGGCGCACCGGCAGCTCCTTCCCGGCAACAATGGCGGTCCATTTGGGTAGACGCCGGTTCCAAGTGAATTCGTTGGCGGCGCGGATGAGGTCTTCTCTTGTGAGCGCTTCTACTTTCGGGCTAGCCATTCTTGTGGCCTCCGGATTACTTATTATTCAAATTCAAATTATTCAAAATCGCAAGCTCTTTTAGTAAGGCTCTTTGGGGCCAAGGAGACGCCGGTTCTAGGCTCGGTGGCCGGAGCTCTATCCGCGGACGAGGGGCGATCCCGTCTCGCTGGGGTTGAAAATCGGTCCCCACAAGTCTTAGTGCTGAATTGCTCACAGCTGTCGCCGTAAGCTATCTACTTGATTTGTAAGGGATAGTAGTATGACGCCTGATCCTGCTCGTGGGTCGTTGCTAGAAAATACGCTCCCGCCTTGGCCGCTCGCAGGTCTAGTTCGACAGACACTGATTCGTGGTCACCATTGATCGTCGCCAGCGCCGTTTGCTGGGCAACAACGCCATTTCCATTCTGATCCTGCGTAACGGCCACAGCGTATTGGCCCGGAGGGCTGAACCGCGGGAGGATGATCGTCAACCTAACCCGCGCGACCGGCAACGATACAGATTGCAGAGAACCCGGCTCGTTGCCTCGGATCGTACCGGTATCCCACAGGTTTACCGTTTCGGATACAACGGCCAAATTCGCCGATGTGAGTTGCCGGTGCATTCCATAGCGAGCGAACGTGATGACGGCAACGGCGACCACTGAGCAGATGGCTACAGCGGTTGCGAGCACCATCTTTCGCCGTCGTGAGCGATTTCCCTGCCGGAAGACAAGCAGCCGACTCACGCACGTGGGACAGTTTGCCGCGTGCCTGACTCTCGGGTCTGACAAATCGATCCGCTTGGCCTTTCGAGCCAAATCCCGAAGGAAGGTTTCGTCAGGACACGGACCGACAGGAGTCGTTTCGCCGGCGAGTACGCGCTCCTCGTGGCGTTGCGCAAACCATGATTCAAAACGGTCCTCGGCACGCGAGGGCCAACACCAACTCATCCGCATTTTGGGGACTCTCCAGGAGGGGAAAGACTGCGGACCATCAACCCCAGTTCTCGAAAGTATGCACGACGAACCGCGCTGTGGTCCATCTCTAGATTTCCTCCGATCTCTCGCCACGAATATCCGAGCCAGCGCCAGTCGAAGATCGATTGTGCGGTTGGCGAAAGGCGCGAAAACAACTGTCTGGCATAGGCTCTCTGTTCTGCCTCCGGATGGCCGACATGAAGCTGTTCCATATCGCGCATCGACCCAGACGGCAATTCGCGGCTGCGCTTCGAGGCGAGCTGCGTGGCGCGGCGCCGGATGACGCTCTTGATTCGTGCAGTCAGTTTTTGTTCGGGAGTATCGCTATGGCGGGCAAGGTATTGAGACGCATTATGAACGGCGTGGTCCATCAAATCGACTGCGGCATCGTGGTCATTGAGGTAAGTCCAGGCGCACAGGGAAGCGTATGACCATGCGGCGTGAGCAGCGGCCTCCAACTTCCGATCAGAAGCGGGGTGCCCGGTCGAATAGGCCCAACTCCAGGTCAGCTCTTTCCAGTTACGACCTCTTGGCGGCATACGCGTGTGTGGGCGTGGGGGGATTGACCACCAGCTAACTTGTAGTATAGACGACCCCTTCGGGGCCAATTTCGGGAAAAATGCCGCCCCTCTGCCACAAAACTCCTTCCGGAGTGCCTTTAGTAGATATAGGGCCCCTTATATGGAACCCCAGGGGAACCAGGACGAGATCCCTCGGGATTCGGCGGCATGGAATGATCCTCAACGCGACAGGAGCGACGCTCCCTTCCCCGAAGGAGTAATGGCCGTCGCTAGTTGGTTGAGAAGTTGGCGGAAGAAGCGAGAACCTTCCATTCTGACAGAGCTGCAACATCAACCACTTTCGAAAATGACCTTCTTGGCCTTGAGAAGATCGCTATCGAGGCGCCTATGGCAACTCTTCCCAAATTGCCGGAGCGTTTCCCAGAGTGGAGTGCGGAAGCCATGGCCATGGCTGCTCAGGCCAAAGTGCTTTCGGGCCACAAACTCGAACAGCTCGCAGTTCGTCTTCAGCGCCAGAGCGGGCGCCCGAAGGAAGCGTGCTGGCGCTTGATCATTCAGCACGGAATCAAAGGACGGCAAGATTACCGACGATGGACAGAAGCCGAATTCGAGACGGTCCGTGAAGAACTGGTGAAGCGATCGATCGAAGAAGTCGCGAAAAAGGTCAATCGGACACCGAAGGCGATCCGCAACATGCTGAAGAGAAATCAACTCAGCTTGCGCGAGATCCGGTGTGATTTGTTTTCGGTGGAGAGCCTTGCAAGCGCCCTCCGCGTTCGAAAAGCGGAAATCGTCTTTTGGATCGAACAGGAATGGCTCCAGGCATCCATCGCTTGCCGCGGCAAGCGGAGATCCTACACCATCACGCCCGAAGCGCTCATGAGCTTGTACAAACAGCATCATGCCGATGTCTTGAAGCGCGGCATTCCTAATCAGGCACTCTTCGAGGCATACGTTCAGTACTGTTTTTCCCCGAAACACACGGTTGGAGAACAGCTGTTGGATGTCAGGCGAGACAAGCGCGAGCGGGCGGCCTACTCGGCAGCGACTGCGGGTAAGGCGGCGGGCGATGAAGAGGAGGAGGACGATGATGAACGCTTTGGCATCACGATGGCGGAATTGGGCGGCCTCGCAGGGTGCGAGCAGAGCCGGGACGAATGAGATTTGTCCCCGCTGCGGCGCACAAATCACTCCGTCTGGGTTATCACTTCGAGAGATTGCACTCGCCGCTGTTTTCGGGATCCTCGTGCTGTCCATACTCGTTCTGGCTTGCTGGACAACCGAACAGTGGATAGAGCGGCGAGGGCAGCGAATTCTGGACCGCATGACCTGGCATGAGCCGGCCGAAAGCTGGAACCAATGAACGAAGCGGTTTTGCCGCCGAGATGCACATCAGGCACCCCTCCGAGTCGGATTTGTTTGGTAGAATTTGAATCACGGGACATGGACAGATGTTCTGGGTTGCGGGTCGCCTGCAGCGGCATTGACGGCAAAGTTTCATGCTGTCCATGCTGTCCATTAATCGCGGAATTCGGTTATATTCCGTGGAAAACGTGGAAGCGGGAGAAAAGATAGACAGCAGCGATGGACAGCAAATTCTTAGACTTAGCGTAAGTCGAAGAAAAGAAAGAGGGGACGTAGCTCAGTTGGTTAGAGCGCTGCCCTGTCACGGCAGAGGTCGCGGGTTCGAGCCCCGTCGTCCCCGCCATAAACCCAATAAAAAATTGGGTTTACGGCGATCAAAAACTGACAGCTAGAATCCTACGGTACGCTACGGCACGGAACTTCTAAACCGTACCAACTTCAAGCCAACAACAACTCAATCTGTCTCTGGTTTGCACTGCGCTTGTCTGCCGATACTGCATTTGTGTAGACGCGTCTGCCGTTGGCGTCCTTCTCAGACCATCGGAACTCCCAGACATCCGGTCCTTCAAGACGAGCCTTTGAAGTGAGACTGCCACGTTGCATCGTTATCCTCCCAGCCCGCAGAGGCGGGACAGGGAAGATGCTCTCCGATTTGAGCGGCGAAAAGCATCCCGAAGAGGCTGGAGAGAGGTTGAGCGACGGGGAATCAAACTGCGCATGCCTCGGAGTGAATTACTTTGCGGCGGCAGAAATCCTGGCGCGCCCGTTGCCTTATCCCTTTGCCAGGCCGAAAACAGCGGAATCATTCGCTGCTGCGGCGCGGCAGAGGCCTGACGTGGCCGATTGACTCACTCCGGAAGGATCAGCTGGCCATCGATCTCGAAGCTCCCACTGGTGAATGGGGCATCGGTTCCGGGCTGGCCGCCGCCGATTGAGACCGTGTACTTGCCTTTTGCCACCATGATGTTGCCGCCATCGCTGACCATGCTGAGGTCGCGAGCATTCAGCTGAAACTCCACCTTCGTGCTGGCTCCAGGGTCCAGGTGAACGCGCTCGAAACCACGGAGAGCGCGGAGAGGAGCACCCGGAAGATCGGGAAATTTCAGATAGAGTTGCACCACTTCGTCTCCGGCAACCTTCCCGGTATTGGTCACCGTGACGGACGCATGAAGCGGCTCGCCGGCGCGAATAGGCGCGTCGGGCAGGCTGAGATTGCTGTAGCTGAATGTCGTGTAACTCAGGCCGTATCCAAACGGGTAAAGCGGGTCGCCTTTGAAATATCGATAAGTCCGCCCTTCCATGGAGTAGTTCGCGAAGTTCGGCAGTTGGTCGGCGCCTTTGTAGAAGGTGACCGGCAGCCGGCCCGCGGGATTGTTCTTCCCGCTCAACGTTTCGGCGATCGCCGCGCCGCCTTCTTCACCCGAGTACCATGCTTCAAGAACAGCATTGGCGTGCTGGTTGATCCAATTGACAGCCAGAGCGCTGCCATTCATCAGCACCACTACGGTGGGTTTGCCCGTCGCTTGAACGGCTTCGACCAGGCTTTCTTCCTGAGCTGGCAGATCGATGCTGGTGCGATCTCCGCCGAGAAATCCCGGCTCGTTAACAGGCATTTCTTCGCCTTCGAGTTCGCTGGAGATGCCTACCACTGCAATCACGAGATCGGCATTCCTCGCGGCGGCGATGGCCTCCGGTGACGGCGCGTCATTGGCTTTAGCCCAGATCAGTTGTGCATGGGGCTGTCCGTTGGAACTGGCGTAGACCACATTCAGTGCGGCTTTTTGTCCCTTCTCCAGGTGAATGCGGCCAAGCTTTGCCTCGATTCCTTCCCATCCGAACATCATTGCTACCAGCTTGCCGTTCACCATCACTCGTACGAATCCTGGGCCGCGCAAGCCGATGAGATAGTCTCCGGATTCTGGAGGCGTGATGAAACCCGTCCAACCTACACTGACCGGCTTCTTCCTGACAACCTCCGGGGGCAGATTGCCGCCATCGAGATTGATGTTCGGCTCGACCCGCGTAGCCAGTGCCGGCTGATCCGACTGGTCCGGTCCCAATCCCTCTGGCTCGCTGTACTCCGCCTTGAGCCCGGGCTTTCCATCGGGAGTCGTAAGCAGGGTGTCCGGCACCGGGCTCCCATCGCTGCGCAGGAACTGAGTTCCCGGAACGTAAGTGATCCTGGCATTCGGGAACTCTGCACGGAGGCCATCCAGCACGGAAACAGAATGCGTCGGTGATCCGTTGTAGTTGCCGAGCAGAACCCTGGTCTGATCGGCGAGCGGCCCAACCACCGCGATGCTTTTGATTTCTGGTTTGAGCGGAAGGGTTCCGTCGTTCTTGAGAAGCACCATGGACTCATTGGCCAGCTTGCGGGCCAGGGCGCGGTGCTCCGGGCTGTCGAGTTCCTTCTCTTCGATCTTCGCGTAGGGATCCAACTCCGGAGGGTCGAACATCCCCAGTTTCATGCGCGCGGTGAAGAGGCGTATCAGCGCAGTGTCGATCGCACTCTCAGGGAGATAGCCCTGCTCGACCGCTTCAATATAGGGCTTGTATTCGGAATCGTCTTTTGACGTGGGACCGGCGCCGAAACATTCGTTGTCCATGCCGCGCATGAGCGAAATGGCCGAGGCCTGCGCTTGCGTTGGACGATAGTGATGCCCGATGAAAACATCCTCAATCGCGCCACAGTCAGAGACGACATATCCCTGAAAACCCCACTTCCGGCGCAGTTGATCCTCGAGAAGGAATTGATTGGCGCACGCGGGTTGGCCGTTGACGGCGTTGTAGGAGCACATCACCGAACCGGCCTTGCCTTCGACCACGGCGGCGCGGAAGACAGGTTCGTAGGTGTCGAGCTGATCGTGCTTGCTCACGTCCACATCGGCAAAGTGACGGGTCGGCTCGGGTCCGCTGTGCACGTCGTAGTGCTTGGGAGTTGCGATGGCGCGGAAATAGTGCGGGTCGTCGCCTTGCATTCCGTTGACGAAAGCAACGCCCATGCGGGCGGCGAGAAACGGGTCCTCGCCGTAGGTTTCCTGGCCGCGTCCCCAGCGCGGGTCGCGAAAGATGTTGAGATTCGGCGCCCAGAAATCCAGCCCCCCCATGATGCCGTCGTGTCCGGCGCGCACATCCTGAAGGTGCTTGATGCGTCCCTCGATGCCGATATCGATGGCCATGACGTGAACCCCCGGGAGGTCGAAGCTGGCGGCGAGTCCGATGGGCTCGGGAAACTCCGTTACGCCCTGGTCGACCACGCCATGAAGCGCTTCGCTCCACCAGTTGTAGGCGGGAACGTTGAGCCGCGGAATGGCCTGGGCATCGTTCACCAGTTGCGAGGCTTTTTCCTTGAGCGTCATGCGGTGGACCAGGTCTGCGGCGCGCTCTTCGGGCGAAAGCCTGGGATTCATGTAAGGCAGTTTCGCGGCGTCTTGCGCAACGGCGGCGCAGGTCATCGAGACGATGAAGGCGGCGAGCGCGACCAGAAAAAATCTTCCGCAATGCTTCATTTTTGTCCTCGGGATCTGAAGTTCTTGTCTATGCAAGTTGATCTCGCTTTAGCAGATTAGGTTCCTGACAGATTTTACGTGCAGCGGGCTCAAGGCATCCAGTTGTCTTGAAACGATTCGCAAACCGCGAAAGCGCTCATTCGAATCTCGCGAAACCGGCACTGCGGTCATAGTGCGGCATGGGCGCGGCGCATCTTCATGTGTCTTGACACATGAGGGCGTCGCCGTCTACTGTACTTTACCAGAAAACGTTTACTCTCCCGCGCGTGCTGGATAGAACCAGGGGTGCTAATCGGTGTACTCGGCCAGCACTGCGGTTCACCCACGACATGAGAACCAAGGCGCAAGGAGGCAGGAGAAAGCCATGAGTCCAGATACTCAAGCTGGGATTCGTCTGAATCGCCGGCAGGCACTCGTTCTTTCGGCAGCCGCATGCGTGGGCGCCACTCTTGCCAAAGACTCCCACGCCTCCGACAGCACCAAGACCGGCGCTCACCTGGATCCGGGATACTGCTCCACACCGCGCTCCGCTGCCGCCAACACGCAGTACGGCAAGGTGCGCGGCTTTCTCTCTGGCGGTGTATTTACCTTTAAGGGCATTCCCTACGGCCAGGACACCGGCGGGGAAAACCGCTGGCTGCCGGCAATACCTCCCGTGCCGTGGAAGGACGAGTATCCAGCGCTGATCTACGGGGGCAATTGCCCTCAAAACCTGCACCCCTGGACGGCGATCGAACAGACATTCCTGCAAGACTGGGACGACGGCTACCAGAGCGAGGACATGCTCAAGCTCAACGTGTGGACGCCCAGCCTCACCGGCAAGCGCGCCGTCCTGGTGTACTTCCACGGCGGAGGGTACAGCTTCGGTTCTTCCTACGAACTCCCCGCACAGGAAGGCGCGCAGATGGCGCGCTTTCAAGACGTTGTATCTGTCACCGTCAACCATCGTCTCAACGTTCTCGGCTTCCTCGATCTCTCCGAGATCGGCGGTTCTGCCTACGAGGACTCCGTCAATGTCGGGATGACCGACCTGGTGGCTTCGCTCCAATGGGTTCGGGAGAATATTGCAAACTTCGGCGGCGATCCCGATCGCGTGATGATCTACGGCCAGTCGGGCGGCGGTTCGAAGGTGACCACGCTGATGGGTATGCCATCGACGGCTGGGCTTTTCCATCGCGCCTCGGTGCAATCGGGCGGGGGCGGCAATATTCCGGCTAAAGAGCAGCAAAGAGAAGTTGCCCGGCAAATGATGAAAGAGCTGGGGCTCGAACCCCATGACCTTGCATCGTTGCAAAAGATGGAGTGGGCCAAGCTGGCGGCTGCCGGAAATGCAGCCATTTCCAAGATCAATCCGCCGATGCGCGCCGCATTCGGCCCGTTTGCTCCCGGACCGCCGCGCGTGGGCTGGTCGCCAACCTTCGACGGCAAGATCGTCAATGTTCGGTCCTTCTTCGACGTTGCGCCGGAGGTGTCGAAGAACGTGCCGATGCTGCTCGGCTCGGTGAGCGAAGAAGGCAACCAGATGCACAACCGCCCCAGCGAAGAGGAGTGGCGCGCCAACCTCGCCAAGGCTTACGGCGAAGACAAGGCGGTTGCCCTTGTGGCCACATTGAAGAAGGCGCATCCGGAAAAGAGCATTCGCACGTTGTCGTATATGTGCAGCGGCACCTTTGGGCTGAACACCCTCACCATGCGCAACAACATCGTGAAAATGGCCAGGCTAAAGTGCGAGCAGAAAGCCGCGCCGGCTTTCGCATACTACTTCACGTGGCAATCGCCGATGCTGGAAGACGCCGGCGCATGGCATACCGCCGAACTGCAATTCTGCTTCGACAACACCAAGCGTTGCGAACAGGGCACGGGCAATACGCCGGAAGCGCAGGCGCTGGCAAAAAAGATGGCCTCCGCATGGGCAAACTTCGCCAGGACCGGGAACCCCAGCCTGCCCGAATTGCGCTGGTTGCCGACTGATCCGGAGAGCAACAAGACCATGGTCTGGGATAACGAATGCCGCATGGTGGATGACCCTGAAAGCGAAGCACGCAAGATCGTCTTGAGCTGAATGCGGGTACGGGGCCGTGACTCTTCAGATAACTCCTTCGGATTGGAGACCAAGACTCATGAAATTGTGGAGCGTTATTCCAATCGTGATGACAAGCGCTGCCGTGGCTTACGGTGCTGTGTCGCATGCCGACTTTGGGAAACTGCCGGACGGGTCAACCGTGACCATCTACACTCTCAAAAGCCCTCAGGTCGAGATGCAGGTGATGACTTTCGGCGCGCGCGTGGTGTCGATTCTGACTCCCGACCGCCATGGGAGGATGGCGAATGTCGTCCTGGGATACGACAACCTTGAAAGTTACATCAAAGACAACAAGACTTACTTTGGCGTGGTGCCAGGGCGTTATGCCAACCGCATTGCCAATGGCACATTCATGTTCGAAGGCAAAGAAATTCACCTTAGCGCCAATGAGGGCAGTAACACGCTGCATGGGGGCAAGGAGGGCTTCGATCGGCGCAATTGGACGGGCAGAGAAATTCCGGACGGCGTGGAATTCACGCTGGTTAGCCCCGACGGAGATCAGGGCTTTCCGGGATATCTCACCGCGCACGTGCGCTACACACTTCATGGCAACAAGATAACGATTCAATACAGCGCCACAACCGACAAACCCACTGTAGTTAATCTGACCAATCACGCATATTTCAATCTTTCCGGCGCAGGCAGCGGAACCATCGTCAATGAGAAGCTGACTATCTTCGCCGACAAGATCACGCCGGTCGATGCGAAGCTGATTCCGACAGGCGAGTTGATGGCGGTCGCCGGCACGCCATTTGACTTCACTCATCCCGAGACCATTGGCGCCCGAATCAATGCCGACGATGAGCAACTCAAGCTGGCCCGCGGATACGATCACAACTGGGTGCTGAACGGCAAGATGGGCACTCTGCATCCGGCGGCCCGCGTCTACGATCCGGCGAGCGGGCGCGTGCTGGAGGAAGAGACGACCGAGCCTGGCGTGCAGTTTTACACGGGAAACTTTCTCGATGGAAGTTTCTCCGGCCCGAACGGCAAGTACGAATTCCGCTCGGGTTTTTGTCTTGAGACGCAGCACTTCCCGGATTCTCCGAACCACCCTTCGTTTCCGAGCACCGAGCTGAAGCCGGGACAGACCTACCTGAGCGAGACGACCTGGACCTTCTCTTTTCAGCAATAATTCGTACTGAAAAACGTTTTCTCGTGAATTCCCGCTAGCGTACGAGTTACTGGAGGGCCTTTATGACGGATCGTTCTCGCCGGAGATTCTTGAAAAATGGCGTCGGCGCCGCAGGTCTGTGTCTTATGGGCCGGCAGGCGCTCGTGAGCGTCCTTCGCGCCGACTCATTCGAGCTAGTTACAGGACGAATCGAGCCCATGCCGCCGGGAACGGTGCGCCTTTCTGCAGGCATCTTCAAAGAGCAGGAAGAGATCAACGCGCGCTATCTCGACTCTCTGACGGTCGACCGGCTGCTGCATACCTTCCGGCTCACTGCGGGAATTGCAACCACCGCGACTCCGTACAAGGGCTGGGAAGATCCAAGCTGCGAACTGCGCGGCCATTTCGCCGGAGGGCATTTTCTGTCGGCGGCCGCGCTGGCTGCGGCGACGCAGAGCAACGATGAACTGAAGAACCGCGGCAACGACCTTGTGGCAGGCTTGGCGGCGTGCCAGAAGAAGATCGGAACGGGCTATTTGAGCGCGTTTCCCAAGGAGGAGTTCGAACGGCTGGTCGAGGACAAGCCCGTGTGGGCGCCGTTTTACACCTATCACAAGATCATGGCCGGCCTGCTCGACATGGTCGTGCTCACCGGCAACACAGACGCGCTCAAGGTTGCCGAAGGCATGGCTGACTGGGTTGGAGACTTCTTTTGGCCCATCGGCGCCGAGCAACGCATGCGCATGCTGCGCACCGAATACGGCGGGATGAATGAGGCATTGGTGAATCTCGCGGCGCTCACGAAGAACGATAAATACATCGGCATCGCGCATCTCTTCGAACAGCCGAGTTTCCTCGATCCGCTGGCCACGCGGCGTGACGAACTCGAGGGCCTGCACGCGAATACGCATGTGCCCAAGATCATTGGCGCGGCGCGCAGGTATGAGGTGACAGGCGATCGCCGTTACCGCGAAATCGCCGAGTACTTCATCGAAGAGGTAACGGTCGCGCGCAACTACGTGATAGGCAACACGAGCATAGACGAGTTCTGGCGCACACCGCCCGGCCAGATGCAGGGGACGCTGGCTTGGAAGAATGCGGAGTGCTGCGTGGCCTACAACCTGATGAAGCTCGAGCGCCACGTCTTTGGCTGGACCGGCGATGCGCGCTGGATGGATGCCTACGAGCGCGCGCTGTTCAATTGCAGGCTGGGCACGCAGAACGCCGACGGCCTGAAACAGTATTTCTTCCCGCTCGCGGCCGGATACTGGCGCGCCTACAATTCGCCGGAAGAGTCGTTCTGGTGCTGCACGGGCACAGGCGCGGAAGAGTTTGCGAAGTTCGCCGACAGCATTTACTTCCGCCGCGGCAGCGACGTGTACGTGAACCAGTTCCTTGCCTCCACGCTGGATTGGAAGGACGAAGGCCTGACCATCGAGCAGGTGACGCAGTTCCCGAGCGAGCAGGGAACAACGCTGAAGATCAAGGCCCCGGGGACGGCCGCGCGCACGATTCACATCAGGATTCCGGGCTGGACCACGGAAGATGCCGAGGTAAAGATCAACGGTAAGCCACTCGATGCCATGTCGAACCCGGGATCGTACCTTGCGATCCGCAAGGTGTGGCGCGACGGCGACACCATCGGCGTGAGTCTGCCCATGACGCTGCGGCAGGAACCGCTCGCCGGAGACTCGAGCGTGAACGCAGTTTTGTATGGGCCGCTGGCGCTCGCCGCGAATCTCGGAGCCGGTCCGGCGGATGTGCCGAGTACGGTGATCCACAGTGGAGATACTTCGCCCAAAAACCTGCCGGGGCCCGATCCGTTGCCCGAACCGGCAGCAAGCGCGGGCGCGGGTCCTGCCGAGTGGATTGAGATCGAGTCCGGACAGGATCTGCGCTTCAAGGCTTCGTGCCAGGGCGCGAAGTGCGACCTGATACCGATGTACCAGATTCATGACCAGCGTTATGCGCTCTACTGGCAAATGCGGAATAAGAAGACGCAGGGGTAATTTTGGTTTCGCTGGCGCGATGTTGCGCCAACGAATGGGGGAAGAGAAAATGATTCTGACGAAGGTACGGATGGCAATTCTCGCCTGCGCAACATTCTGCCTTGGGTGTGCGGCAGCGACGGCGCAGAGCGCGACGCCCGCGGTTCCCAATCCGATCGTGGCAAACATCGACGCGGCGCAAACGGCCACGCCGGTTTCAGATTATGTGTTTGGCATGTTCATCGAGCACATAGCCAAGACCATGTACAGCAGCCTTTGGGCCGAGATGCTCGATGACCGGAAGTTCTACTTCCCCATCACATCGAAAGAGCCGGAGACGGATGGCCGTCGCCCGGGCGGCGGTTTCCCCGGCATGCAGACACGCAGATGGCATCCGGTCGGTCCTGATGAAGTTGTGACCATGGATAGGGACCAACCGTTCGTCGGCGACCAGAGCCCAAGGATCGCGCTGGATCGAACAACCCCGCATGGCATCAAGCAATCGGGTCTCGCGCTCGTGAAGGGCAAGCAGTACACGGGCCGGATTTATCTTCGCGGCAGTACCGGCGCCAGGGTGCAGGTTTCGATCGTATGGGGTACGAGCGCGACGGACCGGCAGATGATCTTGCTTGGCCCGATTACCCCCGAGTACAAGAAGTTTCCGATACGCTTTACGGCGAAGGCCGATGCCGACGACGCAACCTTCGAGGTCGCAGGCACGGGCGCCGGCAGTTTTCACGTCGGCGCAGTTTCGCTCATGCCGGCCGACGACATTGACGGCTTTCGTCCCGACACGATCGCGCTGATTCGACAGATCCATTCGGGCTTCTGGCGTTTCGGCGGAAACTACTCGTCGAACTACACCTGGTACGACGCCGTGGGCGACAGAGACAAGCGGCCTTCGGACTGGGACTTTGCATGGAATGCAATGCAGACCAATGATCTGGGACCCGATGAGTTCGCCGAATTCTGCAAGCTGATCGGTGTCGCGCCCTACATCAGCGTGAACGCCGGTTTTGGCGACGCGCACTCGGCGGCGCAGGAAGTTGAATATATGAACGGCGCTGCGACCACTCCCATGGGAGCATGGCGCGCAAAGAACGGCCATCCAGAGCCGTATCACGTCAAGTTCTGGAACATCGGCAACGAGCCATGGGGATCGTGGCAGCTGGGCCGCACCGATCCCAAGTACTTTTTCCTGAAGCACAACGATTTTGCCAAGGCCATGCGAAAAGTTGACCCCTCGATCGTGCTGATTGCATCGAGCCAAATGCTTGACGACGGAAACGTACCAGGACCGGATCGAGCCAAGTACGTTGGCAACCTTGGACCGCTCTACGGATCGGATGCCGACTGGACCGGCGGCTTCTTGAAGAACTGCTTGGGCAACTTCGATGGCATGGCTCAACACTGGTATGCGTCGCCCGGCGTCCACTTCGATCTGGATAAAGCCAGGAGCCTGGCTCCCGACGAACCTTCCGACCACGCCAATGTCAAGGTGGACCAGACCCTGCTCGAGTTCGCGCGCTATCCAGCTGACATCGTTCGCACCCAGGCTGAAGAATGGCAGGGATATCAGCAGCGTTTCCCGGCGATAACCGACAAGAAGATCTTTCTTTCGATCGACGAATACGCCTATTTTGGCGGCGGCTTTGGCCGTCCCATGACACTGAAACAAACCTTGGCTTACGCCCTTATCTTTAACGAGATGCTGCGCCACACGGACTTCCTGACCATGGCGGCGCACACCATGGGCACCTCGACCATCGACTTCAACCGTACCAGCTCGACGATGAACGTGCTGGGACTTCTCTTCAAGATGTATAGCAATAACTTCCCGGGGACGATTCCGGTTGCGGTGGCGGGCAACTCGCCGCAACCCTCGCCGAAGTATCCCCCGGGCGGCGACCAGCCCAAGGTGAACTCGGGCAGCCCAACATATCCGCTTGACGTGTATGCATCATTGACGCCGGATCGTAAGTACCTGAATGTTGCTGTCGTCAATGCGACGGAGTCGCAACAGATGCTCGACCTGAATGTTGCGGGTGTGCATTTGGCGGGGCCCTCGAAGCAATGGCTGCTGACGGGAGCGAGTCTCGATGCGGCAAACCAGGTGGGGCATCCGCAACAACTCGAGATCAAGGAGATTGCGATTGGCGACCCTCCAAACGTGCTGACCTCAGCGCCCATCAGCGTCAGCATTTACCGCTTTCCGGTGGCGCAATAACCGCGGAGCGCCGGGCTCGTGTGACGATCGCAAAGCTCCAGTTGAAAGGAAAAGCGACGATGAAGCAATCAAATCTCCTGCTGCTCGCGATAATCACGACGTGCATTGCCCCGGTCGCGCGAGCGTTGTCGACGAACACCTGCGCCGATGTGGCGAATCTTCAAATTGACGGCGTTGAGATCACAAGCGCCGTGCTTGTTCCCGCAGGAACCACAGTTCCGCCCCCCTATCCCGGCGCTCCGAGCACAGGTCCGTTGCCAGCGCATTGCCGCGTCGACGGCGTAATTCATCGCCGCAAGGGGGCTGATGGTGAGGAGTTCGGGATCGGTTTTGCGGTAGCTCTGCCCGAGAAGGCGGCCTGGAACGGCGATTTCATGATGCAGGGGGGCGGCGGTGGCAACGGCGTGGTCGCCTATCCGTTGGGAGCATCTT
>Ga0326727_10011111_pt1 | contig 21112 bp, 18 predicted proteins | sample MB2enrmetagenome_FD_207643 | JGI IMG/M metagenome (GOLD analysis project Ga0326727, IMG submission 207643) | Lab enriched peat soil microbial communities from McLean, Ithaca, NY, United States - MB29MY | ecosystem: Environmental > Terrestrial > Soil > Wetlands > Peat | place: USA: New York...
CAGCGCGGCGAACAGCGGCGCGGAGAACCCGATGGCGGTTGCGGCGGCCAGAGGCATCAGGCTCAACGCGAGCACGGTGAAAGTCTGCGAGATCGACTGCGACAGACCGCGCGCGACATGGTCGCGCGGGCGGCGCGTGGCGAAGACGGAAAGGCCGGTCGCCGGGAGCACGATCGCCGAGCAGAAGACGAGCGACGTCGCCGAGCGGAAGAACATGACTTCGCCAACGGGATACGCAGCGGCCAGCAACTTGGCGATCGCGTTCGATGCGGCGAACATGAGCGTCGCGCCGATCATGCACGCGATGCCGAGCGGGACGTTGTCGCGCCGCTCCTGCGCCGGCGCTTCGCCTGCGCTAGTCGACATCGTGGCGCGCATGAACGACCCCGCTGATGAGGTTGGCCGCGCAAAGCCGATCTGCGAGGTCGGCGCCGGCGCACGGAACAGGTCCGAGACGCGTCGGCAGCTTTTCCACCGCCAATGCGTAGGCGCGCCGTGCGGCCTCCGCCTCGACGAGCGTCACGCGCTTGAAACGGATTTTGTCGCCTACGCCTAAGCGTCCGAGCGCTGGCAGATCGGCCGAAATGACGGTTGCGATTTTCGGGTAGCCGCCGGTCGTCTGGTGCTCGCAGCGCAACAGGATGGGTTGTCCGTCGCCAGGAATCTGAATGGAGCCCGGTCGAATCCCGTCCGAGACGATGTCGTGGCCGTGCGCGTGCCGCATGGCGGGACCGGACAACCGCACCCCCATTCGGTCGGCCCCAGGACCAACTTGGTATTCGCTGTCGTAGAACGCCGCCAGTCCGTCCTCGGCGAAATGGTCGGCCTGCGGACCGTCGACCACACGCAGTTGCGCCGGGGGGGCGAGGCCAACATCGTCGATCGCCGCTTCGTCGCGCTCGTCGACCCGCTCGCGCGCCAACGGCAGGAGGTCGCCGGTCCGCAGCGCGCGCCCCTGCCAGCCTCCGAGGCCGCCCCGCAAGTAGGTCGAAACGCCGCCCATCAGCGGGGCGATGGCGAACCCCCCCTCAATGGCCGCGTACAGAAGCGAGGAGCCCGCGAGGGCGCCGACTTCGACGACATCCCCCGCAAGCAGACGAATGCTGCGGCCCGTCGGGAATTCTTGCGCGATTCCCTGCCGCCGGACGCGGACTCGAGCGCGCGAGCCGAAAAACGCGACCCTTACGCTCGGCGCTTCGACCGCGAAGGTCGGGCCGCGATAGACGATCTCCAGCGCGCCGACGTCTGGCGCATTGCCGACCAGCGCGTTGGCGGCGCGCAGGCCAAACGAGTCCAACGCGCCTCCGACCGGAATGCCGAACCGCTGGTATCCCGGACGGCCCAAATCCTGCACCGTTGTGCTCGGACCGGGAGAGAGAACATGCAGGCTGGCGCTCATGCGACGCGCGCTCCAAACTCAAGCCGAAGCAAGGCTTGCGCCGCCGCTTGCGGCGAGTTTCGTCAGCGCTTCGAAGGTCTCGAGCGGGATCGGTTCGAAGATCACCTTGTCGCCCGGTTCGACCAGCGAACCGTTCGGACGACAGGGGTCCCACAATGGCGTCGGCGTTCTTCCGATGATGTTGAGCCCGCAGGGCGTTTCCTTGGGGAAGATGCAGGTCATCGTCATCGCGATGCCGACCGAGCCGGCGGCGACCTTGCCGCGTGGCGTCGCGCGCCGCGGCATCGCGAGTTCATCGGGCAGGTCGCCCAGGTAGGGCTGGCCCGGCAAGAAGCCCAACATGTAGACGTGATGGGTGATCGCGCTGTGGCGGGCGACGACTTCCGCCGGGGACAGCCCTTTGCGTTCGGCAACCTCGATAAGGTCTGGCGCGAGGCTGGGGTCGTAGCAGACCGGCAGGCGCCAGAGGCGCGAAGGATAGGCGACATCGCCCGCCTCGACGATCAGCTCCTGCACGCGCTCGACGAGTTCGGCATAGCCGAGCTTCGCCGGTTCGTAGCAGATCATCAACGAGCGGAAGGTCGGCACCGTCTCGATGACGCCGTCGAGGTGGTCCTGTGCGATGGCCTGGGCCAGAGCCAGCACCCGGCTGTTGAGCGCCCGCTCGATACGGTCGCCGAAATCGACGACCAGTGCGGCGTCGCCGGCGAGCAGGATGCGGTAATCGTGCATGCAGCTCTCCCGCGATCTCAGGCGAACGCAGGCGCGCCAGGCGCGTCGTCGCTTCGCCCGGCCGACGTAAACCATGGCTTCACGCCGATCCCGCGCCGCAGCGAATACATGAAGAAGATCGGCATGCCGTCCGGAAGCAGCGGCCGCATGTCGCTGCCGTTGAACGTGATGAAGATGGATTCCGGAAAGGCGCGCTCGACCGCTTGCTTCTCGATCATGTTGCTGCGGAAATAGCGGACCGCCCCATGCTCGGCCGTCCCGCCGCCGCGATAGTGTTTCTCGGCCGAGGCGATGAGCGCGTCGAGCACATGGGTTGGGGGTGTGGCGTCCGCCTGCGCGAGGTCGAGATGGTCTCGCGCCGACTTGACCAGCTCGCCGAGGCGATGCGTCGCAAACCCGCGCGCTTCAGCTTCGGCGCTCACCGCCTCGAAATAGCTGTCGGTGGAGGCGGCGTCATAGCCGTTGAGCTCGGCGTGGGAGTCTGTACAGACGAGGGCGAAGCCGGCGCCGGGCGGGTAGACGCTCTCGATGCGCTTGGCCATCGCCGCGAGATACTCGAAACACTGAATCTCGGGTTCGGCGAGCGCTGATCGAGGACCGCGCCCCCAATAAAGCACAAAAGGGATCGGTTCTCCGCACGCCGCCGCCGCCCCGACCCGACGCCGGAGCAGGTCGAGGTCGTCAGGCTGTTCGCGTTTGAAAGCCCAAGAATTGAATGACTTGAGCACGTCGTCGGGAGACGTCGGGCGGGGGGCGGCCCTAACGATCGCCTGTCCCCGCAGAGCCGAAAACTTGCGCGGAGCCCCGGGCCGCGCGAGCGGAGCCGGACAGGGACGCGCTTCCTCGTTGACCGTCGTTGCGACGGCCTCGCCAAAGCTGTTCATGAATATTGCTCCGCACCGTAAAGGGTTTGTTAAAGTTAACCCTTCGTAAACACCTTGGCCGCTCGACGTGTTATCATCAAGCGTTAAGCCCCGTTAAGGTTAACGGCAGGCGGACGGCGGCCCCAGCCCGTCGCGGCGGTTGCGCAAAGCTTCAGCAGGCCACAGCGCCGGCATGGATATTCTGGGGGCCGGTTCCCGCTTGATGCTGTCGAGGGGCCGACTGCAATGATTCTGTTGGAGAATCGCTGTGCAACGGCACGGGGTCCAGACGCCGATCGGCGTCGCCACCTCTTGGTTGGCTTTGCTACGGCAGGGTCAATCTTCGGCGCCTGTTCACAACCAGGTCGCTGCGCCCCGCCGCCGTTCCCAGCTCTCCGTTCATCAAGGCGCGAAGCGCCTCGCGCGTGCGATCAGGCGCGGATAGTCTCTCCATCGGGATGCTCCCGGGGGCCAACGGCGCCAACCGAAAGCCCGCTCTCCTGCTTCTCTTCAGGCAGGGTGCATTCCAACCCCTTTTTCCAGCGAGCCTGTGCCTTCACCGTCGTCCGAAGAGACGTCAGCCAATTCCAACACCTGCGGCGACGGGACCGTCCGATCCCCAATTCCACAAAAGAACAACGAACTCCGACTGCGCCGGACCTGCGTCAGAGCCGGTTCCCAATGTCGCTGGACAGGCGCACGTTGAGAGATTATCGAACGGCCGCCGACGAGCTTCCCGTTCGGTTAAGTGGTACTCCGCATATGAATGGCTTCAAATTCCGCGTCGGTCTGTCGACGCGCGTCGTCGCGGCTCTGCTGACGCTGCTTTTGGGCGCGATCGCGTCGCAAGCCGAAGATCTCACTCCGGCCGCGCGACGTATCGAATCCTATTATCAACAGTTGTTGCCGACCATTAAGCTGGCTGGGCAACTGACTGTGCAAGAGCGCGATCGTCGCTTCGGGCCGGCGATCATCTCGGCCTTCGACCTCGGGACCATGACGAGGCTCGCCGCCGGGCCGGCGTGGAGCAGTTTCACCGCGGCCGAACAGACAGCCGTGCGCGAGGCCTTCACCCGCTTTCTCGTCGCTGACTACGCCAGCCAGATCAACGACTATTCCGGAGAGAGCTTCGTTGTCGAGCCGGACACGAGCCAGGAAAGCCGAGGCGGAGGCGAAGTGGTCAAGTCGAAGATTCTGCAGCCTGGCGGCCGAACGGTGCAGATCAACTATCTCGTTCGCGGCGGGCGGATCGTCGACGTCTATTTCAACGGAACGGTCAGCGACCTCGCGACGCGCCGCGACGAGTTTGCTTCGATCCTGGCCGGCGGCGGCGGAGCGGGCGCCTTGGTTGAGACGCTCCGTCAGCGAACGGAAAAATTGCTCGGCGGCTAGCGCCGCGAGTATGGGCGTTCCGCGACAGTGCGCCGCGACGATCCGTGGCGCCTGTCCGGTCGTCGCCGCGGCTTAGCCGGCGCCCGGCGTCTTCATCATCAGCGGATTGAAGCGCGAAGCGTCAATTCTGGCGGGCGCTGATCGCATTTCGGTCTGCGGCGACGCGTCGACCCTGAAGCGTCGAATTGCCGAGCTTGCGGGGCCGAGGCCCCGACTGGTGATGAGCTGAGGCGTCTGCGCCGGGCTCGTTGCAAGCCTGCGCCCTGGAGCCCTCGTCGTTGGCGACGAGGGTTCGTTTGGCGAGGAACGCATTCGGACCAGCGAGGACGTCGCCTCCGCGCTGAAGCGCGGTCTCAATGAGGCGGGAGAGCAGGATTCGGTCGAGCGCTTCGCAGCCGCTGAAGCCCCCGTCCTCGCCGCAAATGAGAAAGCGCAATTGCGCCGCGCGACCGGAGCCGCCGCGGTCGACATGGAAAGCCTCGTCGCACGACGCTTCGCTCGTGAGCGGGAAGCGCCCTTTGCGATTCTGCGTGCGGTCGCCGATCCTGCGGAGCGCGATCTGCCGCCGCTTGCCGCAAAGGCTGTCGATTCCGAGGGGGGCCATCGATACGGGCGCCGTTGTCGCACGTCTCGTGCGTTCGCCCGGTCAGGCCGCCTTGCTTGTCCGAGTCGCACGCGACAGTGGAATCGCTTTCTCCGCGCTAGAGCGTTGCCGCAGCCCGCGCAGGCGAGGTTGCGACGGAACAAAGGCTCCAGCATCAGGACGAGCGGATAGCGCTTGCGGCCCGCAAGATGTTAGCGGACGACATATGCGCCGACCCGGACAACCTGTCTGAGGGGCATGCCCACCGGGAATTCCTTATGGCGGCTGATCTGCAATGCGTTCGGCTCTCAGACCAGCAACCCCGCAGGAAGGCGGAAAGTGACGGTTTCGCTGGGTCCGTCGAGGCTCGACACTTCCGAGGGTTCGATCTGCATCAAAGTCCAGACGACCTCCTTGACCACGGTCTCCGGCGCTGATGCGCCCGCCGTGACGCCCACGACGCCAACGCCCCGCACCCACTCGGGATCGATCTCGTGCGCGTCCGCCACGAGGTAACTCGGGACGTTGTGCCCCTCGCCGATTTCCCGGAGCCGATTGGAGTTCGAGCTGTTCCGCGCTCCCACGACAATCAGCACGTCTGCGATCTTCGACATTTCCCGCGCCGCCGTCTGCCGGTTCTGCGTGGCGTAGCAGATGTCGCGGGTTTCGGGACCTGCGACGTCTTTGAAGCGGCGGTGTATGGCTGCGATCACGCCACGCGTATCGTCGACGCTGAGCGTGGTCTGGGTGATATAGGCGATTGGGGTGTCGGGCGGAATGGTCAGTTTCGCGACATCCTCTTCGCTGTCGGCCAGGTGCAATTCGCCGTCGACCTGCCCAAGCGTTCCCTCGACCTCAGGGTGTCCGGCGTGACCGATGAAAACCACGGTCCGGCCTTGCGCGATGTAACGCCGCCCCTGATTATGCACTTTGGTGACCAGCGGACAGGTGGCGTCGATCGTAGGAAGCGAGCGTTGCTTCGCCTCATTCATAACTGCGCGCGAAACTCCATGGGCGCTGAAAATCGTGATCGCCCCCTCCGGCACTTCGTCCAACTCCTCGACGAAACGCGCCCCTTTCGCCTTGAGCGACTCCACGACATGTCGGTTATGAACGATCTCATGCCGCACATAGACAGGTGCGCCATATCGCTCCAACGCCCGCTCGACGATCTCGATCGCGCGAACGACTCCTGCGCAAAATCCTCGCGGCTGGGCGAGCAAGATCTTCATTCGCTCCCCGCTCGTCCTGGCTTCGGCGTCAAGTTCCAGCCCCCAACCCAGCCCACTGCTGCAAATCGGTAAAGCGAGGCGTGTACGCTACGAGGATTTGACGAGCAAGAGGCTGGACCGTCGACCATCGCGAGACAGAATCCGGATGGCGGGCGGGGCGAGGGAAGCGACAGCTACAACGGCTATCGCGCCGCGCCGAGCACGGCTTCGCAAATCGCGTGGGCGCTGCTTACGCTGATGGCGGCGGGAGAGGTCGAGCGTCTGGCTGTCGCCAACGGCGTCGCCTCCTTGGCCGCTGCCCAGGGGGAAGACGGTTTCTGGAGCGAGCCCTTCCATACCGCGACAGGGTTCCCGCGGGTGTTCTAACTTCGCCATCACGGCTATTTGAAAATCTTTCCGCTCTAGGCGCTCGCCCGTTATCGCAACCTGAAGCGCCGCAACGGCAGCGCCCCGATGTTCGGCATGTGACGCCGGCGTTTCCCTCGCCCTCGCCAACCGGCGAATGACAAGAGCTTGCTGTTGCGATTCCGTCATATATACTCAGGCCACACGGCGAGGGCTGAGGATTTGACCGGGCTTCGTTTGTTTGGTCTGCAAACTCAGTGCTTTGGAGGTTTTCGAGAGAATGGACAAGAAGGTCAAGGTTGCAATCGTAGGCGTCGGCAACTGCGCGAGCGCGCTGGTGCAAGGCGTGGAGTACTACCGTAACCGCCGCAACGCTGCCGTCGACGGGGTCATGCGGCACGTGATCGGCGGATACCGTCCGAGCGACATCGAATTCGTCGCCGCCTTCGACATCGACAAGCGCAAGGTCGGCCATCCGCTCGAGGAGGCCATTTTCGCCAAGCCGAACTGCACCCGCATTTTTCAGAGTTCGCTGCCTGTCTCGAACGTCGTCGTCCAAGCGGGTCCTGTGCTCGACGGCGTCGCGCCGCACATGGCCGAATATCCGGACGACGCCGCCTTTCGCTCGGCTGACCTCGAACCAACCGATATCGCTGCGGCGCTGCGCGCCTCGAAGGCGGATATTCTGGTCTGCTACCTGCCTGTGGGCTCGGAGCAGGCGGCCAAGCACTACGCCCAAGCGTGCCTCGACGCGGGCGTCGGCATGGTCAATTGCATCCCGGTGTTTCTCGCCTCCGACCCGGAATGGGCGGGCAAGTTCCGCGACGCGGGGCTGCCGATCATCGGCGACGACATCAAGAGCCAGGTCGGCGCGACGATCGTCCATCGCACGCTGGCGAGACTCTTCGCCGATCGCGGCGTGAGCGTCGATCGGACCTATCAGCTCAACACCGCCGGCAACACCGACTTTCTCAACATGCTCGAGCGCAGGCGGCTCAAGTCGAAAAAAATCTCCAAGACGGAGGCGGTCCAGTCCCAGCTCGACGAACGGCTCGACCCGGCCGATATCCACGTCGGCCCATCGGACTACATCGCCTGGCAGCACGATAACAAGATCTGTTTCATTCGCCTCGAGGGCCGCGGCTTCGGCGACGCGCCGCTCGAGCTTGAACTCCGGCTGTCCGTGGAGGATTCTTCGAACAGCGCCGGCGTCGTCATCGACGCGATCCGTTGCGCGAAGCTTGCGCGGGACCGCGGACTCGCCGGTCCGCTCGAGGCGCCGTCGTCCTACTACATGAAGAGCCCGCCTAGGCAGTTCCGGGACAGCGTCGCGCATGACGCCTGCAACGCCTTCATCGATGGCGAGTCGTTCGAGTTGCCGGAGTCCCCTCCGTCGGACAACGTGAGGCTCTTCGCGGGCGGTCGCTCGTAAGTGAATGCCGCGCCGATCCGTTTCGCACGCCTGCCGCAGACGTTTGAAACGGTGCTGTTCGACTTCGGTGGGACGCTCGACGCTGATGGAGTCGCATGGAAGGAGCGCTTCCATGCTCTTTATGAGAGCGATGGGCTGGCCATGGGAGCCGGCGCTTTTGCGCCGGCTTTCTACGCCGCTGACGACGCGCTCGTTGGAAGGCTCGCGCCGACCGTGGGTTTTCAGGAGACCGTGAGCGCGCTCGCCGCCAATCTCGAAGCCGAGCTTGCGGCGCGGGGTTCCGCCGGCGGCGACGCCAGGCCGGCCGACAGCGAACGCGGGCGGCGCGTCGCCGGGCGATTTCTGTCGCGGGCCTCCGCCGTCCTCGCGCGCAATCGACCTGCGCTCGAGGTTTTGCGCCAGCGTTACCGGCTTGGCGTGGTCTCGAACTTTTATGGCAATCTCGAAGCGGTATGCGATAGCGCGGGGCTGGCTCCGCTGTTCGGAGCGATGGTCGACAGCCATCGCGTCGGCGTGCAAAAACCCGACCCGGCGATCTTCCGCGCGGCGCTCGACGCGCTCCACGCTGCGCCGGATACGACGCTCTATGTCGGCGATTCGCTTCGCCGCGACGGCGAGGGCGCGCGCCGGGCGGGCTTGGCCTTCGCCTGGATCACGCCCGACGGCTCTCAGGCTCACGCTGCGCCAGTCGCGGCGGCCCTCGCTGAGCTTCCCCAACTTCTCGACCTGTTGAAATGACCGTCTCGGATTGTTCTTCTCTGCGGTGCGGCGTCATCGCCGCCGGTCACGGTACGCGCCTCAGAGCCGACGGCTATCGTTCGAGCAAGGCTATGACGCCGGTGTGCGGACGGCCGCTCATCGACCACGCCCTTGACCGCTTTCGCGCAGTCGGGGCGCGTGGCGCGACGATCATCGTCAACGAGGAAAGCGACGATTGCCTGCGCTGGCTCGACCACAACGCGCGCGATCTCGATCTCGACCTGATCGTTCGCACGACGCCGTCGTCCTACGCCAGCTTCGATATCGTCGCCGGCCGTTTGGCGGGTCGGCCAGCGCTGATCACGACGGTCGACTCGATCCTGCCGGTCGAGGATTTTCGCCTGTTCGTCCGCTCTGCCGCTGCCTTTCCAAAGGACGCCGTCGTGCTCGGGGTCACGACCCACGTCGACGACGAAAAGCCGCTGTGGGCGACGCTCGACCGACAAGGCCGCATTCACGCCCTGGGCGCCGAAAGCGGCGGCTGCGTGACGGCGGGACTCTACTGGCTGCCGGCGGTTCGGCCGCTTGCGCCGCAGGCGGGGTTTGGACGGCTGCGCGACTATCTGAAGTGGCTCTCGGAGCGAGCGCCAATCTATGGGGTCTCCTTGCCGCTCGTCTTCGACATCGATCGGGCATGCGATGTCGAGGCGGCGGAGCATGGCGCGCTGAGGCGCGCTCACGAAAGCATCGACAAATGACTGTGAACAAGACCTGCTGGGGCGTCTATCGCGAGCAAGCGCATTCGCCCGGCCGCGTCGACGACGACGCAGCCGTCATGAAGAGCGTCGCGTCGGCGCTCGCCGAGCGCGGGTTCGAAGTCGAACTCGTCACGGCCGAAGCGTTTGTCGAAGAGCCTTCCGCCAACATTTTCGCGATGTGCGAGCGCGGCGCCGTCCTTGATCGCTTGACGGCGGCGGAGCAGGCGGGCGCGATCGTCGTCAATTCGCCGGCCGCAATTCGCAATACCTACCGGCATCGCATGATCGAGCTCTTCGCGCGCAATCATGTCTCTGCGCCGTTGAGTCAAGTCGTTGCGACCGACTCGAACAAGCCTCGCCCCGCGGACTGCGCTTGGGTCAAGCGCTACGACTTCCACGCGACGCAAAGCGACGACGTCATGTACGCGGCCTCAGAGGTGGGCTGGCGCGAGGCGCTGCGCCGCTTCGCGGGACGCGGCATTCCATTCGTGATCGCCCAGGCGCATGTGCCGGGCGACCTCATCAAATTTTACGGCGTCCGGCAGCTCGGAGCGCCGGCCGAAGACTGCTGGTTCCAGTGGTTCTACCATCGCGACAAAGCGATGCTCGGCCACGCCTTCGATCCGACCCGCCTGCGGGACGCGGCGTTCCATGCGGCCGCCGCGCTTGGCGTCGAAGTCTTTGGCGGCGACGCGATCATCAAGCCGGATGGCGAAGCGATGATCATCGACCTCAACGCGTGGCCGAGCTACGCGCTCTATCGCGACCGGGCGGCGCAAGCGATCGCCGACCATCTGGCCGCCCGCTTCCAGCGGCGTCCCCGGCTCGTCACTTCAGCAAGGAGTTGATTTCGTGAACGATCTTTCATCGCCTGGCGGCGCGTCGGCAATCAAGCACGTCGGCGAGCGTCGCGTCGTGCCGGGCCCGAAGTCCAAGGCGATCTTCGACCAAGAGGCCAAGGCGATGGCGCCGGGGCTACAGTCGATCGCGCTCTTTTCGCAGATCGTGGTGGACCACGCGCACGGCTGCACGATCGTCGATGTCGACGGCTCCGAATATTTGGACTTCATCGCCGGCATCGCAGTCGGCAGCCTGGGTCACTGCCACCCGCACTACGTCGAGCGCCTCAAGGAGCAGCTCGAGCGGTCGACCTTCGGCAGCTTCACCACCGAGAACCGGGCGCGCTTTCTCAATCTGGCGAGCTCCCTCTTGCCGGAAGGGCTCACCCATATCCAGCTCTTCTCCGGCGGCGCGGAGGCGGTGGAGGCGGCCTTCCGGCTGGCCAAGTCGGTCACGAAGAAATTCGAGTTCATCGGTTTCTGGGGCGGCTTTCACGGCAAGAGCGCCGGCGTGATCGGTCTTCTTGGCGGCTCTTACCGCAACCACCAGGGACCGTTTCCTCCCGGCATGCATCATTCGCCCTACGCGAACTGCTATCGCTGCCCTTGGAGCCTCCAGCATCCCTCGTGCGGTCTTGCGTGCGCCGAGCATCTGCGCAACGTCATCAAGAACGACACGCAGGGCGAGCTCGCGGCGATCATCATCGAGCCGATGCAAGGCACGGCAGGGAACGTCATTCCGCCCGACGATTTCATCCACGCCGTGCGTCAAATCGCCGATGAATGCGGCGCGTTGCTCATTGCCGACGAGATCCTGGTCGGATGCGGCCGCACCGGAACGATGTGGGCCTCCGAGCAATTCGGCCTCAAGCCGGACATCATGACGATCGGCAAAGGCATCGGCGGCGGCTTCCCGGTGAGCGCGGTGGCGTCGTCGCTCGAGCGCATGTCGGCGACGCCGTTCGGCGAGCCGAGCGGCAGCTCGTCGAGCTATGGCGGCAACCCGCTCGCGTCTGCGGCGGCGTTGGCCGCGGTTGAAGCCATCGTCGATGACAAGCTCGTCGAGAATTCGGCGCGCGTCGGCAAGGTGATGCTCGACGCGCTGATGCGCCTGCAGGAGAAGCACCGCGTCATCGGCGAGGTGCGGGGACGGGGTCTCCTGATCGGCGTCGAGATGGTCGCGGACCGCAAAACCAAGCAGCCGCTCGACAAGAAGATCACTCGCGCTCTGTTCCATGAGGCGCTCGAGCGCGGGTTGATCACGATGTCCTATTCGAACGTCATCCGCATCAATCCGCCGCTGGTCATCACGGAGGAGGAGGCGCTGCGCGGGGTCGACATCCTCGACCAGTCCTTAGCGGCCATCTCGAAGCGCTTCGGCCTAGCCTGAGAGAATGCGGATGTTGCGAGGCGCTTTCATTGGATTCGGAAACGTCGCCGAGAAGGGCCACGCGCCTGGCTGGCGCGCGCGGCCGGACGTCGAAATCGTGGCGGCGACGGACGCTGCGCCAGCGCGGCGAGCGGCGTTTCTGGCGGCGTTCCCTGACGGGCGCTGGCACGACACGCCCGCCAGTCTTCTGTCCGGCGAAAGGCTCGACTTCGTCGACATCTGCGCGCCCCCGGGCGCGCATGCGCAACTGATCCTTCAGGCGCTCGATGCGCGTCTCCATGCGCTGAGCGAGAAGCCTCTCGTCACGCGCGTCGAGGACGCTGAGGCGATTGCGGCGGCCGCCGCGCGCACCGGGCGGATTGTCCATACGGTTCACAACTGGCTCAATGCGCCGGCTTGCCAGAAGATTTCCGCACTGACGGCGGCGGGGACGATCGGCGCCGTCCGCAGCGTCCATTGGCGAACGCTCAGATCCCAGCCTGCGGTCACAGCGGGCCCGGCGGGCGTCGCGAACTGGCGAGTCGACCCTAGACTCGCCGGCGGGGGCATCCTGTTCGACCACGGCTGGCATGCGGTCTATTGCGTGACACGGTGGGCGGGCTCTCCGCACGTCGTCTCGGCGCGCCTGGAGACCCGCCGTCACCATGAATGGCCGCTCGAGGACACCGCGACGGTCGATCTCGAGACCGCCAAGGGCGGGAGCCAAATCTTTCTCACCTGGGCGGCCGACGAGCGCCTCAACGCGATTGAAATCGAAGGAGAGCGCGGTCGCATTTCTCTCCAAGGCGAGACGGTCATTCTCGCCTCGCAAGCGGGCGATCGCCGCTTTTCCTGCCCGCCGGCGCTTTCCGAAGGCTCGCAGCACCCGGACTGGTTCGACGGCGTTGTCGAAGACTTTCTCGGCGCCGTTGCAGGGGAGAGACGCGACAACCTCGATGAGGCCGCGCTTTGCGCCCGGGTCATGGACGCCGCCCAGCGCTCGAGCGCGGCGGGCGGCGCGCGGCTTTCCTTAGCCGCCTGAGCGCCGCTCGCGCGCGGCGAGAAACACGACGAGCAGACAATAGACGGGCGCGCCGATCCCGGCGAGCAGCACGAACCAGCTTGATTTGCCGGCGAGCGCCAGAAGCACGACGAGATAGATGAAGTCGCGCCGCGAGGCGGCGTCGAGCGTGCGCGCCAGCGGCCGCTCCGGCTCGGCCGACACCGACGTGAACAGCGACCCGCCGCCGTCCTTTTCGCGCATGAGCCGCCAGTAGACGAAGCCCGCCGAACCCAGCGTGCCGAAAACCGCGCCGGCGCCCAAAAGCAGCGGCCAACCGCTGCCGGCGGCCCGGCTCCATCCGATCGCCATGCAGGCGAAGATGACGACATGGACGAGATTGTCGCCCCAGAAATCGAGAACGCCGCCCAACCGGGACTGCTGAAACTTCAGCCGGGCCAGTTCGCCGTCGCATCCATCGAGGATCGAATGGGCGAGGAACAGCAGGGCCCCCGCCGTTTGCAGAGAGGGCCGCGAGGACAAGAAGAAGGGTCCCCCGAACAGGCCGATCACGATCGAGATGACGCTCATCTGATTGGGGGTGATCGCGGTCGGCGCGAGAAGTCGGGAGATCTGGAGCGAAATCGGTCGCTCGACATGGCGCGCCATGAAGCCGTCCGTGTCCTTTACCAGCTTCCTCAAGAGGCGGCGCTCGGCTTCCGGCCGATCTCCTGGCCCTTGGATGATGAGCGGATCGACCTCGGCCGAGAGCTGCTCGGCCGGCCCGAAAAGCCCGCCCAACGCGGCCTCGACCGCGGGCAGGTCGGTTGCGCCCCGGTCGTCGAACGCGCGCAACGCATCAGGCGCTTTCGCGGCCGCCAATATGACGATCCGGTTGGGGGCGGCGGCCCATGTGGCGGGCGGCGCCGCTTCCTTCCCGGCGAGTTTCTCGAGCCAGTCCGTTTCCGCGAGGATCGTCGCGGGCGCAATCGCCAGCGGCGCGGTTCGCCCTGGCGGCAGGCTCGCGGCGAGATCAGCCCAGCTGGCAAAGGAGACCGCCTCCGGAACCGCTGACGCCTGTCCTCCGACCTGCAGAACTTCGCCGAAACCGGCGCGCCGGGCGGCCAGCGCCGCGCGTTTCGCCAGACTAAGCCCAAGGATCTCGGGGCCGCCTGCGGGAGCGGCTGCGGCTCGGCTCCCGCCGGGCGAGGCCGACGGAGCCGCGAGCAGAACAAGGATCGGCGCATCAGACATGGTGGCTTTCACCCCCGAAAATCGGCCCGATTCGATGGATTCGCAGTAGACGCTCGGGTCTCAGGCCGTTATTGCCTCCCTGGCCTCTGACCCGAACCGCGCGCCGACGGGGAGCACTATCATTCGGATCTCGATCATAATTGCCGGATTTCTCGGGTTTCTGCTTTTTGTCTTTTTCATCGTCGAAAGTGGAGCCGGAGACGTTGGCCGGGTCATGCTCATCCTCGGATGGAGCCTCGCGCCGATAACCTTGTTTCATGTCGTTCCGCTTTCGTTCAGCGCGTTCTCCTGGCGGGCGTTGATATCCGCCGCATGCCGTCCCCGCGTCTCGACTGTCCTCTGGATTCGCTGGATTCGCGAGTCGATCAATTCGCTTCTGCCGGTCGCCGGCGTCGGCGGCGATTTTGTCAGCGTCAGGCTGGTCCACCAGCAGGGCGCGCCCGGCGCGGAAGCGGCGGCTTCGATGGTCGTCGACACAACGGTTGGCGTGGCGACCCAACTTGTCTTCGTCGTCGCCGGAGTTGCGTTGCTCGTCGTGCGGACGACCGGAGACGGGGCGCTCGAAGCCGCATGCGCGGTGCTGATCGGCGTCGCCATGCTGGCGGCGCTGATCGGCGCCTTCGTCCTCGCGCAGCATCGCAACCTGTTCGGAACGGTCGTGCGGTTCGCCCGTCGCCTTGCTCCGACGCAAGCGCCTATTGATGAGCTTGCCGGGGGCGCAGCGAGAGTCGACGAGGCGGTTGTCGCCACATACCGCCGCAGCGCGTCTTTGCTGAGCGCCAGTCTTCTGCGCCTTGTCGGCTGGGCGGCCGGCGCCGGAGAGGTCTGGCTTGTGATGCACTTCCTCGGCCGCCCTTTTAGTCTGGTCGACGCCTTCATCCTTGAAAGCCTGACTTCCGGCGTGCGCGCCGCCGCATTCATGGTGCCGGGAGCGCTTGGCGCGCTCGAAGGCGGGTTCGTTCTGTTCGGGCAGCTGTTCGGATTGACGCCGGATGTGGCGCTTGCGATCTCGTTGTCGAAGCGCGTGCGCGAACTCGCTTTGGGACTGCCGGGGCTCGTTCTCATCCAGTGGATAGAAGGCCGCCGTCTCCTCGACCGCGGCGAGGCTGCGCAGGCCCGATAGTTCCTTCACAAGGCGGCGCGAAAGGCGCTGCGTTACTGTGTCGGCGGGACGGCGGTGGCCGCCGCGGCTCCGTTGTGGGCGTGGTGATGGCGCGGCGGCGCGGCGGCGGCGGCGGGCGTCTCCGTGGCCGGCGATTCCGTGGCGGGCGATTCCGTCGCGGGAGGCAAGCCGAGCCCTTCGCGCAGTTCCGCCCGGCGCGTCTGATAGTAGGCCGACCGGAGGAAGCTGTAGAAGTCGATCGACGATTCCTCGGCTCGCTTCCAGTCGCCGAGATGCACATAGGCGTCGAGGCCGGTCGTGCCGACCGACCCGCGCCAGCCGGCCGCCTTCTGGATCGCCCAGCCGACCGGATCGGCGATCGTATCCACGGTGCCGCCGAACGAGTCGCGCATGGTCGCGGGACCGAAGTAGGGCCGCTCTACGAAGGCGCCGTCGGGCACCCCCCAGACGAACAATGTCTGGCCAAAATCGCCCGATTGCTGTGGCAGACCGCCGGGCGTGGCGATGTCGAACAGGCCGCCCAGGCCGAAGGTCGTGTTCATGATAAAGCGCCCGGCCGTAATGCCCGCGGCGTTGAAGCGGCCTTGCAGAATATCGTTCGCAAAAATGCGCGGTTCCTTGAGATTCGAATCCAGGTCGCGCGCGCGGTTAAGCACCGGCCCCGGCGTTATAGCTTGCACGACCTGGGAAGCCGGGTCGAGCACGGCCTGATTGAGCTTCAGGACGCCGCGGTTGAATTGCTCGTTTGGATCATTAATCGGCATCGATGGATCGCGCGGAACGCCCGCGCAGCCCGCCATGAGCGCCGCGAGGCCCCAGGCGGCCGACAAAGTGACCCAACGTTCGATGCGAATCATCCGCTGCGAGTCTTTCCTAATTCGCGCGCTGGGCGCGGGCTGCCCCCCGCGCCCGCAACGTATGCAGACGCCCGCAGCTCCGCTTCTCGGAACCCAACCCCGAATCAAACGTAACAGAGCATGCGGGGCTCGACTATCGTCAATTTGCCACAGTGCGTAACCTTCTTCGGGAGAGTCACATCTCGGGATTGCGCTTGGTCTGCGTGGCCAGCAGCGCCGGCTGGAACAGGACGGCGGCCGACAGCGTCGTCGCGAGCGCGAGCGCCATGAGTTTCCCCATGCTCGACGTGCCCGGATGGTGCGAAAACCACAGACTGCCGAAGGCGGTCGCCGTCGTGCAGGCGCTGAACAGAACCGCCCGCGTCAGGGGCAATTGCAGGAAGTTCTTCTCTCCCGCCCGCCAAGCCATGACGTAGTAGATCTTGAAGGCCACGCCGACGCCGAGCAGCAGCGGCAGCGCGATGATATTGGCGAAATTGAGCTGCAGCCCTGTCGCCACGCAGATTTCGAGCGTGACGACGATGGCGACCAGCAGCGGCACGAGCGTCAGCGCCACATCCACCCACCGCCGCAACACGACGAACAGGATGATCGCGATCGACGCGATCGACCACGCCGCTGCCTGAAAAAACGCTTTGACGATGGTCGCCGCGGCCTCGACGACGAAGATCGGCGCGCCGGTCGCCTGAGGGGCCACTTTGCGGACCGCCTCGACGAAGCGGCGCAGGATTGCGTTGTCGTTGGCGTCGCCTTTGGGCGCAACCTCGATCCTGACCTCGCCGTCAGGCGCGACCCATGCGCTGCGCAGCTCGGGCGGAAGGGAGTCTGCCGTCACGCGGCCTGCGTTCAAGAGGTCGCGCACCTGCTGGAGCGTCGTCAGCAGCGGCGTGACCAACATCCGCTCAACCTCCCGCGTCGTCGCCGGACTTGCGTTGGCGAGCTCGGTCAAGACGCCCGACAACCGACGGGCCTGAGCTGCGGCGGGGCTGTCTATGCCCGCCGCCGCGCCTGAGAGATCCTTGGCCGTCTCGTCGATCGCCTCCAGCGTTTCGGCCGACGTCGGCGGCGGCTTGAGCTCGTCCGGGGTCATCGTGTTCTGAAAGAAGAAGCTCGCATCGTCGATGAGCGCGAGCTTTTCGTCCTGCTCTTTTGGAATGAAGCTTTCGATCGTCCGGACGTGGGAGACTTCCGGCAGCGCGTCGAGCCTCTCGGCGAGGGCGGTCGCGCGCGCGAGATCGGGCTCCAGAATGTCGATCGTGTTGGGACTCGTATCGGGATCGCGCATCAGATCGAGGAGCGTCGAGACCGACTCGACCTGCTTCGAGCGAAGGTCCAGCGGGTTGAAGTCGAAGCGCAGGTTCTTGAGCAGAGGCAGGCAGATGATCACCGCGGCGAGCGTGAGCCCGACGATCCAATTGCGCCGCCGCTCGAGGAAACGATCGAGCGGCGCGAGGGCGGCGAAGCCGACCGGCGCCGTCTCGCCGGCGGGCTTCAATATTGCGAGCAGCGCCGGCAGGAGAGTCACGGTCGTCGCGAATGCGATGATCATGCCCGTTCCGGCGATGAGCCCGAGCTCGGAGAGCCCGACATAAGCAGTCGGCAAGAAGGAATAGAACGCGGCGGCGATCGAGGCCGCGGCGAGCAGCAGAGGCCCGGCGAGGCCGTGCGCGGTCGTCTCGATCGCCGCGCCGAGATCCGGGTCGACGAGCCGCTCAGCCCGATAACGGACGCTGAATTGGATGCCGAAATCGACGCCCAGGCCGACGAACAGCACGGCGAACGCGACCGAGATGAGATTCAAGCTGCCCACCAGCCAGAGGCCGGCGGCGGCGGTGAAGACGAGACCGACCGCAAGATTGACGAGGACCGCCGTGATGATCCGCGCCTGTCTCAGCGCAAGCCAGAGGATCAGGAGAACGACGACGATTGTGACGACGCCGTTCAGCGCGGCCCCGTCGGCGACAGTGGCGAATTCCTCGTCTTGGAGCGGCACCGATCCCGTGAGCCGCACTCTGACGCCGTTCTCCGGCGTCAGGCCGAGCGAAGCGATCGTCGCGCGAATCGCCTTCGTCGCTTTGCTGCCGGGTTGGAGATCGTTGTAGTCGAGCGCCGCCTGGATATTCACGAATCGCCGCAGCTCGGACGCTTCCGGCGGCTGGCCGGATATGAGCCGCCGCCACGAGAAAGACTGGCGCTTTCCCTGCAGATCGCCCTCGATGGCGTCGGCGAGCGCGGCGAGCGCCGGTTCGACGTCCTCGAGCGTCGTCTTGCCGTGGCGAATGCCGTCGGTCGATTGCGAAATCGCTCCGAGGACGCCTCGAAGCGTCGGATCGGCGGCGAGGGTTGCAAGAAAAGGCTCAGCCTTGATGAGTTTGGCCGTGTCTCGCCGCACATCGTCGAGGGAGCGGAAAAGGACGCCGTTGCGAGCGAAAAAGGGGCCGCCGTCGGGCCGAGTGACGTTTCGGATGACGTCCTTGCGCTCCTCCAACGCTTTCGTCAGCGCCGCCGCCGCGTTCTCCGCGTCTTCAGCCGTTGTCGCGTCGACGACGGCGATGATGCGGTCGGTCCGCTGAGGGAATAGCGCATTCAGCCTGATCTCCTGCTGTCGCCAGGGTAGCTCGCTCGACAGGAGTTTGCTCGAGTCTGTGGTGATCGCCAGATGACCGCAAACGTAATTCGCGGCGACCGCGGCCCCGGCGAGAAAGAGCGCAATGACGAGCCATCGGCGGCGGATAGAGATGCGCGCGGCTCGGCCGACGGCGCTGGCGATCCAAGGGCTGTGGGACGTAACCATGGACCGCGGTGGAGCGCATGGGCCACGCCGTGTCAATCGCAATATCGGCTGCTGCGATGGGGCGGACGGCTTCCCTCTTGGATCGGTGCGGATTTGCGTCGAACTAGGGGTCTGACGCACTTTTGATGATGATCGGGTCATACCGCGCCGATCGGCGTCCAGACCCTACACCGCTTCACACGCAAGCGGACGCACGACGCGGGGGAGTTCATGGCGGCGATCGTCGCCAAGCGTCTTGTTGATCATCTGGAGCGGGCTGGCTTCGTCGTCATGAAGCGACCGCCGGGAGTTGGGGCGGCGGCGCTCGGTCGCGGGCATGAGGGATCGTCGTGAGCCCCGATCAATACCGCGAAGCCCGCGACCGTCTACGATGGAGTCAGGGCGAATGCGCGGACGCCGCGGATGTGCCGCTGTGGTTCGTCGTCGCATTCGAAGATGACGATTCGCCGGCCTTCTTGGCGCACTACGAGATCGCGCTGCGCGAGGCGCTAGAGGCGGTCGGAATCAGCTTCGCGTTTGAGATCGAGGACGGGCAGTTCAAGCCGGCCGGGGTGAGGCGCTCGGCCATACGAGAAGAAACCCTCGCGCCACTCTCTGTGAAGAACGGTGCCAACCTCGTATGGGTTGTGTTCCAACGACACGCCCAGCGCCGCCGCAACCAAGCCCTCGTCATAAAAACTGCCGTTGTCCATGCCCTGCCCCCATTGCTTTAGGGGAAGTCACACGCCCGAGTCCGGCGCGGAAGAGCGCTTGTTAGCGGCCTCAAAAGTTCAAAGTGAGACCTAACCGCATGGAGCTTGTGGCTAGGACATCTCGCCGCACTTGGCAAGGCGATCGAGCATGAGAACTCGGGCAAGGAGCCTCATGTCCCCCGTTCGTGATGGCGTTGCGAGGCGTATCGGGCGCCGCCGGATATCCGGGACGTGAAAAAAAGAAGCGGGCGGTCGCATTGCGGGGCACGCGGCGACCGCCCGTGCCGAGACCGGTCATGATTCTTGCGGGGCAATGACCATCCTCCCTCTCGGCGGCAATAAGAAAGCGGCAACTGCGCTCGCGCGACAGGATCGGATTCTGCCTATTTCACGTCACGAGCTGGCATGTTCCTTGGGGCGCCGCGCATTCCCGGCGCGCGAGTGCGTCCCTTGCTAGCGCCTGATTCAGACCGCGCGTCGCAGCCCGCACAAATAAGGCGACGCCGCGTAACGCTTCGTTTTGTCGGGGCTTTCGATGGTGGGCGCACAAGGGCTCGAACCTTGGACCCGCTGATTAAGAGTCAGCTGCTCTACCAACTGAGCTATGCGCCCATCGAAATCGCCGGAGCGGGGCCCCGAACGAGGCCCGGCATGTAGCAAAGGCGCGCCGGCCTGTCCAGCGTCGAAATCGCCGCGGATCGCTTTCAGTTCCGCGACTTGTCGACCAGCTTGTTTTTGCCGATCCACGGCATCATCGCGCGCAGCTTCTCGCCGACCGCCTCGATCTGATGCGCGTTGTTGCGGGCGCGCGTGGCCTTGAACGAGGTCTGATTGACCTTGTTCTCCAGCATCCAGTCGCGGGTGAACTTGCCCGACTGGATGTCGGCGAGCACGCGCTTCATCTCCGCCTTGGTCTCGGGGGTGATGATGCGCGGCCCGGAGACATATTCGCCGTATTCGGCGGTGTTGGAGATCGAGTAGTTCATGTTGGCGATGCCGCCCTCGTAGATCAGGTCGACGATCAGCTTCACCTCGTGCAGGCACTCGAAATAGGCCATTTCCGGCGCGTAGCCGGCTTCGACCAGCGTCTCGAAGCCGTTGCGGATCAGCTCGACCAGGCCGCCGCAGAGCACGACTTGCTCGCCGAACAGGTCGGTCTCGCATTCCTCGCGGAAGGTCGTCTCGATGATGCCGGCGCGGCCGCCGCCGATCGCGCTGGCGTAGGAGAGGCCGAGGTCGTGGGCGTTGCCGCTCGCGTCCTGGTGGATGGCGATCAGGCACGGCACGCCGCCGCCGCGCTTGTACTCGGAGCGCACGGTGTGGCCGGGTCCCTTCGGCGCGACCATCAGCACGTCGAGATCGGAGCGCGGCTCGATCAGGTTGAAATGGACGTTGAGGCCGTGGGCGAACATCAACGCCGCGCCGTTTTTCATATTCGGGCCGAGCAGGTCGCGGTAGATGTCGGCCTGCAGCTCGTCGGGCGTCAGCATCATCACCACGTCGGCCCATTTGGCGGCTTCCGGCACGCTCTGGACCTTGATGCCTTCCGCTTCGGCCTTCTTGGCGCTGGCGGAGCCGGCGCGCAGCGCGACCGCGATCTCTCTCACGCCGCTGTCGCGCATGTTGAGCAGGTGGGCGTGGCCTTGGCTGCCATAGCCGACCACCGCGACCTTCTTGCCCTTGATCAGGTTGAGGTCGGCGTCGCGATCGTAATACACGCGCATGGAATGTCCTTCACTGGCGTTTCAC
>Ga0326727_10011112_pt1 | contig 21109 bp, 17 predicted proteins | sample MB2enrmetagenome_FD_207643 | JGI IMG/M metagenome (GOLD analysis project Ga0326727, IMG submission 207643) | Lab enriched peat soil microbial communities from McLean, Ithaca, NY, United States - MB29MY | ecosystem: Environmental > Terrestrial > Soil > Wetlands > Peat | place: USA: New York...
TGGGCCACTGTCCCTTTTGCCCGAGAACCGAAAAGGATAATCCGGTCCGGATTCGGCTGACGAATAATAAGATTTTTTAGAAATTCCTTCGCCCGGACATTCACGATGCTTTCTGAGATCGCCATTCTGCCACCCGGCGAAATCTGAACGTCATCATTATAACACCGGAACACCGGAAGCACAAGGGGCAAAACAAGGAGGCAAACTTTTGACGAAATATCCGTTTCCGGTTATAATTTCTGCCGATGCGGACGGTGCAACCGTCTCAAAAGGGAATACGGTGAAAATCCGTAGCGCGACCCGGCACTGTAAGGGGAAAAGCGAAATCCGACGCCACTGGGCAAAAGCCCGGGAAGGTGGAAAGTAGCCCGCCCCGAGTCAGGAAACCTGCCGATACCGCATCGCATGTGCATTTTCCTCGGGCTTCAGGAAAAGCGCGATCCTCCTTTCCGCGAGCGGGTTTGCGCCCGTTTTTCAAGGCAAGGTACGGTTCACGTTCGCCTTCCGGATGCCCCGGGCAGTCCAAGCCAGGGAGCCATTATGACCCTTCCGGCCTCGGGACGACCCGGGCGGAAAGGGTTCATTCCCTTGTCCCTCCGTTTAGTCCCCCTTTTCCTTCTGACGCTTCCGTCGGCCCTTGCGGCCGATGTGAGTTTCTCTCTGTCCAACGATCTTCCGTCCCTGCCGGTGGAAGTACGTCCAGGAATCGACTGCGACGAGGTGGATTTGTCGCATCCTGTTTCAATGGCGTCCTATTTTCCCGATGCCTCCGTTTCCCTCAAGAGCGAGGGCACGCCCGGCCAGATCGCTTCCCTCGCCGTGGACGGCGGACTTTCTACCCATACGGCTCTCGCGCTTGACGGAGCGCCCGTGGAAAGTCTCCAGATAGTGCCGATGGACCCGGGCATCCTTCCCCTCGAATTTGTCCGCGCGGTGGACGTTTACAAAGGCAATATGACCGTTTACGGGCAGTCCGGAATGTCGGGCCTCGTCCATTTCTCCACCGACACCGAGCGTCCTTTCCTGCGGCTCGAACTGGGCACTCTCCGGGAAATCTCCCTCACCGGACTGGCCGTGGGAAAATCGGGAGATGACACATGGCAGGCCGGGCTTTCGTCCACGATTTCGAGCAATCTCTACCCCGCGATGCCGGATGGAAGCATTCCCGGCAACCTCGATTACGCCCGCGCGGCCGCTATCGCTTCCTACCGGGCGAAGGACTGGAGTCTTCATTTTTCCGCCACCGCCAGGGAAGCGGGAGCAGGCGACAATTACGCGGGTAACGGGCGGCAGGACGACTATTTCGGACAGATGTCGTTCGACGGAAAATCGGGGGACTGGGTTTTCCGCTCCGACGCGTCCGTCTGGCGCAATGTTTTCTCCAACATCCTCGACGGCCCACCAGCGACGAACGACAACTGGAGCGGCGGAGCGAGCGCCCTGTACCGTTTCCGCACGAAGTCCCTCGATGCGGATTTCACCCTTGCCGACCGTGCCGATTACACCGTCAGCACCTCCATCGGGAAGCATTTCGTCGACACGCTCACCGCCACGACCGGCTGCGTTTACCGGCTGGGACCGCTTTCGCTGAACGGTAACCTATCCCTTCCCTGGAACCTGGAGCAGGGACTTCATCCCGTCTATGGCGCGGACGCGGTTTTTCGGATCATCAACGGGCTTGAACTCGACGCGGGAGCGTCCCGCCAGTTCCGCCTTCCTACGGCCAACGATCTTTACTGGCCCAACGACGGAACGGCCGTCGGGAACCCCGCACTTTCCAACGAGGACGGCTGGGAGTGGAAGACCTCCCTCGTATATGTTCCCGCCGCTTTTACCAATCTGCCGCCGGTATATTTCTCTGCAAGTTACCGCGAAAGCCGAATGGAGAACCTCATCATCTGGGCGCAAGGCGCGAACGGCGTCTGGACGCCGGACAACACCGGCAAGGTCTTTTCCCGCTCGGGAGACGTGACGCTCCACTACCGTGATTTTCTCGGCAGTTATCTTCTCTCCGGGGATCTTTCCTTCGCGGTGAACTGGACCATCAACGACGACCCGGATTCGATCTACTACGGCAAGCGCATCGAATATGTGCCTCTCTACAAGACCGCGCTTTCGCTCTCGTTCGAGCGCTACCGCGAATGGGGTTTGCTGTTGTACATCCACCACGAGAGCGAGCGCTTTGTCACGGAGGAAAATAACGTATGGCTTCCCGCCTACGTTGCGGTTGATGCGACGGTCTGGTACGGCATCTTTTTCTTCTCGGTGGAGAACGCGCTGAATGCCGATTATACCAGCACACAGGGATACCCGCTGCCGGGGAGAAATTTCCGGGCGGGGGTGGACTGGAAATTCTGATTTACCCCCGGCTCGGGGTGATCCGGAGCTTTCTTCCTTTTTCTTTTCTCGAAAAGAAAAAGGAAGCGAAAAAGAAAGCGGGCGGACGCGACGCTCCGGAGATTCGCAAACGCTGGCGTTCAGTCGCCGGAGCCTCGAAACTCGCCCCTGCGGGGCTCAAACAAGTCGCGGCTTTTCCGGTGCCTTCACTGGCGTTTGCGAATCTCTGGAGCTACCCGCGGACCAAACCAAACCCTGGAAGGGACCGACCAAACCCCGGAAAAATATAAAATCTGCCTCATTTTCCGATGCGCAGCGGGAACCGGGTAGAAAAAAGATAGAAAACCAAAAGGAGTGCCATATGTCAAAAGGGAAATGGATGCTCATCGCGTCCGCCATGTTCATCGTCTGCCTGTCCGCCTGTTCGGAAACGGGTACGCTCAACACGGGACTGAACGGAAGCAGCAGTTCCAGCGCGACCGGCTTCACACCGGCCGTCGCGAAGGGAAGTCTGCTCGTTCTCGATCAGGCTAACCAGGCTCTCAAGGCAATCAATCTTGCCACCGGCACCATCACGAACCTTCTGACTTTTCCCGACAAAGAACCGAATGATATCCAGATCGACGGCAACTATGCCTACGTGGCCGACAGCGAGTGCGGCAAATTGTTCCGGGTGGATCTTTCCAACGGAGGATCAACCTCTCTGTCTTTGCCTCCATACAGTAATCCAGACGACATCGCTATTGGAAGTAACCAGATTTTCGTCACCCTTGCGGTTTCGAATATGGTAAGCGTCATCAGCAAATCGAGCTATACCCTTCTGACCAACATTAATCTGGATTCTGACAGCTATCCGGAGGGAATCGTGGTTGGAAATGGAAATATCTACGTTGCTAGCTGTGGTTATCTTGCATGGGGTAATCCAGGAAATTATACCAATTCAAGAATTACAATTCTCTCTGAATCGGATTATTCCGTCGTTTCTAACGTTCCTTGTTCCCAGGATCCCGAATCATTGCAGGCTTACGGCACGTATATTATCATCGCTGCCACTGGCAATTACTCGAATATCAACGGCATGATTCAGAGTATGAATGCATCGGCGCCATACGCACTAACAAATCTGATTACGAATGCTGAAGGATGGACGTATGTCAAAACTGACGGAAGGCTGGTTTATGCGAGCGATGACAATGATAATGTTATTGTGGCGAATTACAATACGCTGGCGGTCGTAACCAACATAGCGCTTCAGAATGTACAAGGCATCAATATCTCTTCCAACGGTGTCTATTTTAGCACAGGATATCTCGGGACCGTCTGCTATCTCATGAACACGAATAACTTCTCCGTCAAGGTTATCTCCAACATCGGCGGCGGCGCGAGCGCGCTGTATTAGAATCATCATCCTGCCCGGAGCTCGCGATGCGGGTTTCGGGCGGGTATTTCCGTTATCGAAGAGGGAAGCCGGCATTTTTCTTGACGCTTCCGGCGGCGATGCTTAACATGGTGGACAGCAGGAGAGGAAATGATCTATCTCGATAATGCCGCCACCGCTTTTCCCCGACCCCGCGAAGTCGTCGACGCCGTTTCGGACTTTCTCGCGAATTCCGCCGCAAATCCGGGACGCTCCGGACACCGGTTGAGCCTTCTCGCGGGCGAAGCGGTGGAAGACGCCCGGCGGAAGGTTGCCCGGTCGCTCGGAGTTCCCAAACCCTCCCGGATCGCCTTCGCCTTCAACGCCACCGATGCTCTCAATATGGCGCTCTTCGGTTTTCTTCATAGCGGCGATCACGTCGTTTCCACCGCGTTCGACCACAACTCCGTTTCCCGTCCCCTGTCGGCGCTCGAACGCGACAGGAGGATCTCGGTTACGCGGATCGCGCCGAGGAACGGGCTCGTGGATCCTTCCGACGTACGTTCCGCGATGATCCGGCGGACGCGTCTCGTCGTGCTGAACCATGCCTCGAACGTCACGGGAGCGCTTCAGGACGCCCGCGCGATCGCGCGAGCCGCGCACGAGGGCGGGGCGCTTCTTCTTCTCGACGCGGCCCAGACCGCCGGAATCTGTCCGATCCTCGCCGACGAGGACGGCATTGACCTTCTCGCTTTCACGGGACACAAGGGGTTGCTCGGACCGACCGGCACCGGCGGGCTTTTCGTGCGCGAGGGCGTCGATCTCGAACCTTACCGTACCGGCGGCAGCGGTAACCAGTCCGAGAGCGAGGAAATGCCCCCTTCGATGCCGGACCGGCTGGAGGCGGGGACGCTCAACGCCGCCGGAATCGTCGGGCTCGGCGCCGGAGCGGAATGGCTCTCGAAGCGTCCGCCGGGAGAAATCCTCGCGCATGAGCAGGCGCTGGTTTCCCTCCTGGAACGGGAGCTGGGACATGTTCCTGGCGTGAAGCTCTACGGCCCGCCGTCCCCCGAACACGGAACCGGCGTACTTTCGTTCACCGTAGACGGAATCGATCCGTCGGAACTTACCGTTCTCCTCGACGGCGAGTTCGGAATCGCGACGCGCGCGGGACTGCACTGCGCTCCCTGGATGCATCGCGCCCTCGGAACCTTCCCGTCGGGGACCGTTCGGGTCTCGTTCGGGCCGTTCAACACGGAGGAGGAGGCGAAAGAGACCGTCCGCGCCGTGAAAATCGTGGCGAAAAACGTGCGATAATCGGGGAACGGGTGTAAAATAACCCGATGTCAATCCAGAACGGGAGGCCGCAATGCATGACGTCCGACCGCCGGCTGTCGCCAGCATGTTCTATCCGGACGACCGCATCAACCTGACCCGCATGATCAACGGCTTTCTGTCCGAAGTTCCCGATGAAAACCGGGAATTCTTCCAGAAAAACCGCGTCGATCATCTTTTCGGATTGATCTCTCCCCATGCGGGCTACGTTTACTCGGGACCGGTTGCGGCGCACGCTTACGATCTCCTTCGCGGGCGTTCGGTGGACACCGTTATTCTGATCGGTCCGAGCCATTTCACTCATTTCGCCGGTTTTTCCCTTCCTTTCTTCAAGGCTTTCGAGACTCCGCTGGGCGAGGTCGAGCTGGACGAGCCCTTTATCCATAAACTTCTGGAGGACGGCGGCGGCGTGTTCGACACCATCCACTCGGCTCACATCAAGGAACATTCGCTGGAGGTCCAGCTTCCCTTTCTACAGGAAGTGCTGGAGGATTTCCCTTTCAAGATTGTTCCGGTCCTCATGGGCGAGCAGACCTGGCAAAGCGTCCACAAGGGCGCGGAAGTGCTCTCGGAGATCCTGAAGATTGATGACAAGCATTTTCTCATTGTCGTTTCCACCGATCTTTCGCATTACCATACCGACGCCGAGGCTCGGGAAATGGATGCGAAGACGATCCAGTTCTTCGAAAACCTCGATGCGCAGGCGTTGATGCGTGGAATGCACACGGGCGAAATCGAGGCATGCGGGATGGGACCGGTGGCCGTTCTTCTGGAAACCGCGCGAATCCTCGGATATACGAATTTCCGCACCCTCGATTACCGCACTTCCGGCGACTCTTCCGGCGACCTTTCCCGCGTCGTGGGTTACGTCAGCGCGGCGCTCTGGTAGGCCGCCATGCCGGGAATCGAAGCCATTCTCAACTCACAGGTTATTTTCTGGATCAAGAGCGCCGTCGATATCGTTGCGGTGGCGTATCTGTTCTACTTCCTTTACAAGCTCTTTGAGGATACCAACTCCATCTCGATCGTGAAAGGCTTCATTCTGGTCATTGCGATTTACGCCATCGCCAACTTCGTCGGACTCAAGACGCTGGCGTGGATTTTCAAATACGTAGTGGGCTATTTCGTCATCCTTGTGGTGGTGCTTTTCCAGCCGGAGATTCGACGGGTGCTTTCGCGGATGGGACAGAGCGGACTCGCCGGCGTACTGGTCAAGCTCTCCAAGGAAACGCTCGCGGAAATCACGGAAGCGGCTTGGCTTCTTTCCGAGAAGCGGCTCGGCGGACTCATCATCATCGAGCGTAAAGTGGGGCTCAAGCACCTCCTGGACGAGTCCGTTCAACTGGACGCCGCCGTAAAGAGCGAACTCCTGCTTTCCATCTTTTACAAGGGGACCGTGCTTCACGACGGCGCCGTGCTGATCGAGGGCGAAAAAATCGCCGGGGCGAGGATCATCATTCCATCCGTGCGCATCGACGCGGTACTCGACCGAAAGAGCGGTCTCGGCACGCGGCACCGCGCGGGAATCGCCGTGACGATCGATACCGATGCCGTTTCCGTCATTGTCAGCGAGGAAACGGGGCACATTTCCATCGCGTACAACGGTAAACTCGAATATAATCTGGGCTTCGAAGTATTCGTGAGGCGGCTGAATGAAATTATGGGATTGGAATAGGGTTCTCTCCTTTTTTACCTTCGAGTGGCAGAAAAAGCTCATCGCGCTCGGAATTTCTGCGCTCATTTTCTATTACGTCAACTCGCTCTCCTTCGTGGAGCAGAGTTTTACGCTGCCTATCCAGTACCGGAACCTTCCCGTCGGCGAAGTCATCGTGGAACCGACCGAGGAAAAGGTGACGATTCATGTGAAGGGACGCGCCGAGAAGGTGAGGGAACTCGAGACTGGGCGTTCCATTATGCCGGTCGTGGACCTGGAACATGCCGTCCTCGGGATTTCCAACTACCGGATCGAACTTGAAATCAACACACCCAAGCCCGATATGACATTCAATCTCTCCCGCGAATTTGTTCCCGTGAAGGTGGACCAGACCATGAGCGCCACCGTTCCCGTGAAGCCTTCGCTTGTCGGAACGCCGCGGGAAGGATTCCTCGTGGACGAAATCCAGTTGGACCACAAACAGGTGATTGTCAGCGGTCCCTCCGAAACCGTTCTGCTCGCCACGAACGGCGTCGAAACTTCTCCGATCGACATCTCCGACGTCACGAACGACTTGGAACAGAACGCCGAACTCCGGTTGCCGGAGAACCTCGAACTTCTGACTCGGGATCCCATCCGCATCCGCATCCGCGTGACCCAGAAAACGGTTCCCGACTGGAAAACCAACCTGTAGCGCTGAAAAATGTGACTTTTTTCCCATTGACCCCCGGCTTTTCATAAACTATGATTTTCCTCCCGAATGAAAAAGGAGGAAGTCATGAAAAAACTGTTACTGGGTGTTACTGCGCTGGTTCTCGCGGCAGGGGCTCTCTATTCTGCCGACCGCGACGATGCTGTGTTGAAGAAACTCCGCGACCGCCTTTCCTCCGATCCCGCCGACATCCGCGCAACGGCGGAACTTGCCCGGCTGCTGGAGAAAAAGGGCGGTTATACCGACGCGGCCAAGCTCTGGGAGCGCGCGATCCGTCTTCAGCCCGATGAATCCGGACACTATGCGTCGCTCGCTCGGTGCTGCAACAAGCTGGAACGTCCCGACAAGGCCCGGGATATCTGCACGAACGCGCTCGTCTGGTTCGAAAGAAGCGAAGACCTTCTTCGCGCTGCGGGAAGCGCCGAGTTCCGCCTGGGAAACAATTCCAATGCGCTCGGCTACTTCCGGAGAGCTTTCGATGCGTCGGACGAAAAGGGCAAGGCCTGGGTTCTGGTGCAGATCGGCAAGTGCCGGAGGGAGCTCAAAGACCTTCCGGGTTCGCGCGAGGATCTTCTTGCGGCTATTCATCTTCGCGACGATCCCTGGGCCTACTTCGAGTACGGCAAAACTCTCGAGGCGATGGGATTCGATTCGGACGCGCTCTGGGCTTATGAGCGCAGCCGTGCGTTCGCCGTGCGCGAGGACGCCGACGCGAAGGCGGCCATCAACAATCGGTATGCCGGATCTCTTTACCGCTGCGCCTCGGCGCTTCGCGATCAGGGAAAGAAGGCGGATGCGAAGAAGCAATTTGAGGTCATTCTGTCGGATCGGGAACTTTCCCGGACAAAATGGGGAGAAAAGGCGGCTTTCTGGATCAAACGGCTGTAAAAAAGTGAGGATGGATAGCAGTTCCATGTGTCGTTACAATATAAGGAACGACAGGATAGCAGTTCCATGCAGTTCCATGCCTGAAAAATTGGAGTTTCGGAAAGGACTTCTTTATAATAATAAAATAGTTCTGTTTTGTATGCGACCCTTGACAAAAGGAAGATTTACGTCAAAATATAAGCGGAGAAATTTCCGCGTTCAACACGTTCAACAATAGTATGGAGGGATACCTTATGGTAAGGTTCGCGTCCACCCTGATGATCGTTTTGCTGACGGTTTCCGCCGCCTTCTCAGCGGTAACCAAGGTCAGTCTCTGGCATGGCTATCGCGGTGAGGAAAAGCGCGCGATTGAGGAAGTGGCCAAGATGTTCAATCTGGCGAATTCCGACGTTCAGGTTTCTTTACTTGCCGTTCCTTTTGATGCGCTCAACGACAGCCTTCGCGTAAAGATTCCTCAGGGCAACGGTCCCGACGTCTTCATCTTCGCGCAGGACTATACCGGAAGCTGGGCGGAGAGCGAAATCATCCTTCCCATCGAAAGCTACCTCGACAAGGCGACGCTCGCCCTGTACAAGCCTTACACGCTGCAGGCCTTCAACTATATGTACGATGAGGCCTTATGGGCTCTTCCCGGATCGTTCAAGAATATTTCGCTTTACTACAACAAGGATCTGATCAGGAACCCTCCGCAGAAGATGAGTGAAATCATTGCCGAGGCCAAAAAATTCACCAACCCGAAGGCCGGACAATTCGGACGCTGGGGTTTTGCTTACGAGACCGGCAACTTCTACTTCCATACGATGTGGGTTCAGGGTTTCGGCGGCGAGATTTTCAAGAAAATCGGCAAGACCAAGGACAATAATCCGGTTTATCTCCCTCTTCTTTACTCCGATCCCATGATCAAAGCAGGCTATTATGTCCTGAATAACGTCATCAAGCAGCAGGTCTGCCCGATCGGGCCCTCCGGTACGCTGATCACCCAGCTATTCAATACCGGAAACGCGATGTTTGTCGTTTCGGGCCAGTGGTTCCGGGCGGAAATCGACAAGCGTATCAATTACGGCCTTTCCGAACTTCCCTACATGGATCAGATCGACCCTTCCGCCCCGTCGAATCCTACCGCCCGCGCCGTTCCTTTCATTACTGTGGAAGGTTACTTCATGTCCGCCTGTGCCAAGAACCAGGAAGCCGCGGTCAAGGTGATCAAGTTCTTTACCAGCGCAGCCGCCGGAAAGATTTTCGCGAAGATCGGCAAGCAGACACCCGCCAATAACGATGCCTACAAGTATGCCGAAGTGGCGAACGACGATATTTCCCGCATCTTCAGTGAAGCGGCCAAGATCGCCAAACCGATGCCCAATCAGCCCGAAATGGCGCTGACGTGGGATCCCGCCACCAGCGGGCTGAACGACATTCTCGGCGGCAAGAAGCCGGAAGTGGCTCTCAAGGAACGCCAGATCCAGTTGATGAAGTCTATCGAGCAACTGCGCGGCAAGGGAGTTTTCGCCAAGTACCAGGAACTTTCTTCCCCGCTTTCCGTGAAATAAATCCGTCGGATCATCGGATCTTTTGAAATTTTTTCCGGCTCTGCACCCGTTCAACGGGCGCAGAGCCGGTGTTTTCATCCATCGCAGAACGATCAGGAGGACCTATGAGGGCGTTTTTAGTACGGAAATTCCGGTTCGAGGGGAAATCGGAATGGTTGAACCCGTTCGTGGGAATGGTGACAGCGCTTGCCCTTGTATTGATTTTCCTGTTCGGATTTTATACCTATATGGCAGATGGCCTCTACCGATCCACGGAGGTCAAGGAAGCGAAAAGCTATCTGGAAACCATCGGTTTTGTCGCCAATTACGTCAGTGATCGGGCGAACGATCTCGAAAGTGCCGACGGAGCGAAGAGTTCGGGAATGTCCGCTGCCCCCTTGGCGAAGGCTGCCGGAACGGGCGAAACGGAGGAAATCCTCGGCGATACCGGCTCCACGAATGCAGAAATCGACAACGGAAGTTCGAAGGATATTCCCGGCTATGTCGAAACTCTGCAGGATCTCGTTGACCGGATGGCAAAGTCCGATCAAGATATCGTGAAGATCCGCATCGGCAGCGTCCATATGGGTGCGGTGAACGGGCAACTCATCGCCGAAAACGGGAAAAAGGTCGCGAAGGGACCGATGATCGGAGGCGAAGCGAGTCAGAACCTCTCGATGGACGCTAAAAATACCTTCAAACCCAGCCGCCAGGGCGACGTTTCCGTCAAAATGATATCCGAGAAGTTGGAGGACGCAAGTTACCATATCGCCCTGAAGGGCGTCCGCAAGTACAAGGCGGGACAGAGCTACGATATCGCGCTGGTGACACATCGCGACAACTGGGCATTTCCCTTTCTTCCCCAGTTGTTCCCGATCCTCGGTCTTTTCGCAGCGGGTCTACTGCTCGCTTTCCTCTTCTCCCGATTCACGAAGGGTATTCTGCTGGCGGTAGAAATGGTGGTTCTCTTCCTGATTACTTCTTTCGTCGGCTTGTTCCTGGTCTTCAACCTTGCGCAGGGAGATTTCAAGAAAAACGCCGTCCATCTCCAAGCCGCTTACACGATGAACCTGGATAACGCGACGGCCGCGATTGAATCCCGGCTTCATTTTAAGCCCTTCGATGAAAAGAAGGCCACGGCAGAAGAGAAGGAAGCGCGCGCCAGTCTTACCAACCTCGATGCCGAAGCCTTTTCGTCTGTGATCGAAGCCTTCAATAAAGACCCGTACAATACGCCGAGCGACGGATTCTCCGTTGTTTCCGTCAAACCGGTTCAATTGGCCTCGGACCCGAAAATGGAAGCCCAAAATGTGACCGCCGACAACGCGCTGGTCGCGGTGGGATGGTTCGTCGGCCTTTTACTCGGCGCGGGTGTATTGTGGGGGCTTGCGCGGAAACGCGGTTTTGAGAGGCTATTGAACACGTTTTACAATTTTTCGACGGCTTACTTTTTCATTCTTCCGTCGATCCTCGGGATGCTTATCCTGGTGTTCATTCCCATTCTGTTTACGGTGGTCATCGCCTTCACATCGCTTCCGGCTACGTTCAAAGAGCTGGATATCGCGCGGAACTTCGTCGGTTTGCAGAACTTTGCCCAGATCCTCGGCGCGTTCGATATCGGAAACCCGGACAATTTTTACAATACATTCCTGTTCACGCTGGTTTATACGATCGCTGCGGTGCTTATCCAGGCGGTGCTGGGCGTGACCATCGCCGTGATCCTCAATGACAAAAAGCTGCAGATCAAAAGCTTCTACCAGGTTGTCTTCATGCTTCCGTGGATCATCCCGACGTACATCTCCGGCCTTCTGTGGAACAACTTCTTCAAGGGTGACGGCGTGATCAATCAGCTTTTCCGGGTTTTTGGAGCCAAGCAGTTCGAGTTTATGGGCGATCCTGTCTGGAGCTTTCTCATCGTTTCTTTCGTCAGCGCCTGGTACGCTTTCCCGTTCATCATGCTGGTGACTCTTTCTGCCCTTCAGACGGTGCCCGAATCGGTCTACGAGGCTGCCGCCATCGACGGAGCAGGATGGTGGACCACCCTTTTCCGCATCGTTATACCGATGATCCGCCCGCAGGTTCTGCCCTCGCTGCTGCTGTCCTCGATCTGGACTTTCAATAACTTCAACCTGGTATATCTCGTGACAGCGGGTTACGGAAAGCCGCATATTCTGGTCACGAAAATATACGACTTCGCGCGGCCGACGGACCTCTCCTACGGCTACGCGGCGGCATATTCCGCGCTGGTGTTCATTATCCTGCTGTTCTATATTTACATTTTCGCCAGGTCCACCAACCTGACCGAAAAGTCCTACTAGGGAGGGGCAAATATGAAGAAAATACAGTTCCATATTTTTCTGATGTTCGTGGCCGTCGTAATCCTCTCCCCGCTGCTCTGGGTATTTTTTGCGAGTTTCACGGAAGCCACTCAGGCGCCGTACCTGGTAGAGCGCATTTTCTCACCGGAGCATATCTCCACTCATGTGAAAGGGAACAGTTTGACCGTCGAATACAAGATGCGTGATCTCATCGGCGCGAACGGGGAACAGGGCAAGCCGGGAGAGGCGGAGTTCACATTCGGTGCGGACAATGCGAACAAGTACATCCTGGTTGTGGTGAATTCCTACGACCTCAAACTGAGCACCGAGGTTCTGGACGCTCCCTTTGATCCGAAAGCCGATCCCGACAAGAAGTGGCTGATCTCGTTGTCCCTGGATTCCCAGGCGAATGTGCGCAAGACCGGATTTACGGTTAATTCACACGCGCTCCTCAATCTTTTCAACGTGCTTACCCTCCAGAATTACAAGGATATCCTCTGGGATCCCGACTTCCGTACCTGGCTGACCAACAGCTTCATCGTTGCGTTCGCCACGGCGTTCATCTCGATTCTCTTCGGTTTCATCTCCGGTTATGCCTTCTCGCGCTTCCGTTTTCCCGGGAAAAAGGTGGGTCTGCTCTGGGTGCTGACCACTCAGTTGTTCCCGCTGGCGATGATGATCGTTCCGTTCTACGTTCTTGCCGCGAAGGTTTTTCCGGCAGCCATTCCGGGGCTGCAGATCGTCGATACCCTCTGGGGACTCGTGCTGATCTATACAGCGACGGCGCTGCCCTTCTCGATCTGGCTGCTCAAGGGCTTCTTCGACACCATACCCATCGAGCTGGAAGAGGCCGCCGCCATCGACGGCGCCAATCTGCCTCAGCTTCTCGTGCTGGTACTGCTTCCTCTGACCCGGCCGGCGCTCTTCACCTCGTTTCTTTTCGCTTTCGTGCAGTCGTGGAACGAATATGCCATCGCGTCCATCTTTATGTCCGATCCGAAGAAGGTGACGCTGCCCTTCGGTATCAAATCGCTGCTTGCCAACAACAACGTGGCGGGTTTCGCAGCGGCGGCAGTTATCGTGTCGGCTCCTATCGTGGTGCTTTTCCTTTCCATGAAAAAGGAACTCGTGGAAGGCGCTACTCTCGGAGCGGTGAAGGGATAAAACGGATTTTCGCGATTCCTTCGGCCCGTCCCGGGAAACAATACCGGGACGGGCTTTTTTTTACCCGGAGTCTTTTCCGGTTTGGAACGGGAGCGCCTGATGAAAAGTCACTTCGGTCGTTCGATCGGCCTGATCTATCTCTTTGAATTTCTGAAGAATCTCCAGTTCTTCGGGCCGGTTGCGATTTTCTTTTATCTTGACTGGGCGAAGATCGACTACACGCGGATGTTTCTGCTCGAAGCGACCTTCGTGCTTTTCATGTTCCTTCTGGATGTGCCGACCGGCCTGATTGCCGACCGTTTCGGGAGGAAATGGTCATTGGTTCTGGGCGGCGTGATATCGGGAATCTCTTTCGCCATTTTCGGGCTTTTGAACTCCTACCCTGTTTTCTTTTTTGCGAATTTTATGTGCGCGCTGGGGTTCGCACTTTTGTCCGGAGCGGATCGGGCGCTACTCTTTGATACGCTGAAAACTGCCGGTCGAGACGGAGAAGCCCGTCATTTTTTCACTCGTTCGGAAGCGTTCAGCACAGCGGGAATGTTGGTCGCATTTCCGCTCGGGTCGCTTTTTGCGGGAAGCACGATCCTACCTTATCCTCAGGGACTGCCTTTGACTTTCCTGATCTCGGGGATTTCCTTCGCGCTTGCGGGTGCGGCCGCATGTTTCATTCCGGAACCTCCCCGGGCTGAAAAAGTCGGGAAGCCCCTCAAGGAGGGTGTCGAAGGTTTTCTTTTCCTCTTCCGCCATCCGGGAATGCGGCTCTACAGTTTCAATTTCGCGATGGTGTCGGCTTCCACTTTTTTTGTTTACTGGTTCTATCAGACTCTCTGTCGTGCGGGAGGGCTTCCCGTTGGCGCGAACGGTTTTGTCGGGGCAGGATTCAATCTTGCTGGGATGGTGCTTCTCTGGAACGCGGCAAAACTCGAAAAGATCGTCGGACTGAAGCGGTTGCTTTTTGTTTCGGCAATTCTTCCCGGAGCGCTATACATAGGACTTGGATTTACTATGTCGCCCTGGTTCAGTCTTCCAGCAGTTTTTTTCATCGCCGGTATGAAGCAACTGCGTGCACCGCTCCTGTCGGATCTGATGAACCGGCTGACGGATAGCCGCAACCGTGCGACGGTGCTTTCCGGCGTGTCGATGCTGGAACGCGGAATCATGTTTCTCTTTTACCCGCTCGTGGGATTGATCGCAGACCGGTCGCTTTCATGCCTGTTTTTCTTTCTCGGCGGCGTGACCGTCCTTTTCGCGGTGTTATCGCGCATCCCGTCCGGGTACGCGCTGGAAGAGAAAAAGAATCCTTCGGATGCGGAGAATCCCTTCCGATAGAGGGAATGGAAATCACGCGGGGTCGAGAATGGGCATGGGATTCGGGTCGCTGACGTAGGCCAGGAACTCCGAGCCGTTGATTTCCTTGACCTTCTGGTAGAAGAGCTGCTTTTTCCCGCTGTCGTCTACCCCGAAGAGGGAATAGAGGTCGACGGCGATGCTCGGATAGCCCGCGCGCTTGAGTGAATCCTCGATCTCGTTGATGATGAGCTTGTTGACGGGCGCGGGGACGCGGTACAGCACCGAGCAGAAACTGTTTTCCTTGAAGATGATGAAATCGCGGTTGCGGTCCAGTATTTTGTCCTCCGAGTACAGCTTGAGTTTTTGGAGGAAATACTGCACGATGGGATGGTCGTCGGGATGGTAAACCTTGGAAAGCTGCGGATTCTGAGTCAGGATTTCGAAGCGTTTCAGGACTTCCTTTACATCGAGATATTTGGGATTGATGGCGTTGATGCTCTTCCATAGATCCAGCGCGCGGTAGTAGTCGCCGACGGAGTAATAGACGTTCGCGAGCTCGTAGAGAACGGGACAGCGTTCATGCGGAGGAAGTCGGAAAACGTATTCCTCGGTGGCTTCGTGCACCTTCTGAAGATCGTTCATCCGGATGAGGCAGGTGATGTATTTGAGCAGCGTCTTGTGGTTGATCTTGCGGTCGGATAGGAGGGGCTTGAGGGTGGCCGCAGCTTCCTTGTATTTACCGAGGCCGATATAGTTGTCGGCGAGAAGCGTCATGTTCTGCGTATTCTCATCCGGCGAAATGGCCTGCTCGAACTGGTAGTAAGTGGAAAGCATGTCGATGGACTTCTGGAACTGGTTCATGTAATTGTAGGTTTTTGCCAGCATCAGGGTTGCTTTGGCGTCGTTCGGCTTCAGCGCGAGGTACTTCTGGAGGTTCTCCATCGCAGAGTTGTACTTGTGCAGTTGGAAGTAAATGTTGGAGAGGTTCTTGAGCGCTCCGGGATGATTCGGCTGGTTCTGGAGGACGAAGCGGAAATAGCCGATGGCGTTCTCCCAGCGCGAAAGCGTGCAGTAGAGTTCCCCGAGTTTGATCATGATATTGTTCTTGACCGCGATGTTTCCCGCATCCGTCAAACTGATGAGCGCCTTTTCATAATTCTCCACGGCGGGTTGCGGCTGCTTGAGGTGTTCATAGGCCTGGGCCAGGTAGGAATAGGCGAGGTAGTGCGCGCCTTTCGACTTGATATACTTCTGCGCCTTCTGGATGACGGATTCGAATTCGCCCCGTTTCAGGGTTTTCTCGATGTCGGTCAGAAAGTACTCGCCCTTGACGAAAAAATAGATAGCGATGCCGGCAAGAATCGCCAGGACGATCACCGAAATCACGATGATCTGGAACACGAAATTGTCGTTGGCGATGGTACTGATCGGGGAATCCATTGCTGCTTCCTTCCTGAACTTTTCTAGCAACTTCATTTTAACCCTTTTCCGGCAAATCTTCAACGACTGCGGGGTTTCATTTGGAATATTTGCGCGTCAACGGACAAGGCGGGGAAAAATGGAGAAAATGGCGTTTTTCCGTTATAATATCCGGACCTCATGTACCCGCCTCAAGTCGCAACTAACTAACCTGTCAAAACACAACGGAGGATATCGATGCTGGAGCGGAAAAACCCCACCAAGACCAAGGCCTGGAAGGAGCTCTCCAGGCTCGCCGGGTTGATGAAAAAAAAACCGATGAAGCAGCTATTTGCGTCCGACCCCGACCCCGACCGCTTCCGCAAGTTCTCCCGCCGCTTTGAGGATATTCTCCTCGATTTTTCCAAGAACCGCATCGACGAAAAGGTCGCTCATGCACTGGTCGCTCTCGCGAAGGAAACCGGAGTCAAGGACGCGATCGACCGGATGTTCACCGGCGAAGCCATCAACGAAACCGAGAAACGCTCGGTGCTCCATGTGGCTCTCCGCAACCGGAGCACGCGCCCCATTCTTTCCGGCGGCGCGGATGTTATGCCCGAAGTGAACGCCGTACTCGCGAAGATGGAAATCTTCACTAAAAAAATCACGAGCGGCGAGTGGAAGGGCTACACGGGCAAACCCATTACCGACATCGTCAACATCGGTATCGGCGGATCCGACCTCGGTCCGGTGATGGTTACCGAAGCGCTGAAACCGTTCGCGGTGCCCAATGTCCGCGTGCACTTCGTTTCCAACGTCGACGGGACGCATATCGCCGAGACGCTGAAGAAGCTGAACGCCGAGACCGTCCTCTTCATGGTGGCGAGCAAGACCTTCACCACGCAGGAAACGATGACCAACGCGCTTTCCGCGCGCAAGTGGTTCCTCGACGCCGCGAAGGACGAGAAGGCCGTAGCCAAACACTTCGTGGCGATCTCCACCAACCAATACGAAGTGACCAAGTTCGGCATCGACGCAGAAAACATGTTCGGCTTCTGGGACTGGGTGGGCGGACGCTACTCGCTGTGGTCGGCCATCGGGCTTTCCATCTCCTGCGCGATCGGCTTCGACCATTTCCGTCAGCTTCTCGAAGGCGCCCACGCGATGGACGAACATTTCCGTACGGCGGATTTTGACAACAATCTGCCCGTCATCATGGCGCTTCTCGGAGTCTGGTATAACAACTTTTTCGGCGCCGAGACCCATGCGATCCTTCCTTATGACCAGTATATGCACCGCTTCGCGGCGTATTTCCAGCAGGGCGATATGGAATCGAACGGCAAGTCGGTCGGCCGCGACGGAAAGCCCGTCAACTACCAGACCGGTCCGATCATCTGGGGTGAACCCGGCACGAACGGCCAGCACGCCTTCTATCAGCTTATCCACCAGGGCACCAAGCTCATCCCCTGCGATTTCCTCGCCCCGGCTCAAAGCCACAACCCGCTGTCGGACCACCACGCGAAGCTCCTTTCCAACTTCTTCGCGCAGACCGAGGCCCTCATGAACGGCAAGACCGAGGTGGAAGTCGCAGCGGAACTCAAGGCCGCCGGCAAATCCGAGACCGAGATCGAGTTCCTCACGCCGTTCAAGGTTTTCGAGGGCAGCCGGCCGACCAACTCCATCCTGTTCAAGAAGATGACGCCGCGCACACTCGGTAGTCTCATCGCCATGTATGAGCACAAGATCTTCGTTCAGGGCGTGATCTGGAACATCTTCAGCTTCGATCAGTGGGGCGTGGAACTCGGCAAGCAGCTCGCCAGCAAAATCCTTCCGGAACTCGCTGGAGATCAGCCGGTGACGGCACATGACAGCTCCACCAACGGGCTGATCAACGCCTTCAAGGAAATGAGAAAGTAGACTAATAAAAACCCCCGGAAGAAATTCTTCCGGGGGTTTTGACCGATCATAGCGAATGACGTCAGTTGATGCGCTGAAGTATCGTTGCTTGGGCGTTCATGTTAGTGTCAATAATTGAAATGGTTCCATTTGAGGCAATACTTCCATACACGATACAGCCGTCACTCATCCGAAGTGCATTAAAAGTAACATTGTCATTCGTAGAGACCGTCAGGGAATAGATATCATAATTTCCATTGATCAGTGTGGAATAAGTGGTATAGGTGGTATCATCGGGGTCGATTTTCAGAAGAACCGGTTGTCCGCCGCTCGTTCCGACGATATAATAATAATTTGCCGAACAGGCCTCCGTTTTCATAGCGGACAGGTTAAACAGTGACATATCCAAGGTTTTAGCGTAATTAGAAGGATTATATAAATCGTAAATGGAACTTCCTCCACTTGAACTGAAAGCGATAATGTGGTTTTTTGCCGGTATTTTAAGCAAATTCTGTACGCCGTCATTAAATTCTACCGCAATGCCGCCCCAATTGGTATAGGTCAATACATTGTTGGAGACATACATTTGCTGAAGGTATGGAAGAGAACCGTCGTAGAAATAAAAAAGACCGTCAAAACCGATCCAACTGCATGTAAAAGAATAATTCGGCTCGCCGGGCAATATGGCAAAGCCTCCGGAAGCGTATCTGAAACGCATGACGCTGTTTTTTCCGCTGTCTTCGCCCTGATAGGCGGCATTGCCGCTGGAGTCCAAGGTAAAGGATGTTACTGTGTCCCCGGAGGCGGAATAGGTAGTCGCTGTCAGGTTATTCGGGTCTTGTGTGTTAATTTTTACAAGAACAGAAGGAATCGAGGAATTAAATGAAGTAATGTAATAAATATTACCCGAGTTATCAGAATTGACGATGTCGCCTGTGTAGTAGGAAACTTCGTCGGAAGGGGAACCGACATTATTCAGGGAAAAGACCGCTCCGTCAGCTTTCCGGACAAGGTAAGCTTCGCTATAGCCGAAACTAACGATTAAATAATTGGTATTGACGACATAAATGCCGTCCGGATTCAGGATGGTGTTTGTCACCAAGTTGGTAGTGATGAAGGAAGAAAGTACATTTGTTCCGGAAAGGACAGTGTTTGTTACGACTACCACAGAAAACGAAGAAACGATGGACATATTTCCGTTGGTGTCAATTTTGCATAGTGTGCTGTCCGATGAGTTGTTCGCATCGGAAAAATGAAAACGGGAAGTTTTCACTTTTCTGCCTGGGGACTTGAGTTTTAATGCGGAATTCAAGGGAACTACGGCCAGATTGGCCGCGTCTGCTATGTCGTAATTCTGATTGACCACGGCGGATGTCGTATTCGTGGTGACACTGTTGTTGCTACTGCTACTGCTGTTGCTGTTACTCTTGCTGCTGCTTCCATTTCCCGGAGCGGTAGCACAGCCGGATAAAATCACAGCGAAAACAAATAGCACTGATACAAACCGGTTTTGCATTGTTTCCTCCCTCTGGATAAGTTTCTCTCTAGCAGTATACTTTCAAACTCGGAGGAAAACAAGAAATTATCATTCATGTGTGTCATTTATGTTCTTTGTGAACTTTGCGTCCTCCGAGAGAGAAAATCCGGTCTCTCACCAAGTACACCAAGAGCAAAAGGGTTTTATTGCATTTGCTATTTCCTCCACGTGAGAATCTACCCGATTTTCCGCGTCACGACATGTGATGCCAAAAAAATTCCCTTTATCGCCTTCCGTTTCCCCGCCAGGATGGCGGTATACCGAACGCGCAAGGATACGCGAATCATCGTTTTCCGAAGAACACTGTCACTTTCCCTTCTTCTTCCCGCTCTTCGCAACCGTCTTCACTTTACCCGCCGGTCCCGACTGACCGATACGTTCCAGGTACTCGCGCAAATACTTCGACGTGAAGCCCTCGTTCTGCGCGACGATTTCCTCCGGCGTGCCCTCGAAGAGGACGCAGCCGCCGACTTCGCCGCCCTCGGGACCGAAGTCTATCTGATCCAATCGATCAATAAAGCATTGTCCCTGGCGATCGGTTCCATTTCGTGATGGTCCGATGTCAACAGACTGGATTGCGTAAAAGATGCGAGGCCGAGAGCAATAGAATCGGCCAATGAAACCTTGTAGCGGATTTTGAAATCGGAAGCGGGTATCATGATTGCAGAATCCATGCGATCAACAAACAGGATGGGAAGGTGTCCCAGGCGATCCAGAAAATCCTTTCCATCTCCACCGCCGGTTTTACGGAAATCGTAGAAAACTTCGTACAAATTGACGGTATGCATATAAATGGCAGATGCGTCTTCACTCGCTTCCATGAGAATCCGTTCCACTTTTTCGGAACCTTCCTCTCCGTTCAGGAACGCGATTAGTCCACAGGCATCCAGGGTATAAAAACGCTTCAGCATCAGAATTTTTCTGTCTCTTTCTCAACCGCCTTGGATTGTGAAAATGCCTCGCTGGTTGAAAGTTTGCCACGATACGCCCCGCGCAGTTCACGCACGGATTCCAGTTTATCATTCTTAGACTGCCCTTCTTCCAGAACAAACACTTCCGCCTCACCTGTTTTTGTGGAGTCCGGCTGTGTTTCCAGTTGAATGCTGCCGTTTTCCAGTGTTCCATGAAGAATCATTCGCGCACTCCTTTTGGGCAATCCGGATAAATTATAGGGAGAGCGCCAGCAAAATTCAAGAGTTCGCGCGGATTTTCAATTCTCCTTTCTTCAAGGAAATGGAACCGGGAAGCGCGGAGAGCCGGAAAATCTCTGAGAAATCAGGTATACCGCCTTTGCGGACTTCGTGTCCTCCGTGAGAGAAAATCCTGTTTCTCACAAAGATCACGAAGCTCACAAAGGAGAGAAATTTATTTACCCCTTCTTCTTCCCTTTTCCCTTCGCCGTAACCTTCACCTTCCCCGCCGGGCACGTCTGGCCGATGCGTTCGAGGTACTCGCGCAGGTACTTCGCCGTGTAGCCCTCGTCCTGACGGATGATCTCCTCCGGCGTGCCCTCGAAGAGGACGCGGCCGCCGCCTTCGCCGCCCTCGGGACCGAGGTCGATCAGGTGGTCCGCCACCTTCACAACGTCGAGATTGTGCTCGATGACGACCACGGTGTTGCCTTTATCGACGAGGGCCTGAAGAACGGCCACGAGTTTCTTCACGTCGTCGAAATGGAGGCCGACGGTCGGCTCGTCG
>Ga0326727_10011115_pt1 | contig 21106 bp, 13 predicted proteins | sample MB2enrmetagenome_FD_207643 | JGI IMG/M metagenome (GOLD analysis project Ga0326727, IMG submission 207643) | Lab enriched peat soil microbial communities from McLean, Ithaca, NY, United States - MB29MY | ecosystem: Environmental > Terrestrial > Soil > Wetlands > Peat | place: USA: New York...
GGGCTGACGGATGAACCAACGCCCATGCCGTGGTTCGGAAACAAAAAGCTGGCGATCCGCTTCGCCTAAAAGCCTGGAGTGGCCCCTGCGCGTTAGCCATTTCCAGTACCGTGGAAATCGAGGCTAGGCCGAGTGCTGTCCCTCGCGGGACAGTTAAACGCTGCGAGAATTCAATTTCAGAAATCCCAGTCGCTGCACCAATTAGCAAAGAGAAAGATGAAGCCAGATTTTTGAACAACGCGGGGCTCCTCTCGATGCGGAGAGGTGATTTAGACTCTGCCGAGACCAAGTTCAGGAACGCCCTCGAACTCGCACCAGATTACGTACTAGCTCATTTCAATCTGGGCTTGGTGTTGGCTGCCAAGGGAGACCTTAACGCTGCCATCACGGAATTCCGCACCACGTTGGCAGACCAACCAGCCAACCCGAAAGTCCACCTTAATCTCGGGCGTGTGCTGTTGCTGAGTGGAAACACAGAGGCGGCCATAGCTGAGTTCGAAATGGCGATGAAACTGCAACCGGGTTACCCGGAAGCAAAAATGGCTCTGCAGGAGGTGGTGGAGAAGCAAAAAGCATTGGGGAGGCGGTGACTCGCTATATAGAGGGCAAAGAAAAACCCACCGCTGAAGCCTTCCAACGAAGAGAAACAACAAAAAGAAAGGAAAACAAAGAAAGCAAAGAAAACTATTGACAAACGGTCCAGCAAGTGCTAAAAGGGTCTGTCTCCGGTGAAATTCTAGGTTTTAAGTTTCTGATCTTAGTGGGGCGCTGGAAAAACTGAAAAACGAGCTCCTGAGGAGCGACCGAGCCAGTGCTAAGTTTGACACGAAAATCTGAAATATTATGTCTGAGATTTAATGTCTGTGATTTAAGGAGGCGTGTATGACGACACTGGGTTCCTCATTCGGACTCAGAATGGGGTGGGGCACTTTGCTAATCGTAACCCTGTGCACAATTGTTTCCAACCGGACAATGGCTCAGACCGCAGAAGCCGCGATTGTGGGAACTTGCGCGGATCCGAGCGGGGCCGTAGTGCCAAATGTTTTAGTGACCGCGAAAAACGTTAACACGGACGCGCGTTTTGAGGCTAAGACGAACGCCGCCGGGAACTACGTCTTCCCAATTCTGCCAATCGGCGCTTATGAGGTTTCGGTCAGTGCGCCGGGTTTTGAGACTACCGTCCGTTCTGGAATCGTGCTTCAGGTCGGAGACCGAGCTCGTGTGGACTTTACGCTGAAAGTGGGCAGCACCACGCAGAAAATTGATGTTGTCGCCGCGGCCCCTTTAGTGCAGACGGATTCTAGTGGGCTCGGTGAGGTCGTCGAGAACCAGCGGATCTCCGAGTTGCCACTGAACAGCCGGAATGTCCTGACTCTTGAAACACTGGTGCCTGGCGTCCGAAACATGCAAGGTGGAATCGACGTGGGATTTGGCCGGAGTCAGAACTATCAGCTCGCGAATGTGGGGATCAATGGCTCGACGAGCGGTTTCACTGCATTCCTGATGGACGGCGCCGACGACTCAATGCATGGCTGGGGAGAGGTGTCTGTAGCTCCTTTGGTGGATGCTATTCAGGAATTCCAAGTCATGACCAACTTTATACCGCCTGAATACGGTTTTACCGCTGGAGGAGTGGTTAACACAATCACTAAGAATGGAACAAATTCCTTGCATGGAAGTGCCTATGAATTTGTTCGAAACAACGTGCTGGATGCCAGGAATACCTTCGCTCCGAATGTTCCTCCTTACCACTTCAATCAGTTCGGCGCTTCACTGGGCGGACCGATTTTGATACCCAAGCTGTACAATGGCAAGGATAAAACCTTCTTTTTCTTCAATTACGAGGGCTCGCGTCACCTCGCCGTATCAAATCCGATCACGACAGTACCCACCCCGGCAGAGCGGGCAGGGGACTTCTCCCAGCTAGAGGATGTTAACGGCAATCCTATAACCCTCTATGACCCGGCAACCACAGTCCCTAATCCTAACGGCGCTGGTTACGTGAGGAGTCCCCTTCCGGGCAATATTATTCAACCAAATCGGTTGGACAAGGTCGCCCAGAATGTGCTTGCGTTTCTCCCACTGCCGAACCAGGCCCCCAATAATCCGTTCGCACAGACCAATAACTACATAGGTGATCAGCCTGAATCCGTTTCCACAAACCAGATCCACGCCCGAGTGGATCAGTCCTTCGGCAGTAAGAACCGACTGTTCGGCCGCTGGTCGTTCAATGCGGAGGATGCGAACCGGCCAGACGACGCGGGGCCCTGGCCTGATCCAGTGTGGTACACGCGCGCTGACCGTAATCACTATGAACAGGCAGTGCTCAGCGACGTCCATACGTTCTCACCCGCCCTTCTGAACGAGGCACGCCTCACGGTGATGCGGCAGCATTTCCCCTTCACACAGGGCGGCTACGATGATGGATGGCCCCAGAAAATTGGCCTGCCCGCTGACGTTCCTCCCACGCTGTTTCCCCTATTGAACGTTGATGGCCTCGCCATACTAGGCGGTGATAACACGACAGGTATTCGCGACGAAACTTCGTTCCAAATTTTCGACATGATCAGCAAAATACACGGGAACCACTCTTTGAAGTTTGGAACTGACCTCCGGCATATAAGCTATGCGAACTATCAGGCAAGCGACCCTTCTGGCGAGTATAATTTCCCTTCCACGCTTACCGGCAATCCCCAGAATCCCACGGGCACGGGTTTCGGGTTCGCCACGTTCCTGCTAGGTGACGTTGGGACTGGTAGTACCTTGGACATATATAATTTTCCCACGTACATCGGTCACAGTTATAGTTTCTTTGCCGGCGACGATTGGAAGGTAACTCATCGGCTCACTCTAAACCTTGGACTCCGCTACGATTTCCAATCTCCCCCAGTAGAACGCGGTTGCCATACCTCTAACTTTAATCCTCTTGTGCCAGATCCGGACAACCCTAGCTTATTGGGGAGCTTCCAGTACGCTTGTGTCAATTACGGGAAGACCGTCGTGCAAAATGATCGAACGAATTTCGCCCCGCGCATCGGTTTTGCCTATGACTTGACCGGCAATGGACACACCGTTTTGCGCGGGGCCTACGCCACCATCTATGCCCCAATCTTTACGGTAGACGACTTCCCCCAGACTCAGGGTTACACTACGACCAACACGTACCTCTCGCCGGGGGATAACCCTAACCTACCCGCGTTCATGCTGGAGAACGGTCCCCCGTATGTTGACTATCCAGCCGGCCCGAGCGGGGGCCCTTCTGCGTACCTTGGTTCTTCAGTGGCATTTGAGGAGCCTCGGAGGCCGATTCCTTACACCGAGCAGTGGGACCTCGACGTCCAGCACCAATTCCCCGGGGCGTGGGTACTGGACGTGGCTTATGCAGGCAGCGCTGGCGTCCACTTGCCCTCCAATGAGTACAACTATGACCAGCTTGGTGACCAATACCTGTCTCTGGGGCTTTCGTTGCAGAATCTCGTGCCGAACCCATTGGCGGGTGAGGTGCCTGGTCCCCTGGGCGGCGCCACGGTTGCGCTAGCTCAGACCTTAGAGCCGTACCCGCAGTATTCAGGCGTGACCGTGTTTGATCCGTACGGAGGATCTTCAACCTACCACTCACTTCAGATAAAGGTCGAACACCGCATGTCGCACAACTTGACTGTGCTGGCAAGCTATACTTATGCCAAAATGATTTCGGGCTCCCTGATATCGAACATTGCCTGGATGAGTACCCTAGCGTCCACGCTTTATAATGGCTATCAGGACGGCAAGTTTGACCGTAACTCGGAGAAGTCCGTCGATCCCACCGACGTCCCGCAAGCCTTTGTTGTTTCTTACGTTTATAAATTCCCTCTGGGACGGGGAAACACCTGGGCGCTGAACAACTCCTTCGCTAACGCGCTGTTTGGCAACTGGTCGATGTCGGGAGTTTTCACCGCAGACGGGGGACCGCCATTGATAATCACTGGCGCCAATAACTTTTTGGCGGAGCGGCCGAATAGTACGGGCCAAAGCGCCAAGCTTGCAAACCCCAGTGTCAATGAGTGGTTTAACCCGAATGTCTTTGTGAACCCGCCCAATTACCAATACGGCAATTTAGGGCGCACACTTGGAAACGTCCGGGCGCCAGGACTAACGAATTTCGACTTCGCGCTGCTGAAGAACTTCCCGATCAAGGAGAAGTTCTCTGTTCAGTTCCGGGCAGAGTCGTTTAACGTCGCCAATATCACCAACCTCAGCCTGCCGAACACGACTTTTGTGCCGGGGCCCAATGGACTAAACTCGAGCGGGACGTTTGGGACGGTTTCCAGTGCATATGATCCACGGTCCATACAGTTCGGGCTGAAGTTGCTCTGGTGAGTATAATGGGGGTGACTCGTCGTCAAGCCACGGGGTTCCTGCTCGCGACCGTAGGTTTTTCTCTTACGCCCGGAGCAACTGCCTCTGGCGGGGTCGGGGGCGCTGCTATTGATGAGTTGAAACTTCCGTCCGAAGTGCTGGCCCAGCTTGAACATGAGGCGCCGGGCGTGCTCGAGGAAGCGCGGTGGCTCGAAGAGCTCTCGCTTGAAGGCTTGGCTCCTGGTTTCGTTTTCATTCCCCGCTAATGACCGAGCCATACTATCTCTCAATCGCCGAAGCGGCGTTGCTGATCCGAAAGGGAGAGCTTTCCCCTGTTGACTTGGCCCGTGCCTATCTGGAGCGAATTGAACAGCTCGATTCAAAGCTGCACTCGTACATCACCGTCGTCCCAGAAGTGGCGCTAAGGCAGGCAAAACAGGCCGCTGCGGGAAATCAAAGCGGGCCGCTTTGCGGGATTCCTGTCAGTTACAAGGACCTAATCGCCACTGCGGGCATCCGCACAACGGCTGCGTCGCGGGTATATGAAGACTGGATTCCGGACAAAGATGCTTACGTGGTTTCCCGCTTGCGCGCAAGGGGCGTCGTAACCCTGGGAAAAGCCACTCTAAACGAATTCGCATTCAGCAGTGGAGATCCCAAGGAGGAATTTTTCAAGCCTGCTCGAAACCCATGGAACCTTAACGCTCGCACCGGCCTGTCGAGCAGCGGTTCGGCCGTGGGGGTCGCAGCGGGCCTGGCGATGGCCTCCGTTGCGACAGACTCCGGGGGATCGATACGCATGCCAGCTTCTTATTGCGGAGTTACCGGCCTCAAGCCGACTTACGGCCGGATCGGGCGTTCAGGGGTTGTGCCGCTGAGTTACTCCTGCGATCACGTTGGGGTGATCACACGGTCAGCCGAGGATTCAGCAATCTTGTTCGCTGCCGTAGCCGGGCTCGACCCCGCCGATCCCGCCAGCTCGGGAATTAGGGTGCCCAGCAGTGCTGAACTTCTTTCCAGAAATCCCCGCGGCTTGCGTCTGGGAGTGTGCTCTTCTTACATGGATGCGGCAGGAATGGAGAGCGAGGTCGCATCTGCTTTCCGAAGCGCCCTCGACGTTTTTCGTTCGCTTGGCGCCGCGGTCGGTGAAGTTGAAATTCCTCATCTAAGCTATGCACCTTCCGCGGACTTCACAATCTTACGCATTGAAGGATTCAATGCCCACCTTCGGAATCTGCGGGATAAGAGAGAAAAGTACGGAGCAAGTGCGTTCCGCGAAATTGCAGTTGGCGGATTTCTGTCGACGGCAGATTATTACCGGGCGCTGCAAGCCAGAACTCTGATTTCGGCCGAATTGCAACATGTATTTGAGAGCACAGATGTTCTTGTCACGCCTACAACTCCGGAGACAGCTATTGCCGGGAGTTACACAAAGTCTCCACAGGATCGAAAAGTCGCCAAGAGCGACGTGGCCTACCTTGCTCCGTTTAACTTGACAGGCAGCCCTGCGATTTCGATTCCCTGCGGGTTTACGACCGCCGGTATGCCGGTCGGCTTGCAACTCGTAGGTCGGGCATTTGACGAGGCCACCATCATCAGCGCCGCACACTGCTATCAACAGAATACTGATTGGCACCGCCGGCGACCAACCCTTTAGTGCTTACACCAACGCTGAACTTCTGAATGGCATCCACTGAGGGCCGGACGACAAACGCTGTACCATTGAGAAAATCAACAAGCTTGTAATTTAATGGACATGTCCTTGGATGCTCCCCATAATCCTCACTGGAAATTGTAGGAGGCCGTTGCGTAAAGGTGTCACGAGGGCAAGGTATTGCACACTTCCATAAGAAGCACGCACGCCTCGACGAGGTTTCTAGTTTTACGTGATACATTGTGTTGGGTTGGGGGGCATAGTAAAGGATGTGCCCGGACCCGAAACAGAGGTTGACATATATGAGTGACGAGAATCAGGAATTCTCCTGCGACTCAGGAACCACCCGGCGCGAGTTTCTGAAGACATCCGCTCTGGGATCGGTCCTCATCATGGTCGCGCGGCACGCCGCGCTGCCAGCGCCTTCGGACCATCAGATTGAACTCCAGTCTAACTGGCGAATTATCTCCGCCCGGAAAGTCTCCGCTGGCGGCGAAAAAGTTTCCCTGCCATCCTACGATGCATCGTCGTGGCACCCCATTCGTCGGATGCCGGCGACGGTACTGCAAGCCTTAGAAGACGCTGCCGTTTACAAGGACCTCTACCTCGGGATGAACCTTACCGAAAGTGTTCCAACGGATCTCTGGAAGCAGGACTGGTGGTACCGGACGACTTTTGATGCTCCGACGGCGGAAGTTTACTCTCTGATTTTCAACGGCATCAACTACCGCGCGGACGTATGGCTGAATGGGCACCTGATTGCCGACAATTCCCAGGTGGCTGGCATGTATAACAGCTTTGAATTTGTGATCTCGAAGCATATTGATCGAGGTGGCAAAAATGTTCTGGCCGTTAAAGTAACTCCAGAATGGAAAATCCTGGATGTAAACGGCGTCGAGCTGGCGGATAGCTGGTTGGACTGGATCAATTGGAAGTACTTCGGCTATCACGATGCCAAGCGGAAGCTCAATGTCTCTTTCCTACCTGATCGAAATGGGGGCATTTGGCAGCGCGTATTCCTCAGCACCACGGGCACGGTCATGGTGAGGAATCTTTACGTGGCGACCGATCTCCCCCTGCCTTCCACGAGCCCAGCCTCGCTGACGGTTTACTGCAATCTCAGGAATGGGCTCTCCGACCCGGTTACGGGAACCCTTCGAGGTGAGATTTCGCGTCCCGGCAAGCCCCTCATCTCCTTCTGTCAGCAAGTGACCCTAGAGGCTGAAGGGACGAAGGAGATTTCTTTCACGCCCGCCGCCTATCCGCAGCTCACTGTCCCTGACCCCGACCTCTGGTGGCCCTGTCAATGGGGCGAGCCGGCCCTTTACAAACTCAAGATGGAATTCCAGGTTGAAGGCCGCGTGTCCGACTCAGCATCCATCCACTTCGGTATTCGTAAGGTCACGCAGCACCGGGATTCGGACAATGACTTTCCTGGAGTGGGCAGGGGTGGCAACTTCTGGCTTCAAGTGAACGGCAAGGATTTCCTCATCCGTGGTGCCTGCTACACCCCCGACTTGCTTTTTAAGAGCGACCCGAACCGCGATCACGCGCTAACTAAGTATGCCAAGGACTTGGGTCTGAATATGCTGCGCTGGGAAAGCAAACTAGCTGATAATAGCATGCTCGATCACTGCGACCGCGAGGGCATCCCAGTCATGCAGGGCTGGATGTGCTGTCAACAGTGGGAGCACTGGGAGCAATGGGATGCCGAGGATCACTGGGTGGCGCGCGCAAGCCTGCGGGCGCGCATTAACAACTTGCGCCATCATGCCGCCGCGTTTATCTGGGCAAACGGAAGCGACGGGCAGCCTCCCAACCCAGTGCGGAGCCAGTACAACCAGATTCTCAATGAGCTGCACTGGCAGAATGCAGTGGTCGATACGGTATCGAATTTTAAGAAGGATGCCCAGGGTAACACCCTCTGGGACGGGGTCCATATGTTGGGGCCCTATTCCTGGCGGCCTCCTTACTACTGGTTTTCGAGGCAATTTCCGGCGGCGCAAGGTTCGTGCGCGGAGCAGGGTGATAACGAAAGCATCCCGCCATTCGAAAGCCTCAAGAAGTTCATCCCTCCAGACAAACTGTGGCCGATTAACGAGTACTGGTATTACCATGCCGGGGCTAATCCCGGCAACAGCACTCTACGCACAATTCAGAGGGTTATCGAGAAGCGCTACGGATCGCCCTCGGGAGCTGAAGATTTCTGCAAAAAGGCACAATTGGCCCATTATGAGAACACCCGGGCGCAGTTTGAAGATTTTGCCGCCAATGCCTGGTCAACGCACAAGATGACGCTCTATTGGATGTTCGATAGTCAGTGGCCATCGTTCTTCGGCCATTTGATCGACGCGTATTTGAAAGCCGGGGGCGCCTACTTTGGCGCGAAAAAAGGCCTCAGGCCTCTAAGCCTGGTGTTTGGTTACTACGCTACGGGTGACCGTCTTACGGCGAACATCTACGTTGTGAACCAGACGCTGCAAGCCCACCACGGTCTGCGCGCACTGGTCAGGTTCTACAATCTCGACGGAGCGGTGAGATTCTCAAAGGAAGTGCCGAACGTAGACATTGAGCCCCTTACACGCATGCAGGTGCTAGCCCTCCCTCGCGTTTCCGAACTGAGCTCGACGTACTTTGTGCGGTGCCAGCTTTCCGACGAGGGGGGTGCGCCCATCGTTGACAACGTCTACTGGCAATCCACCACCGACGACGATCTGGGCGGTCCGCGCAATGACCAGGCGTTCAACCTGAACCAGGTGAGTTGGGCTGACTTTACCGCTCTTAACACCATGCCGAGGGCAGAGATCGGAATCTCAGGCAGCCTGACCCGAACGGGGGATGAGTCGAGAATCGCCGTAACCCTCACCAACCCTTCCAGCCAAGTGGCCTTTTTCCTCCGATTCGAAGTAACCAAAGGACCGGATGGAGAGGAAGTTTTGCCTATTACCTACGAGGACAATTACGTCACTCTGTTTTCCAAAGAGTTGCAAACCCTATGGGCCAAGTTCAGGACATCTGATCTCGAAGGCGCGCAGCCTCATTTGCGGGTTGAAGGCTACAACGTGAACCGGCGCGTTGCGTCAATGGAATGATGGTCAGCAGTCCGACAACCGGGAACGTGGGCCAAACAAATCAGGCTCACTCTAGCGTTCCTCAGCTCGCGTCTGAGTAGCAATCACTCTCTAACTCGCTTCGTCGGCGTGGATGACTTGACGCAAAATCACCGGCCCCTTTACCATCAATCTAAAGATTAGGTAAGCGGTAGGATGCAGGAAGCCCATCAACACGAAGACTATGCTGTAGGAGTAGTTCTGAACGAGATGGCCCGTGAGATTGGTGAAAAGCACCGCACCGAGCCCGCTGCCGAAGGCGATGATTCCCGACACTGAGCCGACGATTGCGGAGGGGTAAATGTCGTTGTTCACGGTCATCAAGCACGTTTTCCAACCCATATGGGCGAATGCCACCAGACACATGATCGAAAGAGCGGATGCCGGTGAGAGCGTCAAGCCGATGACGGCGCTCAACGGCATCACAAGGGCGCACGGCAACATGACAGCCGAGCGTGCCTGCAGCGCGTTCCATCCGCGCTTCACCAGCCACCCGGAGAACATGCCGCCGCCGATGGCACCGAGATCGGACGCCAGATAGGGCAGCCAGGCGAGCAGCCCCATCTGCACGAGAGTGAAGCCACGCTGCTCGACAAGGTACTTGGGCAGCCAGAAAAGATAAAACCACCAGACAGGGTCGGATACTAGGCGAGACAGCAGGAGCCCCCATGTCTGGGGCCATGCCAACAGGTGGCGGTAACGTACATTTCTTGCCGCCAGCGAAGGCTCTCCGATCGAAGCCCGCAGGTAGTTCAACTCGCACTCGGTGATGCGCGGGTGCCGCTCCGGCGAATAATAAAAGTAGAGCCATGGGACTAGCCAGACATACCCCAGAGCGCCGGTAATGATGAATGCAGGACGCCAGCCGAACCAGACCACGATGAGGGTGATTAACGGCGCCGCAATGATGGCGCCCACCGCCGCGCCGGCGTTCACCAACCCGTTGACAAGCGCCTTTTCCTTGGCCGGATACCATTCGGAGATGGCTTTGAATGAGGCGATAAAGCTGCCCGATTCGCCGGTACCGAGCATAAAGCGGCATGCCGAAAACTGCAGAGCGCTACGAGCGGCGGCGTGGATCATATTGCTGGCTGACCACCAAGCAACGAACAAGCTGAAAGCGCGCCGCGTGCCCCAGCGGTCAACCAAGATGCCAGAACCCACGTACATTAAAGTGTAGGCGATCAGGAACGCCTGGAGAATCGTCGAGTACTCAACAGGGGTAATGTGCATTTCTCGGGTCAGGACGGGAGCGGCAAGTGAGAGGGTTTGACGGTCAACGTAATTGATGACGCTGGCGGTGAACAGCAGGGCGGCAATGTACCAACGCAAGTGAGGTATCTTCGTTGTTCTCATGCGAGGGGCATATCTGGAGTTGAGGTCGGAAAGTGGACTCGCGACCTTCTCTCACATCGCTGCTGCCTTAACTGAGGAGGTGCGGTCGCCCACCCACTTGCGCAGGAACTGCAGTTCGCGCAAACTCTCTGCAGTTAGATCGGCCGTTGGCTGCCGGACACGGGCGCAACGGATCACTCCGGCCCACGTCAGGTTGTGCTTCATCGCCGACACGCCGAGGCCAGGTTGTAATTCGAAGCGAACCAAGGGCAAGGCGGAAGTAAACACCTCCCAGGCGTCGGAGGTGTGGCCTGCCTTCAGCCCCTCCCAGATCCGCAAGAATAGTTCGGTCATGTCACTGCCCGGCATGGTGCCGCGCGCGCCGCGCTGCACCTCCTCAATCAGGAACTGGCCGTTGAGGCCGCCGAAAGGCGTTAACTGCCCTTCGCTTTCGCGCAGCACGGCCGTGATCTTCGGCGCTGTAGGGGGGGCTTCGACCTTGACGTAGCGCACCGCTTCGATCTCGCGCGATAGGCGGGCGAGGAGTGCCGCGGGCATCGCCACCTGGGTCATTGCCGGGGCATCCTGGACCATAATCGGTACTCGCACGGCTCTTCCGATTGCCTCGTAGTGCCGCAGCAGCCCATCGCCCTCGGCTTTCATGTAATAAGGGGGCGGAACCATCAGGACGGCAGCTCCACGGTCTTCGGCCTCTTTGCTCAGCCGCACGGCCGCGTCAGTGCCAGTGTGCCCGCAGTTGACGACCAGCGCTACGCGGTCATTCACGCGCTTGACCACAAGATCGAGTATTCTGCGGCGCTCGTCCTCGGTCAGCGTGTAGCCTTCGCCGGCATTGCCGAATAAGCCTAGGCCGTGCGCACCGCTTTCGAGGAGATGATCGACAAGGCGCGCCTGGCTGGCCAGATCGAGGCTGGCATCCTCGTTGAACGTCGTCGCCAAGATGGGGCAAATGCCTTCGAGAGTTCGCATAGCTAGAAGTGAAATATTAACACTATTTCTCGCTTTGGGTTAATAATCTGAAATATTTTGTTCGGACCTTTGTGATCGGTGCGGACACGCATGAACCCGGATAAATGCCGATTGTTTATCCATTGTGTCCGGCGACGATTAATTCCTCTTCAATGGCAGGAGTTCGGCTCGGAGCTTTTCCTCGAGGATTTCCACGCCGAGGCCGGGCCCAGCCGGGACCCGGTACGCCGCGCCATCGAGGCTTAGTGGTCCGGCGAGAAAGCGATTGGCAATTTCGAAAACTTGAGGGTTGTACTCGATCAAGTAACACTCATCGCAAGCGGCCGCGTAGTGGATTGCCGCTGCGATCTGCGGGCCGAGGGCGATGCTGACGTGCGGGGCGATGCGCGCCACCTTCGAGTGTTGTCGCAACATTTTGGCGATGCGCAGCGCTTCGGTTAACCCGCATCTACCTATATCCGGTTGTAGCACGCTCACCACCAGGGGGGTCAGGAAAGGGGCGATCTCGTACCGAGTGCGATAGCTTTCACCCAAAGCAAGGCTCGTTTGGATCTTCGCCGCCAATTTCCGATGTGCAGTCGGATCCTCAGGCGGCAGAGGTGCTTCCAGCCACATTACACCCCTCTCATCGAGCTCGCGGCCTAAGGCAACAGCGGTTTCCGGCGTGAGGCGCCAGAGAGCATCCACGGCGATATGCGCATCGCGCCGGTACTTTGACTGCAGCGCGTCGATTGTGGCAAGCAATTGCGACTTTCCGTCCTCGTAGAACAGCTTGAAGTGCCTGAACCCCTGTTTCCAGAATTGGTGCGCTGTCTTCAGCTTCTGCTCGATAGTTGCCCCTGCAAGGCCGCTCACGTACGCCCTCACTAGTTTCTTCTTTGCTCGTCCGGCAATCAGTTCACACACAGGCTGGCCTCGAATCTTGCCGGCCAGGTCCCACAACGCAAGGTCGACACCGCTGATCGCGTCAAGCATGAAACCGCCGGTCTGGCCACGGATGCGCATGGTCGAGTACATCAGTTCCCAGCATTGTTCGATTTCCTTTCGGTCACCGCTGAACCGGCGCCCAAGCAGCACTGGGCAAAGCAGCAGATGAATAATGGTGCAGGCCACCTCGGGAGCCAGCGGTGCCTGCGCTTCGCCCCAGCCGGTCAGGCCCGTGTCGGTCGCAACTTTAACAAGAGCGGTTTCGAAGTAAATCGAGTATAGGGCGGGAACAACAACTGACCAGCGGTAATCGCAAGTAGCGGCGACCAGCGGAGTGGGCGAACCCGCAGTGCCGCGCCTGCCCTCGTCCGCTCGAGCCAGCCGTACCGGAATGGCTTCGATTGACTGGATCTTCATTGCGGCGGAAGCCTCAGCTCCTTCCTTATGTTCAATTCGTACATCAGCAACAGACTTTCTGACCGTCGCAGTTCTGAACTACGCCGCACTTTTCAGGATGCCTGCCACCAGAACGTCCTTGGCGCGGCTGATGTGCTTGGTAAGCGCCTGCTTCACCGCCGCCACATCTCCTCGTTCCAAGTTTGCGACAATCTGTTCGTGCTCCTCTCGCTCTTCGTCCAGCCGGGACAGCCAATCCTCGCGCAAGCTATGGATTCGGGCGATCTTGATGTGAGCGCTCAACGCATTGTACATCTCTGCCAGCCTTTTGTTGCCCGAAGCCTGTATGATGATGCGATGAAGTTCGGAATTGTACTCCTGGTGCGCAGTTCGGTCAGCACCGTCCTTCAGGGGCTTTCCCAATGACTTCAGCAAGTGCCGCAAGCGGCGAAGATTCTGGCGGGAGATGTTTTTGACGGCCTTCTCGGCAGCCAAGCACTCCAGGGCACAGCGAATCTCGAATGTCTCCTCTATGTCCAGCGCCGAAAGGGTGGCTACGAACGTGCCACTGCGCGACCTGATTTCAACCAGTCCCTCCGTGGCGAGTTGCTGTATCGCTTGCCGGACGGGCGTTAGGCTGACACCAAGCTTTTCTGATAGACTATCGGGCTTCAGGCGCTCGCCAGGTCGCATAGCCGCGTTGAGGATGGCTTGTCGGAGCGACTTGTAGACGCCATCGACGAGGCGGTCACGTCGGAGTTTGGCCAGTTCCGTGTTGATCATTCCTAGGGGATCACGGTCCATAATTCGCGTTCATAGGAGAATGATGTCACATCCTTCGTTAAGTGAACAGTATTGTTCCCTCTACCCGTTTGCGGGTGTATTGGGGTTTCGGTTCTTGGTACCAGCTGCAATCTCCATGGTCTGCTCCCCCTGAAGCGAATGATCGGAGCTCAGCACCTCACCCTGAGGTCCGCTCGATTCAAATTAGCCGCTCAACTGTAGCATCGGATTTCAAAAATACGCGCTTCTCGGACTCCGATGCCGTTCACGGCGGTCACATTAACTCGCAGTGACTTGGTTTCTATAGGATCGAAGCGCAGCCGGTTTACCCGTTGGTAGTTCTTGGTCACCGCGGCGAGCACCTTGCCGCCTGCAGTGATCGTATAGTCCCGAACTGTTTCGGGCTGGGCCGACCGCAGGTTGTCCACGCTTGCCTCTGCCGGGTCCGACGGCACGCGAAGGTCTCGGTGGAAACCGGTGTCAAATGTGAGCTGGATCTCTCGTATCTGCTTCGACTCATCCCAGTCAAGTTGAACCCACGCAGGTAGTTCGGCTGCCCAATGGTGATACTCAATGGGAAAGCCCATTTTGTCGGGGATATCGCGGATGAAACCATCCTGGATCAACGTCGCCTTGGCGGCTCCGATCGCGCCGGAAGCCGTGATGTGCGCCGAACGCGCGTGGTCCTCGGGATCGTTGCCCTGCACCCCCTTAATTGTCTGGTCGTCACGAATGAGCGCCTGCTGCAAACGGGCCAGGTGGCTGGCATCAATCGCAAGCTCGCGCGGCGTGATCCCTGCCTTTATGCACTGCGCCGCGGCTGTGCCCACTGCCTGCCCGATTACTGAGCACGTCGCCATCACCCGTAAGGACGTGTATGCCATGTGCGTCGCGCTGATGTTGCGCCCGGCCATGAAGAGGTTCGAGATATTGCGGCTGTACAGGGAGCGCAGTGGTATGTTGTAAACCTCGGGTACGGGGTTATAGACGGTGGGTGGCAGGTCTGGCCGGTTGAATCCCTCCACCACATGATTGTCCATTGTCCAGCCGCCGATCGCGACAGCATCGTTGAACCTACCTCCGTTCGATAGGTCGAGCTGAGTCAGAATGTGGTCTCCCAGCAGGCGACGGCTACCGCGCTTGCCAGTCATCATTCCCACCCAGTACATGGCCCAGCATTTGCCGCTCGGGAACACGCCGCTGTTCTTGATGTAATCCCAAATGCCGAACACAATCCTTAGTAGCTCGAACCGAATGCGCTCGTCATCGGCGATCGTGCTCAGATCGCCGCCCAACTCGATCCACCAGTAACCTTTCGCCCACGAATCTATGGGTCGGTAAATGAAGTCTTGTTTGGTCACCTTGCGCGCCCATTTTGGCGGCGTGAATGGCATCGGATGATCGTAGAGACGCGAAGTGAACAGGATGCTCGACCCAAGGGTTTGGTTGTCAGCCACTTCGAGGGCAAGCGGCTCATTGAATTCCGAACGTGCCTCACGGCCAGCACGATAGTCCGCACCTGCTTCTATTCCCAAACGACAATCGCCCGTTGCATCGCAGAACATCTTGGCTCGAATGCGGTACAGGTGCTCAGTCTTATCGCTTCGTGCTATCACTCGTTGGATGCGGCCGGCATCCGTCTCCGCCGCGTAGAGTGTCGTCTGGAGCAAAAGCGTGATGTTCGGTTCGCTCACTACCTTGTCATAAAGCAAGGAATCCCACATCTCGAAGGAATTCTGGGGGTTGTTCACCGCGTCCTCGAGCCGCAATTCTTCGATAAGGCCGCTCTCGCGCCACCCCGGCCTGCCGTTTTCACAGTTCGCGCCGGAGACGCTCACCCTTATTTCACTCGACGAGTTGCCGCCCAGACGCACGCTATCCTGCACCAGAATCACGCGGGCGCCGTGCCGGGCTGCTGAAATCGCGGCACACACGCCTGCCAACCCGCCACCGGCCACGAGCAGGTCGGCTTCCAGATCGACTAGGCGCATGTGCGGCTCCGGAGAGGGCACCACCGGCGTGCCGTGCGGAGACAGCGCTTCGAACTTGCCTGCATCCGGCGCCTGTCCGGACAGTGCGTTTGACTGAGCTGCGGAAGGCAGGCCGGAAAAAAATGCGAGCGAATATCCACCCGCCAAGGTGTTGATAAAATCGCGACGTTGCATGCAGTCCTCCCTTGCCAGTCCGTCACGAACCGGACCGACAGCGTTACCCGCTCTCGCTGGATTTATTCACGGGTAGATGACGTCTTAGAGCCATTGCTAAATCCCTGCCCAGAGATCGTGCTGATTCAGCAGTAACGGGTTGCCCACCTACATTGGAATAAGGCAACTCAAGAGTGGTGGTAATGGGGTCGCCCGCAAGTCCGACTGCCCAAGAATCAAAGTCCGCATATGAATAATTCTCGTTCCAATCTTGACCGTACAGGAGGTTGTTCTCTGCGCAGTAATGCAACGGACCCTGTTGCACGACCTCCAACGTGTGACAAAAGCTTTGCACTCGCCTCCAGTTTTCGGGAAATGGGGTTGCGATGAATGATAGCTCCTCGTTCGACCCGCCTCGTAGTGTCGGACAGTGGATGTCAAGGGCGAAATCCAGTCCCGATGGGGCCCAGCGAGGCACATACTCCTTCAGCGCACGAACGGACGCGTAGATAGGCTGCCCCTTATAATCTCGATTATGATCGTGAGGGGAGCGTCCTTTACCTTGATCACCGGCTTCGACACCATCTTTGTCCACAAAAGGAACGACAAGAATGGCGACGTTCTTCCGGAACCAATTACCGTTCTCATCCTCAGAAAGCACACCTTCTACTAACCCTTCGACGGCGTAGCTGGCCATCATTTCGCACGCATGATGGCGAGCGGTTATAAGCACACGGTACTTCGGAGCAACATCCAGTGCTCCCAAGTGGAGCAGATCAACCTCTCTCCCTTGTTCGGACCTGCAGAGAACATCGCGTTTGAGACTCCGGTTTCTTGGAAAGCCATTCAGGAGTTGCTGAAGGTTCGCCTCAACGTAAGGCATACCAACACTGAAGCGAGTCGCCGAGCTCCCCTCAGGAAAATAGTAAGTAAAGGAATCTCCCACCACTGACTTAGTTCCAAGCCACTGCCACGTATTCCCACGATCGAGGCTGACGGCGGGGCCACGCACCCCGATCACCTTGGCGGGGAACCGGAAGGTAATCGTTCGGTCGCGGGCATTCTGAACGGAGAAATACCAGTAAAACCAGTCCGGCGCTCCACCCTTCGGATTTGGCCTGAGAAAAACTGCGTCGGCTTCAATCTTATCGACTGTTATATTCCCGCCTGGAAAATCAGAACTGATGATAACCGACGAGGCTGTTGTGGCCGTTCCCGACTCAGGAGAAGCCAGCACGGCCACACGATCGAACACAACGCGACTCGCGATGTCCCCCCCCTGTCGAAGAGTCGGGAATATCGCGGTCGAAAGCAGAAGGTCCCGCCTGGTAATAGTCATGACAATCTCCTGCTACTGTTAGAACTCAATGCGCAGACTGAATTGCATCACGCGCTCGGTTCCGACCGTTTCCGTGATTTGTCCTAAGGTTCCTCCGAGGTTGTCGATGTCACCGGCGCTCTGATCCGTCGGTATGGCGAAGTTCGGGTGATTGAATGTGTTAAACGCTTCAGCCCGCAATCGAATCCTAACATGCTCCTTTAAACTAAAGTTTTTGATGACAGCGGAGTCGAGATTGAAGAGATTCGGGCCTTGTGCCTGGTTCCGACATACGGGTCCACTCGGATACTCCGTTTCGAAGTTGTCCAATGAAATCTGGTTACGATCCGCATTACTTCCTTTTATCATGAAAACGGATCCATTCTGCTTAGTCAATCCGAACGGAATCGACTGAACCATGCACGGCGCATCTCGTCCGTAATCATGGACACTATAGCGAGCACTGGCCGTAAAGTTCCAAGGCAGGCCGCTCGACACGGTAAGGATGTGAGAAGTCTGCCACCCGCCGATGACGGCATTGAGCACCGCTGGGAGATGGCTGCCGAATCGCTTACCCCGTCCGATAGGCAAATCCGCCACGATATAAGCATTGACCTGATTTCTTCGATCGAAATCGGAACGAGCGTACGAGTGCTGAGGGTAATAGGGGTCTTGAAATAACCCTGTTTGCGTCCAGTAATCCGGCCGACTCCCGAAGGACTCAGGAGCGGAGGTGTCGTCCAGAGATTTGGACAACGTATAATTAACCGCAAGCACGTAGCCCGGCATCCGCTTCCGGAGTGAAAACTGTCCTGCGTTATAATTTGAAGCTCCAAGGCTCGCGATGTAGCCCATGTAAGCAACTTGGGGCGACAACAACTTCGCCTGCCCAAGACCTTCTTGAATAGCAACCCAGTTGTCGTCTATGTCGACAGGCGTGTTCCGGCCTGGTGTGAATCCTTGATTTATCAACGCATAGAACGCTTGTGTGCTCGAAGTGAAGGTCTGCCCCAACTGATTTTCTAAGTACGGCAGCAATTCTGGGTAGATATTCTCAAACCAAGGTATCGCGCTTACGGCACTCACGGGAACGCCTTTAAACTCGTCCTGTGTGAACATTTGGGCCATCGCTTGATCATAGGTTTGACCGCTGATTGGATCGCGAATGTTCACGGGGCTCGCCAAGTCGCCCTGTCCTAATAGATCCCGCCCGAAACTGCCTACGTATGACGTCTCGATAACCCAGCCGTGGCCGAACTCCTTGCTGAAGGTCAGGTTAACGAGGTGGATTCGCGGCGTGGCCAGATTCGGATCTAACCCAAGGGTCTGAATGCCGCCGAGACCTGAACCCTCTACCGGCAGCGACCCTGTCGGCGTATTGACGGTTAGGAAGTCGCTTCGGGGAAACGTCAGACCCGGCCCAACTCGCGGCGCCTGCGGCGCGCCGACTCCATCGAAGGATAACGCGTAGCTTGGGCTTGCATAACTGTCGAGAAGCCCAAATGATGCGCCAAAGGCCGTATCATAGGCAAGGTGACTACCTACATGATCGTAGGTTAGCGTGTAGCCTGCTCTAACCACACCGGCTCCACCTTTACGACCGAAAATCCCCAATATCCCGTCACTCCATTGAGGTGCCCACGCCACGGCGACTCGGGGACCAAAATCCGCTTTGGGAGTTGGATAATAATCAGGCTTGCCGTTCGCTCTTCCGGCTGGCGCGGTGGCGAAGAGTGGAAGTTGCATAACTGTGTTCGTTGTGTCGCTCTGTTGTTTATATCGGTCAGCTAGGTTCTGGGTCCAGTTCGTCTCCAGCCCGTTCGCTTCCCACGGTGGTGTACCGATGGAATAATTCAATCCAAGCGTCACAGTGAGATTAGGCCTGACTCGCCACGCATCTTGCATAAATGTGGCATAGTTGCGCTGCAGAAAATCGCGTACGAACGGAGAATTCTCCGCAAGGGGCGTGCCGCTGGGACCGAACTGCGCTGTGTCTGTGATAAAGGCTATCGATCCCGTAGCGGCTGACAGGGCCCAGGCGAGATTGCCGGGGCTGGTCAAAGTGGCAAATTCGGACGGTCCGAGAGCTCTAGCTATGGGAGGACTGTCCGGATAAGCGAAATCGCCGACAAGCAAGTTTGCGTTGTCGTGGTATACCGCAGGCAGGGCGATATTGTGTGAACTGATGTAATTATTGAGGAATCGCAAATTAGCTCCCACTTGAAAAGTGTGCGAAGAGTGCGCCCAACTTAGCGATTCGGCAAAGTTCCAGGTCCGGCGTATGTCGCCCTGGGACCCAGTGGGATTAACCAATCCCTCAATGATAAAAGGGTCGAAGTAGGAACTCGCGATGCCGGTACTGTAGTACGACGGTCGAGTCAGACCGACAGTCAAGTTGTTATTTACAGAAGGACTGAACACGTGATTCCATCCGGCGCTAAATCCTCGACTGTCGTCGAACGATGTGGTCCCATTATTAAATCCCGGCAGAGTCTCGAGTGAGGAAGGAGTCATTGAGCGATTGAAGGTTCCACGCCCAAAGACGGTGTTTCGATCATTGAGGTTGTAGTCTAAGCGACCGATGTAAATGCTCTGTACGGAATCATCCGGCGCATTAAAGCGATACAAGAGCACGTTTGTACCTGCGTCAAACGCAGACGGAGAGGTGCGCGCTGTATCTGAGGAGAAGGGCGCGAATTGTTGATACCAGCCACTGGACCCCATCAGAGCAGAGTTCCACGTATCGTTGGGAATCAGACTGATTTGTTGAAGGAGTCCTCCTGAACCATCGGTGATTGTGCCGTACGTGCCATCGTTTCGCAAATAGCGCACCTCGCCTGCCAGGAACTGCGGAGTAGGCACGTCAGTGCCACTTAAGGCTGAACTGTTATCAGAATGGCGTTCATACGATCCGAAGAAAAACAGCTTGTTTTTTAGGATCGGGCCACCGAGTGACGCGCCAGGTATGTTCCGGATCAATGCCTGTGATTGTGTAGCGAAGTAATTTCGGGCCGATGTCGCCCGTGAGCGGTAGTATTCATAGGCGGACCCGTGGAAGCTGTTGCTGCCGCTCTTAGTGATCAACTGGATTTGTGCGCCACTTGACCTTGTGGCGTCAGCTCCCTGTCCGGCCGTCGATACTATAAACTCTTGCACGGAATCCAGGGTTACCGGCAGTACGGCGTTAAACGGATCCAAATCTACCTGGTTATTCACGTCGACGCCATCCAGTGTGATGTTATTTTGATCGTTGCGAACCCCATTGACCTCCCCGCCGTTTTCGCGACCGAGAAAATCAGCCTCCGCCTGCACGCCTGTCTGCAGAGCCAGGACTCCGACGATGCTTCGCGCATTCAGAGGCAGATCAATGATTTCTCGGGACTGGAGGGGTGCACCCAACGATGCGTTGACGGTGTTTACCGCTTCAGCGCTTGAAGATACCTGCACAGATTGGGTGACCGGTCCTACAGTAAGCAGCAAGTTTAGGGTAACAGTTTCGTCGACCGGAAGCATGACGTTCGGCATCACGAGTGGTTTGAAGCCCCCCGCCTCAACCCGGATTGTGTATGTGCCAGGGGGAATCTGCGTTACGGAATACAAACCGCCTTCGTTCGATTCCACAGTACGGGTAGCATTCGTTGCCGAATTGGTTACGCTGATTCTTGCGTTTGGGACTACGGCTCCAGAAGGATCGGTTACAGTCCCCGCGAGCGCGGAAAGTCCTTGCCCCAGGGCTCGAGTTCCGATCAACAGGCCAACCGCAGCCAGAAGGATGATGCCTGCACTCCTCCAGGCCGTCAGCAACCCTACTGAACGCAGGACATACTGCATCGTACGTTGGTGCGCGCCGCCGTTTCGAATGACACACTCAAATTCTGACATGATTTCCTCCAAATATGGCTGGTACTCGAAATCTGAAATATAATATTTGAGCGCCTGTTTGTACACCCTGTCTGGATGAATGTCAAGAAGAATTTTCGGCGATGTCAAGCCCCGATAGAAATGTCCCCATCCTTAACCCAATAGAAATGTCCCCATTGATACATGTCTTTCTCGCACGTTGTCTCTCTTTGTTCCTCTGTTGAATGATTGCATCACGGCGTTGGCCTCG
>Ga0326727_10011116_pt1 | contig 21106 bp, 14 predicted proteins | sample MB2enrmetagenome_FD_207643 | JGI IMG/M metagenome (GOLD analysis project Ga0326727, IMG submission 207643) | Lab enriched peat soil microbial communities from McLean, Ithaca, NY, United States - MB29MY | ecosystem: Environmental > Terrestrial > Soil > Wetlands > Peat | place: USA: New York...
AAACTGCTTTGAGGTTGTTGCTGGACTCCCATCATAGCTCGTCTCCAAGTAGCAAATGATGGCGGCATAATAGCACAATTAATTATTCAAAACCAGTAACTATTGCTTTGGGCAACAGGCCGTTGAGACACGACCCCAATTAGTTTCCCGACCCCAATTAGTTTCCCTCGACCCCAATTAGTTTCCCTCGACCCCAATTAGTTTCCCTAGTTTCCTGAGCAATAGTGTGACAGTCACCTAATTGAAGGAGTAACTGGGATGAGTCGACAACGACCAAAGTGGGATCAGGGGTATAGAGGAATATTCCGTGCATGGAATTTCATAGCTTTCCTTCTGATCATCGTCGCTTCTTTTTTTGTAATAGCTCCGCTAAGGTACTGTTTTTTCCGTGACGGCTTTATCGGTAACGTTGTAGCAGGTATCTGGGGTTTGATAATAGTTCCAACTTTTGCGAGGGCCGCCCAAGACGGTCACGCTCATACCCGCTAGGTGGTGATGAAAGGAATTTTAATGAACCAGAATATGAGACCACGAGGGATTGAACAGTGGTATTTCCAGCCATGACCTTCCCCCCAAAACTGGACCTGTTTATAGGGTGTACGTCAGGTCAACTTCGACACCGAAAAGTGTCAGTATTGAAATCAGTTCACACATGTAAAGGATAATTTATGATTAATTTCTCTCCTGAATATAATAAAGATAACTTCAATTGTCCTCATTGCGGAGTTTACGCAGTACAATCTTGGGGACAGCTTGGATACAGCATGTGGAATAATTATCATAAAACATCCATGTATATTTCAAGATGCGCTCATTGCCAGGAATTGTCTTTTTGGTTAAATAATTTGATGATCATGCCTACAACGGGTACGGTGGAACATCCAAATCTAGATATTCCAAAGGATTGCAAAAGGGACTACAATGAAGCAAGAGATATTGTTAATATTTCGCCACGTGGTGCAACAGCTTTATTGCGCTTATGCATTCAAAAATTGATGAAGCACCTTGGCAAAACTGGTAAAAATATTAATGAGGACATAGCCGAACTTGTAAAAGAAGGTCTGCCAGCCTTAATTCAGCAATCACTGGACATCTGTAGAGTTGTTGGAAATAATGCTGTTCACCCAGGTGAGATTAATCTTGAAGACTCACCAGAAATAGCTTTGAGTCTATTTAAATTGGTCAACATCATTATCGAAGACAGAATAACTAAACCCAAAGAAGTAGTAGCATTATATGCTTCACTACCAGCTAGTGCAATTAATGCTATTAGAAAACGTGATGGTGCATAGAACCTATCATAAATGGCGTTCTATTCTTATAAGCAAAAGATATTTAAGGAGTGTTCTTTATGATTGAAGATAAAGGTACGGTTGCGACCTCTCCTTTTGGCAACCCCGATGGTTCAAGAGCATCAATTTCAGAAATACAAAAAGATTTTATTAAATTTGGAGGCAGCTCTGTATGGGAGGGCCTTGCGACAAGAAGTGATGACCTGACAGCAAGAGTAATAGTTGGTAGAAAAGGTTCAGGTAAAACAATTTATCTAAGATGTTTACAAGCTCATGCTTCTGAACAGGATTCTCTATATGCAGATCAAATACAACAAAGCCTTCCATCTACTGAAAATGTAGTAAAGTTTTGCCAGTTCTTTGGAGAGAGCGTCCTGACTGAAAAGTGGATGATATTATGGCATAGGGCCATTTTACGTTCAGTTTTGTCTCATTTGATACACTCGAAAAAACTAAGCGAGTACGTTGATCAAGATACAGTATCTAAAATTAGAAATAAATATAAAAGCATAATCAGAGATTTTGGAACGGAACTTTCCATTTATTCACAAGTATCTGAAATTATAAGACTTCACAATACTGGAAACCAAATTACAAGGTATTTAGAAGATCCACTGTGGATGGAACTAGAAAGTATAGTTGGTGATGTCATAAAGAATTGTCCTCCTATTTGCTTTTACATAGATGCTGTTGATGAAGAATTTGCCCATGCACCTATGTATTGGCATAGATGTCAAAAGGGTCTTTTTTATCAAACAATGAGACTTTTACGAGATGCAAAGCTAGGTGGTCGTCTCCACATTATTATTTGTATCAGAGACATTGTCATGTCATCTGTGTATAAAAGTGAACACAGGACTAGATATCACAAAGAACCTCATATAAGAATATTAAATTGGGATAAAGAAGCAGTAAAATATTTTTTTAACGAAAAAATAAAATGTCTTGAGGACAAGTATTTTAAGGGCAATTTCGAGAAACATGGGAAAAATATATATACATGGTTAGGTATAGCTTCAATCAACAATTCCATACGATCAATTCAAGAAGACATATTGGACTATCTTCTCCGTCATACTAGGCTGCTACCAAGTTGTTTTCAGATGAAAATAGTACAGAAAATGTAATTAGAGATGAAATATCAAAAATAGCAAATTTTTTTGGTGATGAACAACTAACAATATGTGGAAACCAACTTGCATCAAATTCGATGCCTAAGCATGCTGCCCGTCAAGAATACTCAAAAATATATACTGGTAATCATGAGTATATCAGAGGTGTAACAGAAGATTTGAAACTTATTATATCATGCATTGGTAAAGATAAGTTTTCGCGACAAGAAATGATGGCCGCTTACGAACAGTCCAAGAGTTTGTTTGGTGATAGTGCAGACCCTTTCTCAGTCTTATGGCAAAATGGTTTATTAGGATACCAGAAAAGCGGAGTAGATGAAGAATCAGCAGTTTTTTACTCAGAATCTAATATGGATGAATTTCAAATTCCTCTTGACAAAAGAGCTTATTATTTCCATTCATCAATAATTGATTGTGTCAATATTCGACCTGTTGGAAATATACCAATTAAATATTGACAGGAGGACAAGCAATGCCTGCAATAGAAGAATACGTATATGGTGATTGGCGGAGATTTAAAGCAGAGATATTACATGAATTATTTGGTGAAGACCATTTTAAACGGGGAGTCTTCATTTTCAGAGGTCAGGCAAATTCTGACTGGAAACTTGAGCCTTCGTTTGACAGAATTTTTGAGCCGCTATGTAAAAAAGATAAAATTAATGCCATGAAAGAATTGCTCAGAATATTTAAGGAGGAAAGCGAAAATATAAATGTCCCTCCAGATGTCTGGGATGATGAAATTAAATCCATAGCATTAGGGCAACATTATGGATTACCAACCCGTTTATTAGATTGGACGGAAAGTCCATATATAGCATCATTTTTTGCCTTTAATGACGCAATAATAAATGGAAAGGTTGGCGAGTATGTTGCGGTTTGGGCATTAAATACAACAACAGAAAACATTTGGAACGAAGATTCTGGTGTACAAATCGTTAATGTACCTTCCATCGGGAATATAAGATTGCGAAATCAATATGGTAAATTCACTTTACTAAAAACTCCGTTTAATTGTTTAGAAAATTACGTGGTACATTTTGATGAAAATTCAAAACCATTATTGAAATTTTTGATTCACTCAAGTGCCGCCAAGGATGCAATTGCAGATTTGGATGCAATGGGTATAAATAATACAAGAATTTATCCAGAATTAGTCGGTAGTGCCCTTTCTGCCAAAGTAAGAGTAATGTTGAACACATCAAATATATGTTGATACCTTTATTGCTAATTCTTTGGGGGTATTGCGTGTGGCTGGTGCACCGCTGAGGTCTTTGCTGACTTTCTTGAGATGGCAGAGCACCTTTTATTGGAGGGGTACAAGGACGCTTCAGCAGTACTATTGGGAGCGGTGCGTGAAGATACCCTCCGAAAGGTCGCGGAATCACACAGCATCAAAACAACAGGCCCCAAAGGGAATAATCTCACAATAGATCCGTTGAGTAATGAGATTGCAAAGGCTGGGATCTTCGGGCCGCTTGTGAAGAAACAAATCACCTCTTGGGCAAATTTGAGAAATGATGCCGCACACGGTCACTTCGACCAATACGACGAGGCGCAAGTAAAACAAATGCTGATGTTCGTTCAAAAATTCTGTGCGGACTACTTGCAATGACGGTGTGAAAGACTCCCAATCAATAGTTGGAACACTTTTGGACAAATTCACATTTGAGAAAAGGGATGTCCCAACTCTCGGGTGGACTCGGTCGCGGCGGAAGAACCTGCCGCGCCGGTCACGCTCATATCCGTTATAGTAATAGGTCCTCTTCCCATTGCCCACTTTTGTCCGCGATGGGGACCCCGCACGGACTCGATCAAATATGCTCATCTCAGTGACAACTTTTATTGGCATTTGCCCTTCTGCTAACCGATTGATTTATCGTACCCATGAGTGACAACATTTATTGGCATTTGCTCTTCAGCTAACCTATTGATTTATCATACCCCTGAGTGACAACATATATTGGCATTTTGCACGCATCTGTGAAAATGCGAAATAAACATCACAACCAATGATGTCGGGGCGCTGCTTGCCGCACCCCGATTGGGCGGAGCAAGCGCCGCCCCTGCCATTACTATGCTTCATTACCCCAATAATATTTTTTATCACGTTTTAAGAAACTTTCCAGCCCCACTAGCCAGCTGACACCGTCGAGAGTATAATAACTCAAGCCTTGAGAGGTAGTCAGCGGTTTTGGAACAGGCAAGGATCCATGAAAATTTCGTACCGATCGCAAATCCGCATCCTGACGGGAATCTCTTTCATGCCTTTCCTTTCGTTTCTGTTGATAACAGTTCTCCTTGCCGGCACAGCCGGTTCGGCCGATCTCCCGGCGCAAGGCGCGCCCCATACTATTGTCGTCGGCGGCGATCGGGATTATCCTCCCTATGAATTCATAGACAAGAACGGTCAGCCGGCAGGGTTCAACGTCGAACTTACCAGGGCCATCGCCGATGTCATGGGGATGAAGGTGGAGTTCAAACTCGGCGGCTGGTCGGAGCAGCGATCAGCTCTGCAGAGTGGCCAGGTTGACGTTCTGGAGGGGATGTCGTTTTCGGAAGAGCGGTCCAAAGAGGTTGAATTCTCCCTCCCGCATTCCATGGTCAACCATGCCGTGTTCGCCCGCCGCGATTCCCCGATGGTAAACTCCCTCGCTGAGCTGGAAGGGAAATCCGTTGCCGTCCACCGGGGCGGGATCATGCACGACACGTTGGTGCGGGGAGGATTTTCCGGCAACCTCCAGCTTACTGCAACCCCGGCGGATGCTCTACGCCTTCTGGCGGCCGGTAAAACCGATTATGCCATCGTCGCCATCGTACCCGGCATGTACATCATTCGTGAACTGAAGCTGACCAACCTCTATCCGGCCGTGCGCAACGTGGCGACCCACCGCTACGGCTTTGCCGTCAGAAAAGGGAATGAAGAGTTGCTGTCACGCTTCAACGAGGGGATGGCCATCCTCAGAAAGACCGGCCAGTACGATGCGATTTACAACAAATGGCTGGGAGTGCTGGAGCCCGAGCGTGTCGATTGGCGAGCCATCGTCAAGTACGGTGCGGTAGTAGTTGTCCCACTGGTGATTCTCCTGGGAGGTTTTGCGCTCTGGTCGCGCACCCTGCACCAGCAGGTTGCTTTGCGTACTATCGACCTGACACGGGAAATAACCGAACGCAAACACGCCGAGGAAGAGCTGCGCCTCAACCAGCAACAACTTGTCCAGGCCGACAAATTGGCTGCCCTGGGTGTTCTGGTTTCCGGGGTTGCCCACGAGATAAACAACCCGACCGGCCTGATTCTCCTGGACGTTCCGATACTGAAACGGGCGCAGAGCGATACGGAAAGAATTCTCGAAGAATATTTCGAGGTGCATGGCGATTTCACCATCGGCGGACTCCCGTATACTGAAATGCGCTATGAGATCCCGAGGATTCTCGACGAGATGCAGGATGGGGCCAAGCGTATCAAGAGGATCGTCAACGATCTGAAAGATTTTGCCCGGCGTGACGATACGGCCGATAAAGAACGTATCGACCTCAACACGGTGGTCCGGACGGCACTTCGTTTGATCGAGCCGACGGTCCGCAAGGCAACGAATCACCTGACCGTCGATTACGGTGAGGGGATACCGTTGATTTTGGGCAACAGCCAGCGGATCGAGCAAGTCGTGGTCAACCTGGTTCTCAATGCCTGTCAGGCACTGCCTGATGCGGAGCGTGGCATTTGGATCAAAACCCTCTTCAACCGGGCTACCGCGAGTGCTATTCTGGTGGTGCGGGACGAAGGGATCGGCATTGCCCGCGAAAACCTGTCGCGCCTGACGGATCCTTTTTTCACCACCAAGCGGGAGAACGGCGGAACCGGTCTCGGTTTGTCGGTATCCGCCGGCATCATCAAGGAGCATGGCGGCTACCTTGATTTTGAATCCGTCCTTGGCGCCGGCACAACCGTTACATTATCGATACCCGCCATCTGCAAGGAGTTGACGACATGACCCAACAAGCCGCCTATCCCGGCTTCAGCATCCTCCTGGTCGATGATGAGCCTGCCTGGTTGAAATCGCTTGCGCTTATTTTGAGAAGCTGCGCCGGATTGACCAATATCAAAACATGCCAGGAGAGCCGTGACGTAATGGGACTGCTTGCCAATGGGGACATCGGCCTTGTCATTCTCGACCTCACCATGCCCTTCCTGTCGGGAGAAGCACTCCTCAAACAAATCAGTGAGCAACACCCCGAGGTCACCGCCATAGTCGTCAGCGGGCTCAATCAGCTTGAGACCGCGGTCCGCTGCATGAAACTCGGCGCGTTCGACTATTTCATCAAGACCGATGAAGAAGAGCGGATTGTCGGGGGGGTGCTGCGAGCCGTCCGGATGAAGGAAATGCAACGGGATTACCTGGAGATGTCAACCCGTCTGGCCAGCGGCGAGTTGCGTCATCCTGAGGCGTTTGCCGCCATCGTCACCGCAGATCGGGCGCTTCTGAAGGTCTTCGCCTATCTGGAGGCGGTTGCGAAGAGCCCCCAGCCGCTCCTGATAACCGGCGAGAGCGGGGTGGGGAAAGAACTGGTCGCACAGGCTGCCCATCGTTTGAGCGGCTGTAAAGGCAAGCTGGTAACGGTCAATGTCGCCGGCCTGGATGACAATGTCTTTGCCGACAGCCTCTTCGGCCACGTCCGGGGGGCCTTCACCGGCGCCGAGCATGTCCGGCGCGGCATGGTCGAAGAGGCGGCAGATGGGACCCTGTTTCTCGACGAGATCGGCGACTTGAGCATTGCTTCCCAAGTCAAGCTGTTGCGGTTGCTGCAGGAAGGGGAGTACTTCCCCATTGGCTGCGATCAGCCCAAACGCATCAAGGCGCGCATCATCGTGGCCACCCATCAGAACCTGACGGAAAAGGAAAAAACGGGCGCCTTCCGCCGCGATCTCTTCTATCGCCTCCGCATCCATCAGGTTCATATTCCGCCTTTGCGGGAACGGCCAGGGGACATCCCCCTGCTCCTGGACCATTTCCTGGAAGAAGCAGCCCAAGCCTTGGGCAAAAAGAAACCGACCCCCCCCAGGGAGTTGGCCCAGTATCTGGCGTCATACAGCTTTCCCGGCAATGTGCGTGAACTCAGGGCAATGGTTTATGATGCCGTCAGTGTGCATCAAAGCCGGATGCTTTCAATGGACTCGTTTGTCAATGCCGCGGAAAGGTCCCACTCCGTTACAGAAGAAACCACTTCCCACCCCAAGCAAAATCCCTTTGCCGGATTTGCCGAACTCCCCACCTTCAGCGAAGCCGCCGGATTTCTTGTCGCCGAAGCGATGAACCGTGCCGGCGGCAATCAGACGATGGCGGCGCGCCTCCTCGGCATTTCCCAGCCGGCCCTGAACAAGCGTTTGAAGGTTTTGCGCTGAACCCGTATAACCGGACGTTATAGGTATAGCCATCGGTTATTCGGCCACAACATATTGATACTATTCATATAAATTCCAATCCTTGTCAAACCATCATATCCCCTGGTTATGACTGCGAATAGCACAAACCGTCCCGATACCCAATAAAACCGTATTATTTCATAGAGATAGACATTTTTTGCCGTTTTGGCACTCTCCATGCGTTGAAAGGGTAGATCTGAAAGGGGCTTTCAGCCCATCAACTCTTTCCCAAACATGGAGGTTTGTCATGGCAATGTTCTGGATCCAATTCGTGCTCGTCCTCGGCGCTATTCTCCTCGGCATCCGCAGAGGGGGTGTGGCCCTCGGCCTGATCGGCGGAATGGGTGTCACGCTGTTGGTGATCGGTTTCCGCAGTTCCCCTGCTGAACCACCCATCGCGGTCATGCTGATCATCCTGGCGGTGGTGACCGCCGCGGCAACCCTCCAGGTAGCCGGCGGCCTCGATTACCTTGTGCAGCTCACCGAACGGATGCTGCGCGCCCATCCCAAGTATGTGACCATCCTGGCGCCGCTCAGCACATTCTTTTTGACCGTCTGCTGCGGTACCGGACATGCGGTGTATGCGCTGCTGCCGGTCATAGCCGACGTGGCGGTCAAGACCGGAATCCGCCCCGAGCGGCCCATGGCCATCTCCAGCGTTGCCTCCCAGATGGGGATAACCGCCAGCCCGGTGGCCGCCGCGGTAACCTTTTTTCTTGGTTTTGCCGCAAAAACCGGACATCCCGTAACGCTTATCGAAATTCTTTCGGTTACCATGCCGGCAGGCGTTGTCGGCGTGCTGGCCGCCGCCGCCTGGAGTTTCAACCGCGGCAAAGACCTGGACAAGGACCCCGAGTTCCAGGCCCGCCTTCAGGACCCGGATTTTCGCAAGGCCCTCAATGCGGATGTCACCACGCTGGACAAACAGATATCAACCGCCGCCAAAATTTCCGTTGCCCTTTTCTTCGCCGGAGTCGGCAGCATCATCCTCTTTGCCGTTTATCCCAACCTGCTGCCGCTCGACTCCGGGAACAAACCCGTACCGATGACCACGGTAGTCCAGTTTGTCATGCTCGCCTTTGGCGCCTTCATCATGTTTGCCGGCAACGTCAAAGCCAAGGAAATCGCCCACTCCAGCGTGTTCATTGCCGGAATGATCGCCGTTGTCTCCATCTTCGGCATTGCCTGGATGAGCGATACCTTCATCACCGCAAATAAAAAGTTCCTGATCGACAACATCGGGATCATGGTGAAGTTGGCGCCCTGGACCTTCGCCATTGCCACGTTCTGCATATCGGCCTTTGTCAAGAGCCAGGCCGCCACCTTGGCCATTACCTTGCCGCTCGGAGTTGCCCTCGGCCTGCCGATACCGCTGCTGCTCGGTCTCGTCCCTGCCAGTTATGCGTACTTTTTCTTTGCCTTCTACCCCAGCGACCTGGCAGCCATAAACTTTGATCGTACCGGCACCACCCACATTGGCAAATATTTGCTCAATCACAGTTTCATGATCCCTGGTCTTATCGGAGTAGGCGTATCTACGGTAACGGCATATATGATCTCGCGCGTTATTTTTTAGTGTTCAATCTCTGCCACCCCCGGCCCTTTAGGGCCGGGGGTGGCAGGCATCCTCATAGAGCTTTGACCTCCATCTTCTTCAAACCTGAACTCCGCTCTATATCCAACAACGACCGGACGTATCACGTAGCGCACCCACAGCGATCTCGCCGTGTAGGTTTTTTCCTACGAAGCGCCATTCTGTTTTCCTGCATGACAAATAGATTTGATCTGATTTATTAAACACATTAAATCATTTATCCTGAAAATGGCGATTAGTGACCGCAACGACGCAAAGGGCACAAAGCAAATGCCAATGAGGTCCTCTCATGAAGAAAAAAATTCTGGTAATTGACGATGAACCGGAAATTGTCAGCTTGCTTGCGACAGAACTTGCGTCACATGGGTATGAGGTGGAATCGGCCAGTGACGGAATGACCGGTTTTGAGAAAGCCCGAAAGCTCGTGCCGGACATTATTCTGTTGGACGTAATGATGCCGGGATGGAGCGGTTTTGACACTGCCAACAAATTAAATACCCATCCACAAACATATGACATCCCGATTATTTTCATGACAGCCATGGGTGAAAACAGTACTGCCGGACACTATTTGGGGAAAAGCCACTTTAGTTATTTATTCAAACCATTCCGCTTTAATGAACTGCTCACCATTCTGACAAACGTTTATGGGATCTGATGTATGGAACTATAACCGAAACTTAGGTTCTTTTTATCTTCCCCCTATAAAAAGTGGAATGACAATGGGGAGTTGCACCACTCCAAGCTATATGTACATTTCAACCACCCCCGGCCCTTCTAAACTAGGAGAGGAGGGAAATCGCCCGGATCTTCCCCCTCCTTGATAAGGGGGGGGCAGGGGGTGGTTGAGATTGGCTCAAAATACAGAGGTGACTTTTCATGACTTGCTGATATATTGAGATAATGGAAAAGCATACTAAACAAGTAAAACCAAGCAAAAATACAACTATTTCATCCCCGATTGCCGTCCCGCCAATCCATGGAAATGTCCCCTTCCCCATTGTCGGCATCGGCGCTTCCGCAGGCGGTTTGGAGGCGCTGGAGCAGTTTCTCCGCCACACGCCCGAAAACAGCGGCATGGCTTTTGTCATCATCCAGCACCTGGACCCGACCCATAAGGGGATCATGCCCGAACTGCTTCAGCGCGCCACCCCCATGGAGGTCTTTCAGGCCAAAGAGCGGATGAAGGTCAAACCGAATTGCGTCTATGTCATCCCCCCCAATAAGGATCTCTCCATTCTGCACGGCGTGTTGCACCTCTTCGACCCGGTTGCTCCCCGGGGCCTGCGCCTGCCCATCGATTTTTTCCTCCGCACCCTGGCCGAAGATCTGAAGGAACGAAGCATCGGCGTTATCCTCTCCGGCATGGGCTCGGACGGCACAATGGGGCTCAGGGCCATCAAGGAAAAGGCCGGACTGGTGCTGGTGCAGGAACCTTCCACCGCCAAGTTCGACAGCATGCCGCGCAGCGCCATCGATGCAGGATTGGCCGACCTGATAGCTCCTTCCGAGGAATTGCCCGGCAAGATCATCGATTATCTTCAGCATGCCATCATCATCGCCAGAACAAACCCTTCAATTGAATCGAAGGAACAAAGCGCCCTGGAGAAGATCCTCATCCTGCTGCGGTCCAAGACGGGAAGCGACTTCTCAATGTACAAGAAGAACACCATCTACCGCCGGATAGAGCGGCGCATGAGCATACACAAGATCGATAAAATCGCTACGTATGTCCGCTACCTCCAGGAAAATCCCCAGGAAGTGGAACTGCTTTTCAAGGAATTGCTGATCGGAGTGACCAGCTTCTTTCGCGACCCGGCAAGCTGGGAACAGTTGCAGACAGAAGCTATTCCGTTACTGCTGGCGGCCCGCCCGTCAGGCGGTGCGATTCGTGCCTGGTCGACCGGCTGTTCCTCCGGTGAAGAGGCGTATTCCCTGGCCATAAGCTTCAAGGAGGCATTGGACACGGTCAGGCCCAAGGCGGATTTCTCGCTTCAGGTCTTTGCCACCGACCTGGACCGGGACGCGATTGACAAGGCCCGGCAGGGCTTCTACCCGGTCAACATCGCAGCGGATGTCTCTCCGGAGCGCCTGCGCCGCTATTTCATCAAAGAGGAAAACGGCTACCGGATCGGCAAGGAAATCCGGGGTATGGTTACCTTTGCCACCCAGAACGTCATCATGGATCCTCCCTTTACCAAGCTGGACATACTCATCTGCCGCAACCTGATGATCTACCTGACCCCGGAACTTCAGAAAAAGTTGCTGCCGCTTTTTCACTACAGCCTGAACAAGGGCGGCATCCTCTTTCTGGGGAGCGCGGAGAGCGTAAGCTCCTTTACCGATCACTTTGCACCGCTGAACATCAAATCGAGACTCTTCCGGCGGCGGGATTCGGCCATCCCGAACGAAGCGGTGGTATTTCCAGCCTCGTCAGCTTCCTATCTTACCGGAGAACAAAAGGAATCAATGATGCCAAAACCGGAAGCCAACCTCCAACAGCTCGCCGACAAGCTGCTCCTGCAGAACTATTCGCCGCCGGCCGTGCTGACCAACGACAAGGGGGATATCGTCTATATCAGCGGGAGAACGGGCAAGTACCTCGAACCGGCGGCCGGCAAGGCAAACTGGAATATCTTCGCCATGGCCCGGGAAGGCCTCCGCTTTGACCTGGGCAGCGCCTTCCAGAAAGCGCTGCGGCAGAAAGAGGCCATTGCCGTAAAAGGGCTCAAGGTCGGGACCAACGGCGGCACGCAGGTTGTCGATATCACCGTGCAGACGATTGCAGAGCCTGAAGCGTTGCGCGGAATGGTGATGATCGTATTTGCCGACGTGGCGGCGTCTCCGGAGAAGAAGGACTCCGGCGGTTCCAGGACACCCCCGGCCGGCAGCGCCAGAGCGCGTGAACTGGAGCAGGAACTACAGCAGTACCGCGAAACGCTTCAGACAACCCGTGAGGAGATGCAATCCTCGCAGGAGGAACTCAAATCCACCAACGAGGAACTGCAGTCCAGCAATGAGGAATTGCAGTCCACCAACGAAGAACTGACCACCTCCCGTGAAGAGATGCAATCCCTGAACGAAGAGCTGCAAACGGTGAACGCCGAACAACAGTCAAAGATGGACGAGCTTGCCCGGACCAACAACGACATGAAAAACCTGCTCAACAGCACGGAAATCATCACCGTATTCCTGGACAACGACCTGAACATCCGGCGCTTCACCAGCGGCGCGGACAAGCTCTTCAAGTTGATACCGGGCGATGTGGGCCGGCCGCTTTCCGACATCGTGAATAATCTCAACTACCCGGAGATGGCCGGTGAGGTGCAGGAGGTGCTGCGGACACTGGTCTTTTCCGAGAAGCAGATAACCACCGCCAGCGGCCACTGGTATTCCGTGCGCATCATGCCCTACCGGACCATGGAGAACGTAATCGGAGGCGTGGTGATCACGTTCTCCGACATCTCGGCGTTCAAGGAGGCTGAGGTGGGGCTGCGCGAGGAGATTGCACGCCTCAAGGGGCTGCTTGAGGCCAAAGGTTAGTCGATAAACTGATTATTCCAGATTTCAATCAAGATCAGCGTTGTCCGGTTAGGTCTTTGCACTACAGTTAACACCCTGCCTTGTCCCCTCACCCGGCGCTCCGCGCCACCCTCTCCCGGAAGGCGAGGGTAAGAGTTATACCTTCTCCCCCGGGGAGAAGGTGCCCCGGAGGGGCGGATGAGGGGGATTTTGACTTGGTGCATAAATTTAACCGGACATTACTGAACCAAGATGATACTAAAAGCGACAAACGATAACGCCAAAGACAGTGAAGGCTCTTAATGGCAACAGACAAAGATAAAGACGCCTCCCATCTGCCCAGCACTGTGGAAGAGCGGCGGCGGGAAATACCGGCGAATCCCGGACAGCCCCGGACTCATGAAGAGATGCTGCGGCTCGTCCATGAGCTTCAAGTCCATCAGATTGAGCTGGAGATGCAAAACGAACAATTGCGCCAAGCCGGGGTTGATCTGGATAAGGCTCTGACGCGATACTTCGACCTCTATGATTTTGCCCCTGTCGGCTACCTGACCATCGACTGCGACAGCTCAATCCGTTCCGTGAACCTAAGCGGCGCCAACCTCCTCGGAATCGACCGCTCCCGCCTGATTGGCCGGCAACTCAGGCATTTTATCGCCGATGAAGACCGCCTGTTGTTTAGTGAATTCATCACGGGGATATTTGCGGACCAGGGTAAGGGGTCATGCGACGTATCACTCATGCGAGAGGGTACCGCCCCATTCTTTGCCCACATGGAAGCCGCATCCGCACCTGATGGGCAGGAATGCCGCATTACCCTGAGCGACATTACCGATCGTAAGCGCATGGAAGATCGTCTCATAGAGACTGAAAATCGCTTTAAAAATATGTTCCGCAATCATGCCGCGGTGATGCTGCTTATAGAGCCTGAATCGGGGTTAATTATCGACGCGAACAAAGCTGCCGAAAACTTTTACGGTTATACAACAAAACATCTCCAGACGATGAAAATTAGTGATATTAACACACTCAGCCCGGAACTTACTGTTTGTGAATACCAGAAAGCTCTAAAAGAACAAAGGGGCTACTTCATATTCAAGCACAGTATTGCATGTGGTGAAATCAGGGATGTCGAAGTTCATTCCACTCCTATCACCATTAGTAATTCGACCGTTCTTTTTTCCATTATCCACGACATCACCGAACGCAAGTTAGCTGAAGATGCATTGCAACGGAGCCGGGATTTTCTGGCAGAAACCGAGAAAATTGGCAAAGTAGGCGGCTGGGAATTTGATATGGATACCTTGGAACAAACCTGGACGGAGGAAGTCTATCGCATTCTCGAAGTGGACATGGATTTCAGGCCAACCGTCGAGAAAGGAATAAATTTCTATACACCATCGTCTCGACCCATTCTTGAGAAGGCGTTGCAGCGCGCTATCGAATATGGGGAATCATTTGATCTTGAATTGGAACTCATTACTGCCAAAAGTAATCTTCGCAGCGTCCATGTCATCTGTAAAACAGACCTGGATAATCGCAGAGGTTTTGGTTTTTTTCAGGATATCACCGAGCGCAAACAGGCCGAAGAAGCGCTCAAAAACAGTGAAGAGCGCTATCACCAGTTATTCGAAATGGAGTCGGACACCGTTTTGATGGTTGATTGTGAGAGCAACCGGATTTTAGAAGCCAACTCGGCAGCATCACGTATGTACGGATACACGAGAGAAGAATTCCTGCAACTCACCCCCGCCGACCTGTCCAACGAACCATCCGAGACCAAAAAGTACATGCACAACGAGGAAACTAAGATTTCACTGCGTTGGCACCGCAAAAAAGACGGCACAAAATTCCCGGTGGAAATAAGCGGCTGCTATTTTGTCTATCAGGGACGTAACGTGCATGCGGCTGCTATCCGGGACATAACCGAGCGGGTCCGGGCCGAACAACATTTGATTGACCTGAACCAGCGGCTTCGCGCGTTGGGCGGCCGTCTCCAATCGGTACAGGAACAGGAACGCCTGGCGATCTCCCGCGACATGCATGACGATGTGGGCCAGATCCTTACCGCGTTGAAGCTGGACCTGGGCTGGCTCGAACAAAACATGGCGCCTTCCGAAACGGCCGTGCCGCTACGCCTGCAAGAAATGCACAGGAACGTCGATCAGATAACCGCCGTCGTGCAACGGATCGCGGCCAACCTGCGCCCGCCTCTTCTCGACAACCAGGGCCTGTCGGCGGCCATAGAGTGGCACGTGGGCGAATTCAGCAAGCGCAGCGGCATTGAATGCTTTGTCATGATCAATGAAGACGCCGACTCTCTCGATAAAGAGACGGCAACAGCGATAATGCGCATACTCCAGGAAGGCCTCACCAATATCGCCCGTCACGCCCGCGCCAGCGAGGCCGGCATCTCGCTCTGCGCACGGGACGGAAACCTGGTCCTTGAGATCACGGACAATGGGTGCGGAATAACGCCGGAACAGATTGCCTCCCAGGATGCCTATGGCCTGATGGGAATGCAGGAGCGCGCCAAGCTCTTCAACGGTAAATTGGAGATCAAGGGGGAACCGGGAGGTGGTACGATCCTGCTCCTGACGATACCGCTGGAATTGGGGGAACGAACCGGGTGAAAAAAATTTTGATCGTCGATGATCACGCCATTGTCAGGGAGGGAGTAGCCAGGATCCTTCAGGGGCTGCCGGGGCAAACCATAGCGTTTGACGAAGCTTCCAGCGGGCAACAGGCGCTCGACATGGCCGGTTCCAGCGCATACGACCTGGTGCTGCTGGATATCTCCCTGCCCGATCAAAACGGGCTGAACGTGCTCAGGCTGCTCCACCAGAACAACCCGGCGCTGCCGGTGATCGTTTTCAGCACCTACCCCGATGAACACTATGCGGTCAGGTCGTTGCGCGCGGGTGCGGCCGGGTATGTCAACAAGGGAAGCGACGCTTCCCTGTTGAAGGAAGCAATAGCAAAAGTCCTCGCCGGAAAACGCCATGTGACCCCGTTACAGGCTGATCTTCTGGTCGATGCCATCTCCGAAGACGCCGATAATCTGCCCGTACACCAGAAACTTTCCGACCGCGAATACCAGATGGTCTGCATGATGACGGCAGGCAAAACCCTTTCCGAGATTGCCAGGGAACTCAACATCAGCGTGAAGACCGTCAGTACCTACCGTGCCCGGGTTCTGGAGAAGCTGCATCTCAGGACAACCGCGGATATCATCAATTACGGCATCCGGCAAGGACTTACCTTGTAGGAATATTCCTACCCACCATAGATTGCCTCCTACTAATTAGAAAGAATTCATCTGGTTTACAAAATCTCTCAACTTGTGCTTTGGTATAAAAGGGGTAATTTACTGAAACAAAGGGGCTGGTTGTCTTCCCCCTTTGACAAAAGGGGACTGAGGGGGATTTAACAACATTCGAGGCAAATCCCCCCTTTGTCAAAGGGGGGAATCGGCACTAACCTTTCTTTGGGTTATAGGTCCCATTGAGAATAAGTTTTTTCGTGGCTGATCCTGAAAGCCTGAAAGGATAGCAATGGCCCGGATTCTGATAATTGACGACGATCCTGAAATCTTGACTCTGCTGGAGACAGCCCTCTCCGGCAATGGCCATAATGTGCAAACAGCAAACAATGGCCGTGACGGCCTGCGTCTTCTTGGAGAGAACCCTTTTGACGTCGTGATTACCGACATCATCATGCCGAAGGTTGATGGTTTCTCGGTAATCATGGCGATCAAGGACATGCCTCTGCATCCTCGGATAATCGCCATTTCCGGAGGTTCGGTGGGTATTCCACAAGACGGTCTCATGATGGTGGCCAAGGCTATGGGGATACAACGGATACTGCCCAAACCCTTTTCCCTGGACGAACTGTTTGCAGCGGTTGGCAGCCATGAGCTTTATGAGGATTGCAGCGATCAAATTGATCCTGAATGATGAAAAGCGTATGCCGGCCAGAAGAACAATTCCCTATCGATTAACGTGAGTAATCGCATCGGGATTCAACGAGGGTGCGTTGCCGGAAAGAATTCTTTCACCAGAGCTACTATGTGCCGGAACTCCTTGGAGCGCAACCGTGACTGATCATGAAACGAAAACAGCCGATATCATCGGAACCGGAAAAATGGCCACCCCGCCGCAAGCAGTTGCCGATGCCTTGCCTGAATTTCGGGACGATAAACCTTTTCAGCGCGAATTGCACGACCACCAGTTGAACCCGGAGACGCGGGGCAAAGGGTTGCATCACGAGCGGCTGGAACCATGTGAGCACGCAGATCTGCATCGTCTCTTGTTTGAGAATATGATGAATGGCTTTGCCTATTGCCGGATGCTGTTCGAAAATGGGATTCCCTGCGATTTTACCTACCTTGACGTCAATAAATCCTTTGAGCAGTTGACCGGCCTGAAAAATGTCGTTGGGAAGAACGTCTCCGAGGTTATCCCCGGAATCCGCGAGACCGACCCGAACCTGTTGGCTATCTACGGCAGAGTTGCCACAACCGGCAATCCCGAACGTTTCGAGATGTTTGTCACAGCACTGCAGATGTGGTTCTGTATTTCGGTCTATTGCCCGGCACCCGAACACTTTGTGGCAGTGTTTGATGTAATCACTGAACGCAAGCTGGCCGAGAAGGAACTACGGAAAAGCGAAGAAAAGCACCGGGCTATCCTCCAGGCAGCTATTGACGGCTTCTGGATGGTCGCCACCAATGGGCGGTTTCTGGAAGTGAACGAATCCTATTGCCGGATGAGCGGCTACCGCAGGCAGGAACTGCTGACCATGTGCATTGCCGACGTGGAAAACGCGGAAACTGCCTCCGAAACTGCGGCCCATATGCAAAAGATCATCGAACGGGGGGAAGGCCGTTTCGAGTCTCAACACCGTTGCAAGGATGGGCACATTATTGATGTCGAGGTCAGCGTCCAGTACCGGCCTGACGAAGGTGGGCACTTTGTGGTTTTTGTGCGCGACATTACCCTGCGCAAACGAGCGGTGGAAGCACTCGTTGAAAGCGAATACTTCTTCAGGGAGTCCCAGCGCGCGGCATCCATAGGCTCCTATAAAGCCGATTTCACCAAAGGGTGTTGGGAATCATCCGAAGTCCTGGATGCCATCTTCGGCATCGACGAGAAGTACCACCGCAGCATGCAGGGGTGGTGGGATATTGTCCATTCCGATGACAGGGACATGATCGATCAGTACATGCGGGAAGAGGTCATTGCCAAAGGGGAGCCCTTTTCAAAAGAATACCGGATCATCCGCAAAAGCGATAACGCAACGAGATGGGTGCATGGCGCGGGCGAGGTCAAATTGGATGGTGACGGTAACGCCTCGTCGATGCATGGAACGATCCGTGACATCACGGATCGCAAGCTCGCTTTCGAGCAACTGGAAAATACCTCCCGACGGCTCCAACTGGCGACTTCATCGGCCAATCTCGGGGTTTGGGACTGGAATGTGCGTGAAAACAGCATGGTTTGGGACGACCGGATGTTCGAGTTGTACGGGATCACCCGCGACACGTTCCCAAACACCATTGATGCCTGGAAAAACGGATTGCATCCGGAAGACAAGGAGGCAGCCATTGCCGCATGCCATCTGGCGGTGGACGGAGAGCAGGCATTCGACACCACCTTCCGCATCTGCCACCCGGACGGCGCCATTAAGCATATCAAGGCGAACGGCCTGGTCGTGATAGGAATAGACGGCACAGCGGAACGCATGATCGGCATCAACGCCGATATCACGGATAAAATACTTGCCGAGGAAGAGAAAGCCAAGTTAGAGGCCCAACTCCAACAGGCTCAGAAGATGGAATCGGTAGGTCGATTGGCGGGTGGAGTCGCCCACGATTTCAACAATATGTTGACTATCATTCTCGGCAATACGCTCCTGGCCCTCCAAGACGCCGATCTGCCCCAACCAATCCAAGCCAACCTTGAGGAAATCAGCAATGCCGCCGAACGATCCGCCGAACTCACGCGGCAATTGCTGGCCTTTGCCCGCAAACAGATCATCGCGCCCAGAGAGCTTGACCTGAACGAGACCGTGGCCGGCATGCTCAAAATGCTGCAACCGCTTCTCGGAGAGGACATCCATCTGGTCTGGCAGCCGGCGACAAAACTCTGGCCGGTAAGAATGGATTCGTCACAGATCGACCAGATCCTGGCCAATCTCTGCGTCAACGCCCGCGACGCCATCGCCGGTGTCGGCAAGATCTTCATCGAGACGGAAAACAGGGTCTTTGACGAAGACTACTGCGATACTCACCCCGATTTTCTGCCGGGAGAGTATGTGCGGCTTGTCGTGAGCGACAACGGTTGCGGCATGGACAGTGAGACGCTCGCCAAGATCTTCGAACCGTTCTTCACCACCAAAGGCATCGGCAAGGGCACCGGTCTCGGCCTGGCCACGGTTTACGGGATCGTCAAGCAGAACAACGGCTTCATCAACGTCTACAGCGAACCAAACCAGGGAACGACGTTTACCATATACCTGCCCCGTCATGTTGGTGCTGCCGGGCAGTCCATTGTGCACGTTACAGCGGAACCGGCCTCACGCGGCCATGAGATTATCCTGCTGGTGGAAGATGAGCCGGCCATCTTGAATATCACCACGCAGATGCTCGGGTTGCTGGGTTACACCGTGCTGGCCGCAAGCGCCCCTAATGAGGCGATCCGCCTTGCCGGGGAATACTCAGGTGAGATTCACCTTCTCATGACCGATGTGATCATGCCGGAGATGAATGGCCGCGACCTGGCGAAAAACCTGACCTCAAATTATCCGCACCTTAAACAACTGTTCATGTCCGGGTATACGGCCGATGTCATTGCCAACCACGGCGTGCTTGACGAGGGGGTTTATTTTATCCAGAAGCCCTTCTCGGTGCAAGGACTGGCGTCCAAGGTCCGAGAGGTGCTGGATTATACTTCGCCGCAATAACTCCGTTAGCCAAAGTACTACGTAGGGTGAGACAGGGCTGAATGCTCCGCCTCACCCTACTGAATCACGCTTCCGACTAAATATCGTAGTACAGTTGGAACTCGATCGGCACCGGGCGCATGCGGACCGGGTTGACCTCGGCTTCGGTCTTGTACTCGATCCATTTCTCGATGACGTCGGGGGTGAACACATCCCCCTTGAGCAGGAACTCGTGATCCGCTTCAAGGCACTTGAGCGCCTCTTCCAGGCTGCCCGGCGCGGACGGGATGTTCTTGAGCTCTTCCGGAGAAAGGCCGTAAATGTCCTTGTCCAGCGGCTGGCCCGGATCGATCTTGTTCTCGACCCCGTCGAGGCCGGCCATCAGCATGGCGGCAAAGGCCAGGTAGCCGTTGCAGGACGGGTCCGGCGTGCGGTATTCGATGCGCTTGGACTTGGGGTTGGTGGAGAACATGGGAATACGCAGTGCCGCAGAGCGGTTGCGGCTGGAGTATGCCATGTTCACGGGAGCCTCGAAGCCCGGCACCAGACGCTTGTAGGAGTTGGTGGTCGGGTTGGTGAAGGCGCACAGGGCCTTGGCGTGCTTGATGATACCGCCGATGTAGTACAGGGCGATCTGGGAAAGCCCGCCGTATTTGTCGCCGGCAAACAGGTTGACGCCGTCCTTCCAGATGGACTGGTGGGAGTGCATGCCGGAACCGTTGTCGCCGTAAAGAGGCTTGGGCATGAAGGTGGCGGTCTTGCCGTTGCGGTAGGCGACGTTCTTGATGATGTATTTGAACCACTGGAGTTTGTCGGCCATCTTGACCAGGGAGTCGAAACGCATGTCGATCTCGGCCTGACCGCCGGTGGCTACCTCGTGATGCTGCGCCTCAACCTGGATGCCGACCTTCTGCATCTCCATGACCATCTCGTTGCGCAGGTCGTTCTGGGAGTCGGTCGGGGGAACCGGGAAGTAGCCTTCCTTGTGGCGCGGCTTGTAGCCCAGGTTGGGAAATTCCTCGCGGCCGGAGTTCCAGGCGCCTTCAACCGAGTCAACGGCATAGAAGGACTGGTTGGCGCTTGAGTCGTAACGCACGTCGTCGAAGATGAAGAATTCGGCTTCCGGGCCAAAGAAAGCGGTGTCGCCGATGCCGGTGGACTGGAGGTAGGCCTCGGCCTTTTTGGCGATGTTGCGCGGGTC
>Ga0326727_10011117_pt1 | contig 21104 bp, 20 predicted proteins | sample MB2enrmetagenome_FD_207643 | JGI IMG/M metagenome (GOLD analysis project Ga0326727, IMG submission 207643) | Lab enriched peat soil microbial communities from McLean, Ithaca, NY, United States - MB29MY | ecosystem: Environmental > Terrestrial > Soil > Wetlands > Peat | place: USA: New York...
CGGAAATACTTCGATCCGGCCCAGATTGGCCACTCGATTGAAGGCCCGGATTAAAGAAAACCAGAGAAAAGACCGATAGCCAGATCAGGGGTGTCCGCGCTTCAGTTGTTTAGCCGGCAACTCGCGCGCGAGGGCCGCAGATGATCTCGATAAAGCAGTTCCTGGAGCAGCCACTAGCGGAGCAGCAGCCAGAGCCGGCTCTGATCGAGCAGGTTCAGCAGCAGTTGGGGTGGGCTGCGCCGTCGCGGCAGAATGAACCGACGCCGCAGACGTCGCAGGCCGCCTCTGACGGGCGCGGCGAAGAAGAGCCAAGGCTGCTGCTGCCCATGGCGGTCGCCGCCTATCGCTCGGCGTTGGTGGAGATGGGCAATTGCGGCCTGGATGCCTGCCTGGCGCTGGGAGAAGAGTTGAAGCAGGGCCTGCACAGGCTGGGAGACGGGCTTTCGGCGGAGCTCTCCAGCGAGGCTGTCAAGAAGACTGAGGCCGGCGTACGCGAACAATTGCAGGCGTGGGGACGGCGTACGGCCCAGCACTACCGGCAAAAAACCAGTGAAGTAAAGGAGATCCTGCTGGTGTTGGCCCGCGCCACCGAGTCGGTGGGAGAACGCGACCAGCGCTGCGCCTGGCAGATCACCGAGGTCACAACACGGCTCAGGGGCATCGCCAACCTGGAGGATCTGAGCGAGATTCGGAATTCGATCGAAAAGAGCGCCTCGGAGCTGAAGACTTCAATCGACCGCATGACGGCCGAAGGCAAGGCTGCCATCGATCGGCTCAAGAGCGAAGTCTCGAACTATCAGACCCGGCTGGAAGAGGCCGAGCAGATTGCCTCGCGCGACCGGCTCACCGGCCTGCGCAGCCGCCTCTGGGTAGAGGGCCAGATCGAGCAATCCCTTCATGCCGGCGCTCCGTTCTGCATCGTCATCATCGACATTGACCGGTTCAAACGGGTCAACGACGAGCACGGTCACCTGGCCGGCGATGAGCTGCTGAAGAAGTTTGCCGCCAAGATGCGCTCCGTCTGCCGCGACACGGACACCATCGGACGCTGGGGCGGGGATGAGTTTATTCTTTTGCTGCATTGCCGCATCCGCGAAGCCGCGGAACAGATCGATCGCCTGCGGGAATGGGTCTGTGGCCACTACACCGTTCAGGGCGGCTCCGGTCCGCAAAAACTTAGAGTATGCGCCTCCATCGGCTGTGCGGAACGGCAGCCGGGCGAGACCATGAAGAAGCTCATCGACCGGGCCGATGCCGAAATGTACCGTGATAAAGCCGCATCAAAGGCCAATAAAAGCAATTGCGCACGATAGCGCCTCCGCCAGTTAAATTTGTGCCTTCCCCCCTTGCGCCAAGAACAAGTACGCCGTAAGGCTGGGGCATCCCCGCATGGGCGCAACAACTAGCGGTCAGAAACCAGGCGCCCTTGCTAGTTGAAAGTGCTGTAGCAGCTTGGATTTAACCGCCTGGCGACAGTGAACTGGCTCGCGATCCGCGCCGGCCGTCGTCTGTCGCCATTTCGGGAACTCTCCCTACCTTGTGCCATTCCCGGAACCGTTCCACCTTCTTTATTCATTACCACTATTGAGTTCCGTCTCCTCACGCGGGAAGGTAAAGGGGAGCCGATCCTTAGCGCGCGCTAAACCAGTCCGCTCGGAACCTGAAGCAGGCAGGCGCCGCGGATTAAGGACGCCTCTGGAAAGAAAGAGCGCCATGAGATTATTGATTGCCGAAGACGACAAAGCGCTGGGGCTGTTCCTGAGCCGCGGCCTGGAGGCCGACGGACACCACGTCCGCGTGGCTCACGATGGAGCTGCCGCAGTGGAGGCATTTCGCCAGGAACTGCCCGACCTGACCATCCTCGATCTCAACATGCCAATCAAGGACGGCGAGCAGGTTCTCGAAGAGCTGCGCGCGATGGACGCGGATCTGCCGGTGCTGGTGCTGACCGCCCGCCAGGAGGTGGGGACGCGCGTCCGCTGCCTGGACCGCGGGGCCGACGACCTGATGGTCAAGCCCTTCAGCCTGCATGAGCTCCGGGCGCGCTGCCGGGCCCTGCTGCGCCGCAAGCGCGAGGCGCGCCTGCTGTTGCGCGCCGGCGATCTGGAACTGGACCGGCTGGAGCACACCGCGCATCGCGCCGGCCAGTCGATTGTGCTCACCAATAAGGAATTCTCCCTGCTCGAGCACCTGATGCTCAATCGCGGCCGGTGCGTCTCGCGGGTGGAGCTGCTTGACTCGGTCTGGAACATGGAGCCGGCGCAGACCACCAACATTGTGGACGTCTATGTCAACTACCTGCGCCGCAAGCTGATGGACCCGCCTCCAGGGCAACTGATCCGCACGGTGCGCGGGCAGGGCTACCGGGTGCCCCCGGAGATCGACCTTGCTCTTCCCGCCCTACCCGTAGCGGCGATTGCGCCCTCCGTGGCCGCTCCGGTTTTTGAGGTGCACTAGCTCTCTGGTTCATTCAACCTAATCGATATTCAGGAGATTTTCATGGTCCCTGTTCCCGTATCACTCCCTCAGCTCAACAGCCGCATTCGTCCGCGCACGGCACTGGTGGCCAGCAATGATCGCAGCTTTCGCCAGCGGCTCTCTGAAACTCTCAGCGGCCTGCGCTGGCAGGTTCGGGAGGCCGAAGGCGGCGCGCAAGCCTGGGCGGAGGCGGAACTGGCCCCTCCAGAGGCCGTTATCGTCGACTCCTGGCTGCCCGATCTTGATCTGGCGGAGTTTCTTGAGGACTTCCGCGCCCACTTTCCTGATGTGGACCTGGTGACCACCAGCGGCGCCATAGCGCAGGAAAGCCCTCGTGGCCCCTACCGCCAGGAACTGCTCTATGCCCTGCGCCGCTCGCAGGACAACGACACGGCCATCTGGAATGCGGCGCCGACACTCAACCGGACCAACTCGCCCCTGGACTCCATGCCCGCTTCCTCGTGGCCGCTTCCGGTCCCTTTCGTCGCGCTTCCGGCCTTTGGCTCGACGACAGACGACGCACCGATGGCGATTCCCCCCTTGCCCACACCTCCCCGGGCATCAGCGTCCGGCGTGAACCTGCCCACAACGCCAGCCATCGAGCCAGCCTCCTGCGAGAGGCTGCCTGAGCTGATCGGCTACGCTCCTTGTATGCTCGAGGTCAGCCGCCGCGTCCGCCTGGTGGCCCCGCGTTCGACCCCGGTGCTGATCGAAGGACCGACCGGCTCGGGCAAGGAACTGGTGGCCGAGGCCTTGCACCGGCTCTCCCCAAGAAGCCGTAAGTCTTTTGTTGCCATTAACTGCGCAGCGATTCCTGAAGCGTTACTTGAAGCCGAACTCTTCGGCCACACGCGTGGCGCTTTTACCGGTGCGGTGCAGGGGCGTGTGGGGCGTATCGAGGCTGCCGACGGCGGCACGCTGTTTTTGGACGAGATCGGGGAGATGCCGCTGGCGCTGCAATCCAAGCTGCTGCGTTTTGTCGAGTGCGGCGAACTGCAGCGGGTGGGCGACAACGAAACCGTGAAGGTGGACGTGCGCATTATCGCCGCCACCCACCGGCCGCTGGCCCAGCACACCCAGACCGGCGCCTTTCGCGCCGACCTCTACTACCGGCTGGCCGTCTTCCTGATCCGCACCCCCTCCTTGTCTGAACACGCCGAGGATCTGCCGCTGCTGATCAACCACTTCATCGAGCGGATGGGCCGTGAGACCCCGATCAAGCGGGTCGACCCGGCGGCGCTGGCCAAATTGGCTGCCCACGACTGGCCAGGAAATGTCCGCGAACTCGAGCACGTGCTGGAGCGGGGCGCCATTCTGGCTGGCGAAGAGGCGGTGATGACCACGCGAGAGATCGACTTCGGCCTGGCCATCAACTGAAAGGCAGCTTTTGGCTAATAGCCAAGAGCTGGAAGCCAGGGGCTTTTTCGTCAGAAAGGAGGAGAGGTAGATGCAGGTTGAAACCCAACTCAGCGATCAGATCGCCCGCTACATGGATCTGGCTACCAGCGAGGCCAAGCTGACCGCGGCCAACATGGCCAACATCGACACCCCCGGTTACCGGGCCGTGGGCATGGACTTCGAGGCCGAAATGCGCGAGGCGCTGACTGATGTAAATCAGGGGAGCCCGGCGCGCGCGGTGCGTCTGAAGGCTGTTGACGGGCTGATCTCGCGGCCCGACGGCAACAATGTCTCGATGGACCGCGAAGGGCTGAATCTGGCCGAGGCGCAATTGCGGTTCAAGACAGGCGTCTCGCTGCTCCGCGAGGAGTATCAGCGCGTGATGAACGCCATCCACGCCAGCGACAAGTAGGCGGGCCGGAAACAGATTTTTGCCAGGGAAAGGAAGTGGCGGGATGAACCTCTTTGCCATGATGGAGACCTCGGGGAGCGCCATGCAGGCCGAGCGGATGCGCGCCGAGGTGGTGGCGACCAATATGGCCAACGCGGAGACGACGCGCACGGCTTCGGGAGGCCCTTATCGCCGCCAGGAGTTGATTTTTGCCGCCAATGCCGGCGATCCCGAGTTCGCCAATACGTTGAGCGCGGCCACGGGTGGCTCGGCTTTGGCGGCTTCGGCTTCACAGACAGCCTCCGGCAGCGCCGCTCTGCCGCCCTTGCCCGCGCTGCTGCCGCTCTTGTCTCCGCTCGATCTGAACAGCTCTCTGAGTGGGAGTGGGACGGCTACGCCGGGGGTGCATGTCGCCCAAGTCGTCGAGGACCCCTCGGCTCCGCTCAAACGCTACGATCCGGGAAATCCCGATGCCGGAGCCGACGGTTATGTCTCGTACCCGGACATTAATCCCGTCACAGAGATGGTCGACCTGATGGGGGCGACACGTGCATACGGTTTGAATAGCTCGGCCGTGCAGGCCGAGAAGGGCATGATCACCTCGGCTCTGGAGATCGCCAAGTCCTGAGGCGTTTTCCGACAGCTTCACCAGTTTTGCCAGCGCACACCACTGAGCTAAAAACGCAGGGAGAAACCATGTCGATTGCAATCAATCCCATGACCGCCGCAACTCAGGCCTTGACCACATTATCTGGCGCGGGCGCGGGAACATCCGCCACCTCGGCCAGCGCGGGAGCCGCGGCCACTCCATTTTCCGATCTGATGACCGATGCAATTGGGCAGGTAAACCAGCTCGATAACCAGGCCCACGCGGCTGTGGATGGACTGATGAGCGGCTCCGGCGTGGACGTGCACCAGGCTATGATCGCCACCCAGAAGGCGAGCATGGCCTTCGAACTGGCGCTGGCGGTGCGCAACAAGGCGGTGCAGGCCTACCAGCAGGTGGTCGGCATGCAGTTCTAATTTCCTTGCCGCCGGCCATTAAGCCTGCGCCTCAGGCAAGAGGCACAGGCCCCCAAGGAGGGGCAGGGAATGAGCAGACGGCCGAGCCGCTGCGTGGCGAGGAACCATTGCCGGGGCGCGGGAACGAAGACTCAGGAGTGGGAATGCAGGAATGAAAAGCATTGGCCTGCGTGGTTATTCCTCAGAGTAAAGCCGTCTTAGATGATCTTCACCAAGCTGCATGAACCTTGCAATTGCTCTCAAGTAACGCGGACACACAGGACAGGACACACAGACCATGGCCAGCGGAACACAGTTAGAGAAAAGCGCGCCGGTTCGAATCGGCCAACCGCAGTTGACCGACCGGCTGGCGGGGCTCTGGGGCCGCGGCCGGGTGCTCTGGGCGGGGATGCAGCCGGCGCAGCGCGGCTGGGCTCTGGTGGCGGCGGGACTGCTGGCAGCGCTGATGGGCGGCCTGCTCTGGTACTGCCTGCGCACCGATTGGCGAACTCTCTATGTGGACATGGACCCGGACGATGTCCGCCAGGCCAGCCAGGCTCTGGCGCAGGCGCAAATTCCCTTTGAGCCCACCACGAACGGCACCGGCATGATGGTGCCAGCCGCGCAACTGGACAAGGCGCGCCTGCTGACTGCGGCCAAGGGGCTAAAGACCGGGCGGATGGGATTTGAGCTCTTCGACAAGCCCAACTGGGTGGGATCGGAGTTCGATGAACAGGTGAACTACCAGCGGGCTCTCGAGGGGGAGCTGGAGCACACGGTCAGTTCGCTCTCCGACGTCGCGTCGGCGCAGGTAAATCTGGTCATGCCCCACGACTCGCTCTTTCGCGATGCGGATCGTCCCGCCAAGGCCTCGGTGGTAGTCAAGTTGCGCCATCGCTCGCTGGCCGACGGGGAGGCGGATGCGATTCGCAATCTGGTGGCCTCGGCTGTCGACGGCCTGACGCCGGACCGGGTGGTGCTGGTCGATGCGGATGGCCACCTGCCGTTGGGGCCAAAGACCGCCGAGCAGATGCAGTTGAGCGCCGAACAGGCACTGGAAGAAAAGCTGATCGCCACCCTCGAACCGGTCACCGGTGCGGGCAACGTGCGCGCCTCGGTGACCCTGGACTACGATCAGGCGGCCACCGACGAGACTCAGGAGCTCTACGATCCGAACCAGACGGTAACCCTTTCGATGCAGCGCACCGAGCAGAGCTCGGGGCCCCAGCCGGTGGCCGCCGGAGTTCCCGGCACGGCCTCGAATGCACCCAATTCGCGGGCTCTGCCGGTCTATCCGCCGCAGACGACGGCGCCGCAGACGGCCAAGAGCGAGTCGGGGACCTACGGGTCCTCGAAGACGGTGCGGCATGTGGTCGTAGGGCCGGGGAAGGTGCGGCGGCTGACGGCGGCCATTGTGGTGAATGACCGGCTGCTCCAGCCAGCCGGGAAGGGCAGGGCGGCGCAATGGCAGCCCCGCTCGGCCGAGGAGCTGCACAACCTGACGGCGCTGGCCCAGGCGGCGGTGGGCTTTGACACGACACGTGGCGATGTGCTGCAGGTGGAGGATCTGGCCTTTGAAGAAAACCGCTTGCAGCAGCCGGTCTCTTTGCCGGGGCAACTGCTCAGCACGGCTGAAAACTCGCCCGTGGTGATCAAATACGCGGCCCTTTTGGTTGGCCTGCTGGTGGTGATGCTCTTCGGGGTGCGTCCGGCCCTCAGCGGCGCCGGGTCCGCACGGGCAGGCAGGAATACGGCCAAAGCAGCGGGCAGAGAACTGCCGGGCCAGGTGGCGGCCCCGCCAGCATTGCGGCCGCCGGAGCCGGCCGAAGTCGATCCCGAGCGGGTCAGGATGCAGGAGATTTACGAGCAGGTGACCGGTCACCTGAAGCGTGAGCCCACGCAAAGCTCCCGTCTGCTCCAAAGCTGGATTCACTCTGATTAGGGTGAGAGGAACGGTGCATAGCCGAAGGCTGGCGGCTGGAAGCTCGGAAATTCAGTAGCGGGCGCGGGAAGACGAGCAAGTTCAGAAGCGGTAGAGCTGGAGCAGCGCAGAGGAAAGGACCGGAGTCTTGGCCGAAGAGGGGAACCAGAGCAGGGCAGCACGGCGGCGCACGTCGGCGAACCTGAGCGGATTGCGCAAGGCCGCCGTTTTGCTGGTGGCCGTGGGCGAGGAGCTGGCCAAGGAGATTCTGCGCGCGCTGCCGGAGGCCGATGTGCAGCGGCTCACCGAGGAACTGGCCGATCTGCGCGGCATCACGCCGGAGCTCTCCGCCGAGATTCTGGAGGAGTTCTGGGAGCTGCTGGAGACGCAGGGCTTTGTGATGCACGGCGGCCTCGACTACGCCAGCCGGTTGCTGATGGAGACCTTCGGCAAGGAGCGCGCCGACGATCTGCTGGCGCTGGTGCGCCGCTCCCAGGAGGCGGCGCAGGGCAATCTGGCCAAGCTGCAGCGCACCGATCCCCAGCAGTTAGGCAAGCTGCTGGACAGCGAGCATCCGCAGACCATCGCCCTGGTGCTGGCGCACCTGGACCCCAAGCGAGCTTCCCTGGTGCTAGACAACCTGAGCGAGGACCACAAGGTGCTCTCGATTCAGCGGCTGGCCGAGATGCGCCAGTTTTCGCCGGAGATGGCGCAGAAGGTGGCGCATATTCTGCACCGGCGCCTGGAGAGCGTAGGCGACACGGCGCGCAAAAGCTATTCGGGCTTCAAGGCGGTGGCCGACCTGCTGAACCGGCTCAACGCCGAGGAGTCGAAGAAGATTCTGGAAACCATCGAGGACGGACAGCCCGAACTGGCCCTCTCGATTCGCAACCTGATGTTTACCTTCGAAGATCTGGTCACGGTGCCGGCGGCCACCATTCGCGAGATCGTCTCGGGCGTGGACAAGCGGCAACTGGCGCTGGCCTTGCGCGGCGCCAAGGACGAGTTGCGCGCGCAGATCTTCAAGGCCATGAGCTCACGGGCCGTCGAGATGCTGAAGGAGGACATGGAGGTTCTCGGTCCGGTGCGCTCGCGCGAGGTGGCGCAGGCACAACAGGAGATTCTCAATCTGGCTCGAAGGCTGGAGGCCGAGGGCAAGGTGGTTCTCAAGCTGGAAACCGGCGACGAGATGCTGGCGTAACAGAAATCAGTTTTCAGTTGTCAGTGCACACGTTCTAACTGACCACTGGCAACTGACCACTGACAACTTATAAAGAGGCAATCCTTGCAACAGACTGGGCAGCAGGCTAGACCGGCAACGCCAAACAAGCCTTCCGGGCGCATCGAAGTTTTCGAGTACCCGGCCGGTCCCGATCTGCCTTCCTTGCCGGTCTGGGATGGCTGGCTGGGCGGAGATGAGGGAGCGGGGGGCAAGGTTTTAGGCGCGCAGGCGCATGATCGGGGCGGTAGCGGGGCCGTTGAAACCCGTTTGCGCAGCGAGTTCGAGGCTCGGCTGGCCGAAGAGACGCGCAAGTCCTTCGATGCCGGCCGGGAGCGGGGCTGCCAGGAGGGCCGTCAGTTCGAACGCGAAGCGCAGTCCACTACTCAAGCGACAGCCGAGCAGGAGCGGGCGCGGCAGGCCGCTGGGCTGATCGAAAGATTTGCTCAGGAGCGGGAGCGCTACCTGCACGCGGTCGAGCGCGAGGTGGTGAAACTGGCTCTGGCCGTGGCGGCGCGCATTCTGCGCCGCGAGGCGCAGATGGACCCGCTGCTGCTGACCGGGGCGGTCAGAGTGGCCCTCGGGCAACTCTCCGGATCGACCCAGGTGCGGCTGTGCGTTCCCCCGGCTGACCTCAATTTATGGACCGAGGCGATAGCCCTGCTGCCGAATTTGGCCGTGAAGCTGGCTGTGACCGCCGGGGAGGGAATGCGGCTGGGCGACTGCGTGATCGAGACCGGAATGGGCTCGGTGGACCTGGGGATTCGCGCGCAACTGGGAGAGATTGAGCGGGGTTTCTTCGACCGCGCGGGCAGCCACAGAACGGAGTCTGCCGAGACGGCCAGCGCATCCTCGGACAGAGAAATAGAACCGGAGGGCCGCGCATGAGTCCGATGCTGGAGCGCTACTTTACCCGTTTGGAGCGCGGCCAACCCTGGCGCTGGCGCGGGCAGGTGCTCGAATCGGTGGGTCAGACGATCGAGTCGGCGGGTCCGTTGGCCTCGGTCGGGGAGTGCTGCGAGATTCAGGACCAGCACGGACGCACGCATCTGGCTGAAGTGATTGGCTTTCGCGGCTCCAACCTGCTGTCGATGCCGGTCGAGAGCACCGAGGGTATACGCTTCGGAAACTTGGTCTCGGCTCTGGGCGTTCATCCTGGGATCGAGGTAGGGCCGGCGCTGATGGGCCGGGTGCTGAATGCACTGGGAGAGCCAATTGATGAGGGCCGGCCGCCCGCCGTCTCCCAGACTCTGCCGCTGGAGGGCGCAGTGCGGCCGCCGCTCGACCGGGTGCCGATTCGCACCCCGCTGGGCACCGGAATCCGGGTTCTCGACGCGCTCCTGACGGTGGGCCGGGGACAGCGGGTGGGCATCTTCGGCGGTTCGGGCGTAGGCAAGAGCACGCTGATCGGCATTATGACCCGCAACACCGAGGCGGATGTGACAGTGGTGGGCCTGGTGGGGGAGCGGGGCCGCGAGGTTGGCGAATTTCTGGAGGATTCTTTAGGCGTGGAGGGCCGGAAGCGTTCGGTGGTGGTGGTCTCGACCTCCGACCAGTCGCCGCTGATGCGCATGCGGGCCGCGCTAGCTGCGACCACTATCGCCGAGTACTTTGCCGCCCAGGGCAAGCACGTGCTGCTGGTGCTGGATTCTCTGACCCGCTTCGCGATGGCCGCCCGGGAGATTGGCCTGGCCGCCGGCGAGCCGCCCACCAATAAAGGGTACACGCCCTCGGTCTTTAGCCGGCTGGCCAAGCTGGTCGAACGCACCGGCCAGTTCCGCGTGGGCTCGATTACGGCTTTTTATACCGTGCTGATGGAGGGCGACGACCAGCAGGACCCGATTGTAGACGCGGTTCGCTCGCTGCTCGATGGCCATGTGGTGCTCTCGCGGGCCCTGGCCGCCGAGGGCTGGTACCCGCCCATCGAGGTGCTGGACTCGATCAGCCGGTTGATGCCGGCCGTCACCCAGCCCGCGCACCGCGAGCAGGCCGCGCTGTTGCGCCGGCTGATGGCCGTCTATGCGCGCTCGGAGGATCTGGTGCGCATCGGGGCCTACAAGCCCGGATCAGACCCGGATCTGGACCGCGCCTTGCGCGCCCGCAGCACCATGCGCGCTTTCATGACCCAGGACGCGCGCGAGCAGGTCCATTTTGCCGACAGCGTGTGCGGGCTGGGCGCGCTCGCCGCCGAGATCTAAGCCATGGCCGTCTCGCGCGCCTTGCGCCGTCTGCTGCGCATCCGGGAATTGGAAGAGGAACAGTGCCGCCTGGCTCTGGAATCGACGCTGGGCGAGCTGAACCGGTTGGAGAGTGCGCTGACGGCCACCGCCGAGCGCGACCGCCGGGGCCGGAGACTGGTCGAGACCAGCGCCCTGACAAGCCAGTTGCCGGACCGTCTCGCTGGCCTTGAAGAGACGCGCGCGGCCGATCGCCTGGTGGCTGTCCTCGAACCCAGAATTATGACCAAGGAAGATGAAGTTGCCGAGTTGCGCCAGCAGTTTCTCTTGAAGAGAGTCGAGCATCGCCAAGCCGAGACCCTGATACAGGAGATCGAGGCGCGGGATGCCATCGAGGCCGGCCGAAGCAATCAGCAGAGGCTCGACGGCTGGTACAGCTCACGGCTTTTCCGTCAAGGCTCCGGGGCCCATTCTGGAGCCCCAGCAGAACCGGCTGTTTCCCCCGTCGAAGGAATCGGCTCTCAAGCCTTGACGGTTTCTAAGCCGGTCGGCGGGGAGGAATCGTGCGCCGGGGAAAAAACTTGAGGGAAAATCCACTGGAAGGTCACGCTGGCTTCCTGAATCAGAATCATCTGTTCCATTTCTGACAATGCTCTAACCCCTCCCCTGCGCTCTTTGGCACGCTTTCTGCTTTATTCCTTCGCATGACCGTTGCCGCAGGAGTCGAGATAGGAACGAGTGGCACCCCGGCACAGGGGGTGGCCGGAGTTGCGGGAGGAGTGCATGGCTCAGGATCAACGACGACGGCCGCGCAGAGCCTTCTGTCTGCTTCTGGCTCAGGCGCGGAGAGCTTCAAATCGCTGCTGGCTTCTCTGGGCTGTGGCGCGGAAGTCTCCGGCGAGCCGGAGAGCAAGGCGGATCAGGGGAGCAAGGCGGATCAAGGGAAGGCCTCGGCGGAAAAAATCGCCGCGGGAAGCTCGACGGCTGCTTCAAGCCTGACGGATGGCGCTGGCTCGAGTCTGCGGCACGGTGTGGCGGGCGTGGTGGCGAGCCTGTCTGCGGCCCGGCTAACCTCCGGCGTTCCGCAGCCGGCCTCGCTGCAAACCAGCGCCACTCAAACGGAAGGAAAAAAATCAGCGGCCGATTCAAAGTCTGAGAAATCTGAATCGGCCAGCGGACGGCATTCAGCGGTTTCCAGTGAGGGTGTCAAGACAGATGATCTCGCCGCCGGATCGGCATCCGCATCTGTCCTGGCGGCTGCCGCCAGCCTTTCGCTTACCGCGCCTGCCTCCACGGTGGTCAGCCCGGCTCTCAACACGGCGGACGAGCAGGCGCTATTGGCGCGGAGCGATTTGCTGGCTGACTCTAACCTTCTGGCCGAATCATCGACAGGCTCCACTTCCGCTTCCTCCAGTCATCTTTCTGCCGTTTCCGGGGAGATTGCGGGAATTTCCGGGCAAGCGAATGAATCCGGATTGCTTACCCATCAGGAAGCGGCCTTGCCAGCTTCCGGCCTGAGTGAGTCCTCAGGCCAGAGCCTGGGCAAAGCAGATTCTTCGGTGGCGAACAAGGAATTTTCTCCGGCGGCTGGGACGCGCGCGGCCAACGAATTTTCACGGCAGACGGGGACACAGGCTCAGAGCGCGATGCAGGCCCAGAGCGCAGCGCAGGCGGCGACGGCACTGGAGCCGACTTCCATCCAGCCAGCGGCCTCGGTACAGGAGGCAGCCAGGACGCTGCTTGCGGATTCGAGCGCTATGTCCGGCACTGCATCGAGCCAGAATAGCTCGCAGGCCTCCGCACAGAATCCGATGACGCTTCCGGCGGCCACGCCAGGTCCGGCGGTTGAGGTGGCCGCGGCTTCGGTGAGCACGAATAGCCCGGAGATATCGAGTCTGGACAGCCCGTCTGTGAGCACCAATCTTGCCACGGCGCAATCTAGCCAGTCTGCGGCATCATCGGTAGCCGCCGCCAAGTCAGACTCTGCCAGTAGCGGCAGCAAGGGCTCGACCTCCCCCACTCTGCGCAGTACGCACGGAGTGGGCAGCTTGAACTCATCCGGCCAGCATGGAACGCGCCTCATCGAGGGACAGTCCTCCGGCATGGCCGTCGATGCCAGCGCGCTGATGCGCGCGGTTGCCGGGGCGCATGGAGCGGCGAGCACGGCTGGCAGTGCAGCGGGAACCTCCAGCGTTGCTGCTGGCGGTACAACTGCGGACGAGACCTTCGCGGCGCTGGATGCGGATACGGCGATGGGGAAGACAGCCTGGATTCACACCGGAGCCCAGCAGGCCGAGGCGGGTTTTCAGGATGCGTCGCTGGGTTGGGTAAGCGTACGGGCGAATGCGAGCGGGGGCGGGGTTCATGCCGAAGTGGTGGTTGGCTCATCGGAGGCCGCGCAGGCCCTGGGCAGCCACTTGGCAGGCCTTAATACCTATCTTGCCGAGCACCAGACGCGGGTTGAGACGCTTACGCTGAGCTCGTCCGGGGGCGGCATGGACGGATCGGGCAGCGGCCAGAGCGCGGGGCAGCAGATGCAGCAGGGGGGAGGGCAGCAATCGGGTCAGGAGTCGGCGGCGGTCGTGGCGGCAGGCTTGCTTTCCATCTCGTCTGCCGCTTCAACGGCTCTAGCGGCGGCCGCTTCACCGTCTTCGGCATGGTTTGGGAGGTTAGACGGAAGCGGCTATGCGGCCACTTCGGCGGGCGTTCACATTTCGGTCGTGGCCTAAGCCTTCGGGTGCAATCGGCTGCTGGCGAAGGGGTGGGCGGCAGAGAGAACAAGAGTCCGGCAAGCAGGTGAACAGGGGTAAGGAAGAAACGGTCATGGTTTTGGTAAACAGGCAGAAGAGAGTCCGGTAAACCGGCAGAGAAGAGCAGGGAAACCCCGGTGAAATAAACGGTGCGGGCCAACGCAAGTTGAAGCAGAGAAGGACAGGGAGGCAAGATGGCGACATCCATTGTGAATCACAGCATGGCGGCGGCGCAAGCTCTGACGGGCGCCAGCGCAAATCCCATGGCGGCAGCGTCAACTAGTTCCAGCGCCAAGGCGGATGCGGCCAGCAGTTCAAGCAGTACAACCAGCAGCTCGGCCACCATCTCGGCCAACGACTTTCTGACTCTCTTGGTGACCGAGATGAAAAACCAGGATCCGACCGCAAGCACCGATCCCAACGAGTACATCAACCAGTTGGTGAATGTGAATAGCCTGCAGCAGTTGATCTCGATCAACTCTACGCTGACGACGGATCTGGGCAGTTCGACAGCCAGTTCCGCAAACAGCGGCTCCTCGGCCCAGGCAGCCAGCGCCACGAGCGGCGTGAGCGGGAGCAGTTCGGCCTCCACACCAGCGGCCTCGTCCAACTCCGCCACAAGCGTTTCTGGCGCCATCAGCACGGCGGCGGCCCAACTGGCCCCTGGCAATCTCGGCATTCCCGCAGCCAGCTTAACGGCGCAGAGGGTGGCCCAGTCACTGAGCGGGCAGTAGCGCACCGACAGCGTGCAACAGCCCATCAAATCCGTACATTCGCCGGCCCGAAAGCCACGTCAACCTCAAGAGGAGAGCATTATGCCGAGCTTCAACATTCCACTCAGCGGTCTCGACGCCGATTCGACGGCGCTGAACACCATTGCCAACAATCTGTCCAACATGAGCACCACCGGTTTCAAAACTCAGACGACCAACTTCAGCGACCTGATGTATCAGCAGATCGGCAGCAATGGATCGGGCGACCAGATTCAGGTTGGCACCGGCGTGCAGGTAGCCTCGAACAGTACGGATTTCACCGGCGGCTCGATTGCCTCGACCGACGTCTCCACCAATGCCGCCATCGACGGCACGGGATTCTTCATTCTGGACAACAAAGGAAGCCAGTTGTACACCCGCGACGGTGATTTTCAGACCAGCGCAACCGGCACGCTGGAGAGCAGCAACGGCCTGGCGGTGATGGGCTACTCGGCCACCGATGGCGTGGTGAACACCAGCGGCGGTCTGACCGATCTGGCGATTCCCACCACAGGAACGGTGATGGCGCCTTCGGCGACGACCTCCTTCGGCCTGACGCAAAACCTGGATTCGGCCGATGCTGTCGGCGACACCTACAGCGGCACGGTGACGGTTTACGATTCGATGGGAACTGCTTATACCGCAAATGTGGCCTACACCAAGACAGGCACCGACCAGTGGTCCTATAACATCACGATGCCGGACACGCTGAGCGTGAATCCCGCGATGGCGGCCACCGTGACCGACACGGTTTCACCTACTTCGACCACCTCCGGGACAAATACGATTTACACCTACGACTTCGGCTCCAGCGGCGGAACATTAGCCTCAGGATCGAGCAGCGGCACCCTGGCCACGGTCGATCCCTCGACGACTCTCTCCTTTGGCGGAAGCTCCGTGACGGTTCCCGCGGCGGGCGAAACCGTGAGTCAGTTGGCCAGTCAGATCAACGCGCTGGGAGTGGCGGGCGTCTCGGCCTCGGTCAGCAACGGCACCCTGACGGTGACCGCCCCGACGGCCACCGCAGTCGCGGGCACGATGAGCCAGGATCTGGCCGGGGCGACCATCACCTACAACTTCGGATCGAGCAACGGCACCTACGCCACCGTGAATACCGGAACCGATTTGACCCTTTCCGGCCTGACCTCTTCGGGCGCTACGGCCACCATCACCGCGCCCACGGTGACCTCGGGCGAGACGATGGCCACCTATGCCTCCGATCTGACCTCGGCTTTGAGTTCGGCGGGCATCGTCGGCGTGACGGTCTCGGCCAATTACGGCACATTGTCGATCACCGGAGCCAATCTGTCGACCAGCGGCAGCGTAATCCAGGATCCGGTGGCCTCGGCCAATACCAGCGGAACACTGACCTTCGATTCCAGCGGCAACCTGATCAGCCCCTCCACGGATGTCAGCAACGTCACTTTTGCGGGCCTATCCGACGGAGCCGCGACGGTGAACATGAACTGGAATCTCTTTGGCTCCAACGGATCGGGGCTAATCAGCCAGACCAATGTCGCATCCAATCAATCGTCGGAGACCCAGAACGGGTACGCCAGCGGCGCCTATAACGGCACCTTCAGCATCGGCTCCAACGGCCTGATTACAGCTGACTATTCCAACGGTCAGGACCAGACGGTGGGCCAGATTGCGCTGGCCACGATGAGCAATCTCCAGGGGCTGGCCGACGTGGGATCGACCGAGTACGAGACCACCAGCGCCTCGGGACTGGCCTCGGTGGGAGTTGCTGGCTCGGATGGCATGGGGGAGATTGAGGGCAGTTCGCTGGAGGCCTCGAATGTCAACATCTCGGCCCAGTTTTCCGACCTGATTGTCGCCCAGCGCGCCTTCGAGGCCAACGCCAAATCGGTCACCACCTTCGACACCATTACCCAGGAAACCATCAATATGATTCACTAGGGCAAATCAGGCAGCTTCAAAGCGCTTCTCCAGTTGTTGTAGAGAAAAATCACTGCTGCTCAAGTGGTTTTTCCTCTACGGCAACTGGAGAACCGCTATACTGGCCTGGAATTTAACTTGCGCACCAGCATTACGCCTAGCCTCATCCATCCAAAGCCCGCTTCCGCGAAGCCGGCAGGAAAGGCGAATTGGAAAACCATGGCAGAGCTTCAGTTCTTGTTTGCGCCGGGTTGGCGGCCAGCATCGGCGCCGCTGTGGCCGGCTGCCGTACCGCGCCCGCGCTCACCGCGCAGCAGGCTGAGGGCAGGCGCCTTTATGAGCTTCGTTGCGCCCACTGCCACCAGGACAACGATCTGGCTCTCAAGAAAGTTCCTCCCGATCTGCACCATCTCTTTGAGCGCCCGGCCCTGCCCAGCGGCGCTGCCGCCACGGACACAGCGGTGCGGCGAAATATTCTCATGGGCAGAGGAATGATGCCCGGCTTTGATGGCCGCTTTAGCGACGAGCAGATGGCCGCGCTGCTGGCTTACCTGCACACCGGGCTGCGCTGAGGCGAGGGGCATAAACCAAGACCCTGGAAGGTGTTACCTTCTGCCAGCGGGCGGCCATTCAGGCTGTCACGGTTTGAGCCAACTCCCATCACGGTATACTGAGAATGGTTATGACAAATGGGAAAACCTTCTACTTGAAGACCTTCGGCTGTCAGATGAATGCCCACGACTCGGAAAAGGTCATCGGCACTCTCCAGCAGCAGGGCTACCGGCAGGTCGAGTCGGAGGAGGAAGCTGGCCTGATCCTCTATAACACCTGCTCGGTGCGCGACAAGGCCGAGCAGAGGGTCTACAACCGGCTGAAAGACGCCAAAAAACTCTTTAAGACCGGTGCGCGCTTCGGCATACTAGGCTGCGTGGCACAGCAGCAGGGCGAAAAGATCTTCGAGCGGGCCCCCTTTGTCTCACTAGTCTCAGGTTCGGCTTCCTACCGCAATCTGCCGGAGATGCTGGCTCGCCTGGAGGCTGGCGAGACGCGCATTACCGGGCTCGGTGACTGCCAGAGCGGCCAGACCTTCGAGACCAGCTTCACCGTCCGCCAGAACCCCTATCGCGGCTACATCACCATCATCGAGGGCTGCGACAATTTCTGCTCCTACTGCGTGGTGCCGTACGCCCGCGGCCGGGAGCGCAGCCGCGGGTCGGTTTCCGTCGTGGCCGAGGCGCGGCGCATCGCCGACCTGGGCTATACGGAGATTCAACTGCTGGGCCAGAACGTGAACAGCTACAGCGACCCGGAAGGGAAGCGGAGCTTCGCCGAATTGCTGGCCGCCGTGGGCGAGGTGGCCGGGATTCGCCGCGTGCGCTTTATGACCAGTCACCCGCGCGACTTTACCCGCGAGATTGTCCAGGCCATCGACGCTGTACCTACTCTCTGCAACCACGTTCATCTACCGGTGCAGTCCGGCTCCTCACGCATCCTACGGTCAATGAACCGCGGCTACACCCGGGAGGATTACCTGGAGCGGGTCTCCTGGATCAAGGCCGCACGCCGGCCCATTGCGCTCTCGACGGACATTATTGTCGGTTTTCCAGGCGAAACCCCCGAGGACTTCAATGCGACCATGGAGCTTATCGATCAAGTCCAGTACGATAGCCTCTTTGGTTTCAAGTACTCCAGCCGGCCCAACACACCGGCTTCGACCATGGCCGATATGGTCGCTGAGGGGGAAAAGGCAGCCCGGCTTCAAGTGCTGCTTGACCGCCAGCACGAAATCCAGAGCTTTAATTATTCCAAGTGGTTAGGGGAGATTCTCGAAGTCATGGTCGAAGAAAAGAATCCCGCGCGCGAGCAGATTATCGGACGTTGCAGCCAGAACATACCAGTCAACTTCACCTGCGTGCAACCGATCACCCCAGCGCCGGGAAGCTATTTGCAGGTGAAGATTACCGCCACCCATCCCAACAGTCTGGCGGGCGAAGCGGTGTAGAGCAATTTCAGCATTGGCGCCGGCCAAAAACACGTGCAATCACTTTATTATCAACGGTATACTAATAGATCGGCCCTCATCGCCGGGATGAAAGTAAAAACCGCTCTTAAAAGGTCTATCTGGATTCCGAAAATGCTCTAATATTAACGGTTGGCGTGAGGCAAGGGAGGAAGCTATGGATGTCGAGGTGAGGATACGAGGACTAGTGATGGACCCGGCCACCAGCATGCCCATTGTGGTGCTCAAAGATGTCGCTTCCGAGACGGTTATGCCCATCTGGGTTGGCATATTCGAGGCCAACGCTATCGCCCTTGAAATTGAGAAGGTAGCCGCGCCTCGCCCCATGACCCACGACCTGACGCGCAACCTGATTCATCACTTGAATGCAAAGCTGGAACGCGTTGTGATTTCAGAGCTTAAGGACGACACGTTTTATGCGATGCTGTGGCTACGGCAAGGGGATGAGGCGGTATTCATCGACGCCCGGCCATCGGACGCCATCGCTCTGGCCCTGCGCGCCGATTGTCCCATCTTCGTCACCGAACAGGTGATGCAGACCGCCAAGCTGAATACCTCCGGGCCGCCAGAAGGCCCCACGGCCGAGCAGTTGCGCGGTTGGCTGGAGGGTCTGAACGACGAAGACCTGGGCCGCTACAAGATGTAACTGGCACACCTGCCAGAAAGCAGCCATCAGAGTATTCATTTCTCGAAGGCGCAGTTCTCCTAAAAGAGAAAGGTCTGAGTCTGCTTGGCGTTGTACCAGACGAGGAAATCCCATTCTTTGCATTGAAGGGTGATCGATAGGTGAAGCGCGACCATGGCCTGGCTCGTAGTTTACAGAATATCCGTTATCGGACATTGCGACACTGCGCAAGCCATTCTTCTAAATTCCTCGAATCGAACCTGCTAGGGCGCAACTCTAAATCACTCGTTGAGAGTCGAGAATCTGGTGAAAGATTTGGCAAGACTGCAGGAAATCTTTCAAGTTATTGATTCTAATGGTGGGCGAGGCGGGGATCGAACCCACAACCCCCGGCTTAGAAGGCCGGTGCTCTATCCGATTGAGCTACTCGCCCGTGCCTTTTCATTGTAGCTTTGAAGTCGGCGTTGCGGAAACAGCGAAAGCTGGAATCGTATCCGCAAAGGCGGCCAGCGCGGCGGCCAGAGCTTCGGCGGCCGCGGATCTTTCTCTACCCAAGGCGCTGAGATAGGCGGTAACGCCAAACCCCTCGGCCTCGCCTGCGACCGCCTGGCGAATGACCAGGTCCACGCGGCAATCCGGCAACCTGATCGGAGCCAGACGGGAAACCCACTCCCGGCAGTAGGCCTCGGCCTGCCACGGTTGCGCAAAAACCTCACCTGCCAGCGGAAGCAGATCAACATAGCAGGCCAAGGCCATTTGCGGGAAAAGACCGGCCGAGACTGGGCTGCTGGCTGACGCCAGACCGGCCAACTCAGCCACCTCCGGTTCCCACAGATCGCACTTCGCAGTCCACAGCGGCGAATTGGCTGCATTTAGAGCTTTCAGCAGGGTGGCCAGCGGCGGAAAGGCAGCCGCCTCCTGAATCTCCTCGATGCGCTCCGGCTGGCGCCGCAGATCGACAAGACCTGGCCAGCGCGCATCAATAATGGGAGCCTCGGAAATGGGAGCCCCGGAGGTTGCCGCACCGCCGCCCACCTCGAACTCCCAGTCAGCTTCCATAAAATTCAGTCGTCGCCGCCAGCAGGAAACGCATCACCGTCGCCTCGGCCCAGTGAATTTCATTGCCGCGATCGCGGGAAAGGTAGGCGCAGTGGCCGCCGTGACAGGTCTCCGCAAAGGTCACGTGGGGATTGGCCAGCAGTTTGGCGCGGGTCTCAGGCAGCAGGCGAACAAAGGGGTCGTCCTGGGCATGCACGGTCAGCGTGGGAGTCGCAATGCGGTCCACCACGTGGGCGCTGGAGGCGCGGTCGTAGTAGTCGTTGGCATTACGAAAACCACAGTAGCGCGCCACGATCTTGTCGTCGAACTGGCGGATGGTGCGCACCGGCCCGATGGACTTCGGAGTTGCATAAACGCCGGGAAACAGCCTCGCCTTGCGGCGGTAACGAGCCATAAGGCTGAGCAGAAACCTCCACTCATAGAGGCGATTGATAGGTTCGTGCAGGGCGTCGGCGCCAGCGGCAAGGTTGATGGCCGGACATACCGCGGCCACGGCGCACAGCGGCGGCTGGCTGCCCCACTCCCCAGCCAGCTTCAGCACCAGATTGCCGCCCATCGAGTAGCCCACCAGCGCCACTCGCTCCAAGCCGCGCCGCCGGACAAAGTGACGCACCACTGCACCCACGTCGCCCGAAAGCCCGGAGTGATAGAGCGTGGGCGTCAGCATCTCCGTGCCGCCGCAGGTGCGCATATTCATGCGGACGACGTTCAGGCCGGCTTCCCAAGCGCGGACGGCAAGGCCCTGGACGTAGCCCGACTCCGAAGATCCTTCCAGGCCATGAACCAGCACCACGGTCAGCCGCAGGGCCTGGTTCCGGTCACTCCTCTGGGAATCTGCCCGCGAGGTCTCCGGCTGCCAATGGCAATGGCAGAGGACGCGGCTGCCATCGACCGGGTCCACCTCGACCGTCTCGGAGACCGTCGCCAGCCGAAAGGGTGGCCGGGGGAAAAAGTTGCCGGCAATTGTCTGCAGGTGGCCATTGCTCAGGCCGCGGTGAGGCTCAAAGGGGAGGAACCACCCAAGCGGCGATAAGCGGCTTCCCTGCCCTGGCGAGCAAAAATCACTCATCGCAGGTCCTGCATTGCCAAGGCTGCATCCAGCCACCCCGGCAACGAAAAGCGGTCGTCGAAGCCTCGGCGTAGTGCTGGGCCTGACAATGAAAAGCCGCTGCCAGGAGCCTTGCAGAGACTAGCCGGCATCCCCATCGGGGCGCCGCGAAAGCCCAGCTTTTGCGGAGTGGAAGAAGCAAGAATATGCGAAGTGAGAGAGGCAACTTGCTGGGTAAATAACGGCACGCTAACTCACCCTTCCGCCGTTGGGGCCGGTAGCGCCTGCTGCGGCGAGTGCAAGTTGGGGCGGCTAGTGGGGATCGAACCCACGACATCCTGAGCCACAGTCAGGCGTTCTGCCGC
>Ga0326727_10011118_pt1 | contig 21102 bp, 30 predicted proteins | sample MB2enrmetagenome_FD_207643 | JGI IMG/M metagenome (GOLD analysis project Ga0326727, IMG submission 207643) | Lab enriched peat soil microbial communities from McLean, Ithaca, NY, United States - MB29MY | ecosystem: Environmental > Terrestrial > Soil > Wetlands > Peat | place: USA: New York...
AGCCCGTGCAAACTCCGAACGAATGCAATGTCACCTTCCAGCCCAGCGGGAGGCGAAGCGCCGTGCCAGCAGGAACGACGCTGCTGGAAGCAGGAAGGCGAGCGGGCCTGATGTTGGCAGCCGCTTGCGGAGGCGTCGGCACTTGCGGCAAGTGTCGCGTGACTGTGACGAGCGGCGAGCTATCGGCACCGGAAGAAGAAGAGCTGAGATTCCTGGGTGCGAATGGAAGCAAGTCTGGAATGAGGCTGGCGTGCACGGCTCGCGTTCTCTCCTCCACTGTTGTGGATGTTCCCGCCGAGTTCAGTGGCGCGGAGCAATCCGTGCACGTCGATGCCTCGGAAAAGCTTCCCGTCGTCAATCCTTTGATCCACACACATGCTCTGCACATCGAGATGCCAACCATGGAGGATGCGTGGTCGGATTATGCACGAATCACGAACGCGCTGACGCTCGCCACCGGCGATGCAATGTGGATCATGCATCCAGCCATAGCGCGGCAGTTCGACGAACTGAACACGCCGAGTGAACTCCTGGCGATATGCCGCGGCCACGAGATCGTGGGCATCGCCGAGGCTGCGAGTAGAACCGTAGGACTTGCAGTAGATCTGGGATGCACCAAGATTGCGGCATACCTGATGAACCTCGAAACCGGAGAACAGCTCGCGGCCATCGGCGTGCCGAACCCGCAGCTCCCTTTCGGCGAAGATCTCATCAGCAGACTGGTTTATGCTGCAAATTCTCCTGCTCGAGCTGCGGAACTCGCTGGGCGTGTGAGAGAGAGCATCGGCGCGCTGGCGGTGGAGTTGTGCCAGAGTGCAGGGGTGAAGCTGTCCCAGATCGCGGATGCGTGCGTGGTGGGCAACACGGCGATGATGCATCTGTTGCTCCAACTGCCAGTGACGCGGTTGCTGCACGCGCCTTTCGTGGCTGCCATCGACTGTGCACAAAACCTGCTTGCGAGCGATCTCGGATGGTCGTTTGCGCCTCGGGCCATGGTACACATTCTTCCGAGCATCGGCGGTTTTGTCGGCGCCGATCACGTGGCGATGATTCTGGCAGAGGGTATTGATCGCACAGACAAGGTGACGGTTGGAATCGACATCGGTACCAATACGGAGATCGTGGTTCGCGATGCCGCGCGCGGGAAGTTCCTGACCACATCGGTTCCGTCAGGCCCGGTCTTCGAGGGCGGCCATATTACGGATGGCATGCGTGCGGCTAAAGGCGCGATCGACAAGTTTTTCCTGCTTGACGGAAAGTTGAAATTCCATACGATCGGCGAAGTGCCGCCGATCGGCATCTGCGGCTCCGGTGTTCTCGATCTGCTGGCAGTACTTAGGCACACAGGCGAAATCGACGAGCGAGGTCACATCGTGCACTCCGGCAACAATGGCAGGAGGGAGTTGAGCATTCGTGTGACTTGTGCTACTGAGACGGGGCACGGCCGCGAGATCACGTTTACGCAGCACGATGTCACGCAGGTGCAGCTGGCCAAGGCGGCGATTTATGCCGGCATCTCAACCCTGCTCGATATCGCCGGCATCCCGTCTGAGAAGGTGCAGGAGGTGATCGTGGCTGGACAGTTCGGATTGTATCTACATCTGTCCAGCGCACTGGCAACGGGAATGCTTCCCACGCTGCCGAATGCGTGCTACCGGCAGGTGGGTAATGCCGCAGGACGCGGAGCTAAGCTGGCACTGCTCTCCCGCAGCGAGAGGGCTAGGGCGCGACAGATCGCGAAAAGCGCACAGCGGATCGAGCTGAAGCAACACAGCATGTTCGATCGGGAGATGGCGCGGGGAACGCGATTCCCGCCGAGCAAGAACGGTGATACAAGTGACCAATCTTCAGCTTCATGCAACACGGCCACGGCCAATTGGGATAGGAGGTTCGGAACAAAATGAGCGCAGCCCTTGCCACCCCGGTGGAGATGATCGAGCGCGGTGCGCCTCGCGTCATTCACAACGATTCTGAGCTTGAACAGTACACGGAAGCTCTCTTCAATCTCACCGCCTTGGAGAACCCCACTCCGCCGCAACGGGAAGCAATCGAGCTGCTCACTCTGCTGGTGGAACGCTACGAACAGACGCATTACTCCATTCCGGTGGCGGGTGCCGTTTCAGTGGTAAAGTTTCTGATCGAACGTCAGGGGCTAACGCAACGGGATTTGATCCCTCAGTTTGGGACGGAGAGCGCGGTTTCAATGTTCTTGGCCGGACAGCGAAAGCTCACCTTGAAGCAGGTTCAGAAACTCAGTGCACGGTTCAAGCTTCCAGCTGACATCTTCATCTCGTAAGGCACGATAGCACCAGCAACTCAGCCGGGGCTAGCGGCGAATCCCGCCCCGCCACCCTTCCCAACCCCTCCAAACACCTCTGGTGCCACCTCGACATCCTCCCCGTACCGCTGCCACCAGTCTCTCTGCGACGTCTACGGTACCCGTATCCTCGGCATCTAAAGCTGCTGAGGAGGGCTTATAGGAAAGGAAAACACGAGCACGTCTCAGCTCACGCCGCCGCACGCCGAACTCGTCTGTGCGGCACTCGACGTTCCAGCGAGAACGCTGGTCTCTCACTGGACTCCCAAGTATCAACCAGATGAGCCCTCTGCGCCGGGAGCGTACCGCCGAGCACACAGGACAAGCTCATCAACGAGCGGCTCCCGCAGATGCAGCAGGTGTCGTGGGGACTATCACTGATGACCTCGCAGTCGGCGCAGAGAACGGCATTTTGCAAGCAGATCGCATTGACATCCGTTTTTTCAATCGCATCCATCGACGCCACCTCCTTGCCGTTTAGATGCAGAGAACCGCAAATCTGTTACTGGATGCCCATGTGAGGAGGGCTGCAAGGCGTGACGACCAGAAGGACAACTCAACCTCCTGCTCATGGCAGCGACTATGGGTGCCAGACGGCGGCGTCCAGACCGTACGGCAGCATCCTCGTCGCCGAAACAACGCTACGGCAACGGACAGCCCCCTTTCCTCCAGCTACTTCGTGAAGAGACCGTGGTCTTGGTCGTACCGCCGTCTCAACTCCTCGAACTCCACTGGAATTTTCGGGGCTGCAGGGTCAGCCGGGGGCGGTATTAGCTGAATGTTTTTATCAGACATGGTTGCTCTCTCCTTACGTGCGTACCATCAGCATGCCGACATCGCGGTTCCAACGCTGAGCCTTATTGACCATCTTTCAGAGCACCAAGCACGGATAATGATACTGGGTGATAAAAGATATGGCGCACACGGAGAAGCCCTCTTTCCTTGGAGATACTCGGATTATCGATTGCGGGGAAAACCTTGAGCAGTTGAAGAAGCTGCCCGATAAATGCATCGACCTCGACCCGGCACCCCACTCGGATGGTGCGTTTAAGGAATTCTGGAGAGAGTTCAGGGACAAGCTTGCCTTAATAGACTGCCCGGAATCCACGCAAGCCTACCAGCCTGAGGTGCAACCATTCAGAAAACAGCGAAAATGACGCCATGTGCTCCGATGCTATTTTCCTTTACGGAATCCCCCGCGTGGTCGTCGGCGAGAGCCAGCATTCATGGGAGAGGAGGAAGTCCTTTTAAAGGGCACGCCTCAACAAGCATTCCCACCCGTGCAATTCAGTGCACCGTCGGCCCGCCGCAGCACTTCTTGTATTTCTTCCCAGAGCCGCAAGGGCAAGGGTCGTTTCGACCGATTTTGCTGTCGCGTTGAGGCTTCAGCGTGGCGCTGCATCTCCATGCCGCTCATGAACCCCTGCGCCCAGTCATTGCCATGGGCTACTCCGTCTTCATCCTCCAACAAGAGGGGAACGTGAACATCTCCCTTGGACAAGGGCTCGGCGATGTAGTTCCAATGGCGCATCTGGAGCCCCAGGATCTCATTGGCTTCATCGGGACTGTCGAAGGCGCACATCTCGCCGCCAAAGACCTCCGGCAGGTTCGCTGTGACCAAGCCGCCGAGACTGACGCCAATGATGAGAGCGCCGTTGGGAACATCGAGTCCGCGCAGGTACAGCACTGATGGCAACAGCGTCACGGCAGGGTCGGAGTGCGGCATCAGCGGAGACGTCCCGGAGGATCGGGTCAGCATCCTTCGATCTCAGATTCCGAATGGAACCTACGTGCAAGCGCGCCAGCAAATAGTTCGGAATTGCTGGGACGCCTGAGGCTTTCCCCTGATGGTCGCAGCGTGGTGTCGCCTTTATACATCATGGATGTAAATGTTTAAGCCACTGCCCGATTTCAATCCGAAGCAGTTTGTGGCCTTCATTGCAGCCCTCTGGCTACAGCTTACAGTGCCACGATACGCTAAAGTTGTGGAGAGATGATGAATTGTGAGTTCGAGAAGGCTCTTAGTAAGATTGAGGGCGTGGTCAATGACCTCAAGCAAGAGCTTCCCGGCATCGCTTTTGGCTACATGGGCTATACAGGACGTGCTGAACCTCTGAATGGGAACAAGAATGGCTGGTATATTTTTCTTCCTCACCCAAATTGCGTCGGAACCAATGACGATAGGGTCTATCTCGGCGCTACGGAGGATGACCTCATCAAGAAGGCTAGGAATCCAACCGATTTGGCTGTACACGTTCGTGAAGCATTCGGCGTCAACCGCCATAAGACGGCTTCTTGACTATTGCTCCGACGCTCTTCGATCGGATACAGCGGGGTGTGGAACTGGGGTAAGCGCCCTCTATGCCACATTTCTCAGATTCTGCGCTCCTTCGCCTTCCAGTCTCCCGCGTACGGCATAATGATGCTCAGGAGCCGGGAAGCCAGCCTTGCCGAATGTGGTCCGAATCATCCGGTTTGTGTCGAAATAGACTTGCCAGTAATGCTCGTTCGCGCAAAAAGGGCGAACAACCAATAGCGGCCCAGCCAAGGTAAACTCGAACACTTCGATTATGGGAGCCGGGTTTGAAAGCACGTTCGGAATCTGTGCCATCCCATCCTTTAACACTGCGATTGCCTGAGTTGGATCGACATCGTACGAGAGTCCGACCGTCAGGTCTACACGGCGATAGTCATTGCGCGTGTAATTCTGGATGGTATCTCCAAAGACCTTTGCGTTGCCGACGATCGCCACCACGTGTGCAGGAGTATTGAGAGTGGTGGTAAATATCCCGATCGACTCGACAGTACCAGTGACTCCTCCTACTTCAACATAATCACCCGCCTTGAACGGTCGCAAGACCAGCAAAAAGAATCCGGCTGCAAAATTTGCCAGGAGGCCACTCCATGCCGCCCCAACTGCGAGGCCAACGCCCACCAGCAGTGCCGCGAAGGACGCCGTCTCAACGCCGAAGAAGCCGAGCAGGGCGACGACCAGCACGACATTAAGCAGAATTCCGAGGGTCGACTGGGCGTAGGACACGAGCGTACGATCAAGGCTTTGTCGATCAAGCGCCCTTCCCATGATTTTGAGCGCAAATCGGATTAACCAGCGCCCAACAAACCAAATGACGATTGCTCCAAGCACCTTCAGGGCGACTGTGGTCAGAAGAGCAATCCCTGTTTGAATCGTAGTATTCATGTCGAACCTCCATGGCCCGGAGTGTGCTGTGCGCAACGCCCACAAGGCCAATCCGATTTTAGATACGACGGGACCAGAAAAGGTTTCTCCCGGACTCAATGAAACGGAAAGGACAACTCCAGCCAGTGCTGTCTTGATGAATGCCATCGCGCCCCTCTCATTCTCGCGCCCTCGTCCTCTGCCAATCACTCCGCCATTGCCCACCGGGCACTGGAGCCCAGACGGAGCGACCTGCGCACCTCATGCCGTGCTCTCTGCATTCAACTCCTTGAATGCGCTAAAGCGAAAACCAACCCCTACCGAATTGTCTGTAACGCCCTTCTCCACTCTGACAACCGTCGCGGTGAAGGATATGTGCGATGTTCCGATGGCGTCGGTCAAGGTGAGGAACAGTTCCACCACATCGCCCTTCGTAAGCGGCATGAGCGTGTAACAGTACGCGCCCAATGCACTGATGTCCCGCAGGACGGCAGTGGAATCGGCGTACCCGAGTACATCCGAGCGGATGAGGATAGGCCGAGGCAGCGATATACGCTCCAACTGACGTTGTTCGAGGGCAAACAAGTCCTTCATTGTCAAAAGTGTACGCTCGCCGACAAGATGCGGCGTGTGCGGAGGCTTTAGGGAGGTTGGGTGCCGACGAGTTCGGCGTCGGTCAGGGGCTGAGCAAGGACCGGCATTGGGAAATTTTATCCCGGCACTGAGCAGCCGAGTAAATTGGTGAAGAATGACGACGCAGCGTGCGCCCTCGCGACTACTGCCACCATACGCGGGTGTATGGTCGCGTCAGGAGTGGGGGCGAGGGAGGGGACTAGCGAAAGAACTTGACGTCGTGGTTGGCAGGAAGAGAAGCTCCCAGCGCTAACGCTAGAACGATAAACGCCACAATCGAAGCCATCAACATTTCATCCTCCGGGAGCCATCAGCGAGGGGAGGTCGTCCTGCACGGTTCCCCGTCCGCATCAACATAGCTGAGTTGGATGCACACGAGTCAGGAATGAAACTAAAAGGTATCTAAATAGTTCACCCTGATGCAGCGCCGCTTCCTGCCATTCCCGTACCCGATGATGGCGACCGCCCCGGAGGGCACGGCAGCTAGGCTGAAAACTGACGGAATGTCACTGATTGTCGTCGCTACGAAACCCTCCTTCACCCGATTATGGGTTCTGAAAAAATCCTCGTGCCTCGACATTGCCCTCATCTCGTTCTGGCACGAGAGCGTGCCGTGCGTTTCATTAAACGCCGTTCGTAAATTGTTGCAAGCGGAAACACCTGAGATGCCACCCCAGCGATGAGCCGCATGCACAATCTATTCGGTCCCGGGGCCGTGGTGAGGGCGTTCTGGAAGTTTGTCGCGGAATAGTGGAAGATTTTCAGATGTTCATCGAGCTAATTCAAACCGCAACGAAGAAGCGCAGCACAGGCTTTGCTGCCTACCTCCGCCATTTAGGCGCGTTCGGTTTGTTCTCGTTGGCCATTCTGGACAGTCTTCCGTTCCCGACCTTTGGTGGCCCCGACATTCTGACCGCCATTCTCGCCGCTCGCCACCATGACCCATGGTACGAGTATGCAGCCGCTGCGACAGCGGGTTCGCTGATAGGGGCTCTCATCACCTTCAGGCTGGCACGCCAAGCAGGTCTCCAATACCTGAACAAACATTTCGGAAGCGGTCGTGTACCACGCCTGTTGAAGCTGTTTGAAAGGTGGGGCACCGGGGCTCTGGCCATCTCCACTGCCGTGCCTTTTCCAACCCCCACCAGCTTCTTGTTCGCAGCCGCAGGAGCTTCTAAGTACCCTGTGAGGAAGTTCCTCATCGTGGTCGCACTCTGCCGGGCAGTACGCTACTCGCTAATCGCCATCCTTGGCGACCGTTATGGACGGCACTTTGTTCGTGCCGTGCGCAATCCAGGCCAATATTGGGGCTGGCTCTTGCTGTTCGCCGCCATCATCGCGGGCATAGTCGCCGCCGGAATTGCCATAAACAAGCGGTTGGAGACCACCTCCGCCGCCGATTGAGAAGAAGTAGGGACGTCCCCATCGAATGGTCGTCAACAGCCTGATGAAACTTGCCGAGAACCATGAAAGACCGTGGTCTCCGACCGACTTCGAATCCATACCCGGCACCTACGCCCTGCTCCTGTCATCGGCGACGGATGCTGTAATCCGGGTCGGGCGGCTGGGCGACCTGCGGCACACTGCAACGGCGGCGAGTTGGTGTAGTGGTGAAGGGCGGTACTGTAGCGGTCGCAAGAAGGAGGCTTCCGTGCGTTAAGTGCAGCGCGACACCCGCCAAGCGGAATAATCCATTCCACCGCTGCGAATTAGAACTCCCCTGACGTTGACTATCAAGGGAGTTTTGACGTTGACTGAACGGACATCTAGTGATCAACGCCCACCATGACGTGGGAAGCCTTGATGATCGCTGAGACGGAATCGCCACTCTTTAACCCAAGAGTTTTGACGCTCTCTTTGGTTATCACAGCAACCACAGTGGTTCCGCCAGAAAGCTTCAGCGTGACCACGGAATCCACCGCGCCATCCTCGACCTGAGCAACGGTTCCGCCGAGGACGTTCCTCGCGCTCACCTTGCCCACGTCCTTCCCGACCATCACATCACTGGCTTTGATGATTGCATACGCCGCTGTTCCTTCTTTCAAGCCGAGCCCATCCACACTCGAATTGGTAATGATCGCTACGACTTTCTCTCCCCCGGTCAGGGTCAAGTCCACTTCCGAGTTAACCGCTCCCTTGACGACCTTGGTGACCTTACCAGCAAGCGAATTACGTGCACTGATCTTCATTTGTGTTTCTCCTCTGTTTGTCCGGAAAATATTAGGCGGTCCCTTGGCGTAGATGCGAGCTGACATCTACGAGTTGCGAACATTCTGGCATTTCGGCGCGGCTCCTTTATTTTGCCCCCCAGCCGGGTGCGCTCCTTGACGAGAGCCTCATTGAGCCCACGGAGCGCGGCTTCCATCTTCTCCTCAGAGTCCTCTTCGTCGCTATCCAGCCAGTTCACGCTCTCGCTGATGGAGGCTTTGAAGTAGACCGGATTCAAACGGCCACACAGCATCTCCCCGATAGTTTCGCCGAACCCCTCCAGCTCGACGGGAAGAAAGTCGTCCAGTTCATCCGTCATCTGTTTCAGGCGAAAATGCACCATGAAATTCTTGGCGGCGAACAGCTCACAGGCTTCGGCATTCCCGACTTCATAAGAAGTCGGGCGAGGTGCCAAGCGCTGCTGAGAGACGTAAAGACATCGCGGCCGAGGCTCCGGCCCCGGCCGTTCGGGATTCGTGAGAGGTGCGCACGCGTCACACCCAACCGCGTTGCCGCCTCGGCGACCGTCATCGCGCCCAGATAGTCTCGCAAAACTGCTCCGGGATGTGCTGGATTGAGGATCATGGCCTGGCCTCCTGGTGATAGTCCTGGTAATCCACCAGGATCGCGTCTTCGCCCTAAGTCCATGTTTAGGCACTCTCCGAGCTGCCAGCTAATTTTAGCGAGTAGCTCGTGCTGCGGCCGCCGGCAGGGTTGCGCACCAAGATGCCATGCTCGACCAGGCGAGCGATGTCTCGCGCGGCGGTGTCTTGCGACGACTTGGTGAGCTTTGCCCACTGGGACGTTGTGAGCTTTCCCTCGAAGTCATCGAGCATGAAGTTGAGCACGTGGCGCTGACGCGCATTTGCCCCTTAATTTTTGCGGGTTTCTTCACGTGGCGCTGGCACTCTGCGGAGGATTCGTAGTGGACAGGGTCATTTTCCAACCGCCCTAGCCGGGTTACCGAGACGGTGGAGGCATCCTCAAACTCACCAGTGCTGATGGCGCGAAAATTTCGGCTAAGTATTTGCCGCATCCGAATGCACGGTTCACTCTGCTCATCAGCCATGGCAACGCCGAAGAAATTGGTTATGACGCTCCCCCTCCTCGAATTAACGCGTTCTGATTCAATGCCCGATCAGCGAGCGTTCTGGATCAAAGACGCGGGATTGCACTCCGACCTTAGGGCGACCAAGAACGAGCATCGCGAACGACATTGCTGCATTGAAATCGTTGACACACTGAGCCGTTCGAGCCGGAATCATGCGTTCACACCGAAGCTCATGCTGCGTCCTTCTTCCGTGGTCTAATGGTGCCCTTCACCTTGCCGACGATTTTTTGCATCTTGCCTTCAACTCGCTGCGCAATGTCACGAGCTTCGGTTTTCATATCACCTGTCGCTTTTGCGATTTTGCGCTCAGCCCGCCCCACGGCATCTTTTGCCTTTCCCTTCACATCGTCCTTATTCATAACGACACTCCTAATCGGCGCGACGTCAGCCGCACAGATTTAGACGTAGGAATTGCTTAGGTGCGTTGCGTGGCTGTAGAAGTCTGCTTTTCAGCCGCAGGTGCGGGTCACTGGCTCCCGCATAGCCGGGTCGTCGCTCTTCACCAGATTGCACACTGGCGGATGACCATTTCGTACTGAGTCGGGGCGATGTTGTAGAGCGGAACGCAGTCGTCCTCGGGATGTCGAAGCGTTCAGCGAGTTTGTCGGCGCGAAGGCGAAAGCGTCCACACATGGTGGGGCAGTATCGCCTGAACAGGAACGCAGCATAGTCCGGATCTGTCAAAATAACCCAATCCAGATGAATGCCACCGCCCCAGCTCTGGGGAAGTCTGAAATGAAGATGCCGCTTTGGGCAACCCCGCATTGCACTGGCGAATCCGTTCCGTCCTGCTGCCGCTTCGCAGCCAGAAAGGTAAGTACATGGTAAAGGTGCGCGGAACATTGTTGCTGATTTGCGTTTTGTGTTTGGTGGTCTCAACGGTTGTTGGCCAAGACGTGATCACAGTGGCCGGAGGGAGGGAGACCCACAAGGTACTCCTCGATAATGATCAGGTTCGTGTGCTCGAAGTTCGAGTGCCACCCGGACAGAAAATCGCAATGCATTCGCATCCGGCGAACGTTGTCTATTATTTCAGCGATTACAAGGTAAAGGTCACGACCCCTGACGGGAAAACTGCGCTACGCGAGGGCAAAGCTGATACAGCCGTCTCTTTCGGGCCACTGACCCACGCCGTGGAAAACGTAGGCACTACCGAATTTCACATCGTGCAAGTCGAAATGAAGGGAGCTGCCAAGTAAGGTGCAAGAACGCCGCGTTCCGCTCCCCCGACGACGGAGGGAAGGACGTCGCGGGTGGCAAAGCGCCAACGTTTCGGACGACGTTCCTCCACGGGTTGTGACGCCCATCATCAATGGGAGACGGTGCCAATTACACGGCGGGTTACAACTGCTACGCCGCGGCGGAATAGCTGTTCTCCGGGGCAGCAACTCTCACAGCCCAGCAGCATCTAGAGAAGCCGCGGGGCTAACCTTCTCAGCCATTTGGCGTCGTCTTACATCTAAATGAGAGGAATCGGCTTCACTTCTTGACAAGGTATATTTTCCAGTGCTGCCGGGCAAACCGCGAGACGTTGTTCCTGCCTGCGGATTCGTAAATCGTCGCCTCGCCGGATGTAGACGTATGGAACAGCAGGGAGGGCGGTTGTTGAGGACTTCACTTCAGAAGAAGGCATGGCTAGGAGTTCTCACCCTCGTGCTAGCAGTTCCATCCGTATCGGCACCACAAGTGCCTTCAGGGCAAGCCGACAGTCAAGCGAATGCTCCTGATCTGAAAACCATCGTGCAGTCGCTGGAGACGGCAGAACAGCAGAATCCTGCGAAGATCAAAGGCTACACGGTGACGCGGAGCTATAAACTCTTTCACGGCGATGCGTTGCAACCTGTTTCACAAACCACCGCCGAAATCAGCTTCGTTCCGCCGAGTACGAAGAGATATGAGATCGAACAATCGAGCGGTATTTCCAGAGGTAAAAGCTTGGTGCGCGACATTTTGGATTTGGAGAGTGTCCCGGCCCAAAGCAGTAGCGAGATCACCCGCCAAAACTATGAGTTTGTTTTTCTTCGACAGGAAAAGCTTGGCGGTGTTCTCGTTTACCTTCTTCGAATGATTCCGAAACGGCGGGAAAAGAATCTATTGAACGGCCTTGTCTGGGTTGATACGAAAACATTCCGCATTCAGCGGATCGAGGGCACACCGACCAAGAAACCTTCGTTGTGGCTCAAGAGCCTCGACATTACACTGCAATACACAGAGCTGGGCGGTTTGTGGCTACCTACCTACATGACGGCCACTGCGGTTGTGCGTTTGGCGGGCAGCTATCTCTTAACTGGCGAAGATGTTGAATTACAACTCTCCGAATCGGAATACCCGAGACCTTCCGGACGAGTCCCCTCTGCACCTACAGCGAGGATTCAACCTCGAAGCCCCACTCCTGCAACAGAAGCTCAGGAATGAACTTCGAGTTCTTGTTGCGACTCGCCCACTCACGAAAAACTCTAGGAATCCAAGTTCGTCGGAGCTAGAAACTGCGAGGCGCAGGCGGTTCAGTTTTCTTAAAAACGAGCCACGCCAGCAGCCCGACACCCACCAGCACAGCGACAAAAGTCGCTACAAGTGCCAGCGTGTGCGCCGACCACATGCTGGTCACGAACCGTCTGCCGAACACAGATGCGAGGTAGGACAGTAGAGCAAAGCGGCACGCCCTGCCCGTGCCGAAAGACAGTGCAAACGCAATGAAGCGATAGCGCGTTACACCAGCCCCAATTACAAAAATTGAAGTCGGGAATGGTGGCGGGAGGAGTGCGGCAAGCACCAGAGAAAGGCTTCCGAAACGACGCACGAATGCGACGGCTCTATCGAATAGCTCTCCCTTAATACGTCGATGGAGGACTCCAAGACGTGAGAGGCGGTAAGCGATGGAAGCTCCGCAGACCGAGCCTGCCGTGCTGCACGTAGCGTAGTAGGGCCACAGTTCTGGATGCCGTGCAGACAAGACTATCGTGAGCGCGTCAACTGCCCCAAGAGTAGGCAGCACCGAGCTATCGAGGGTGGCAAGAATGAACACTCCAATTCCACCCAAGTGCCTCAGGATTGAGATGAATGATGTCACTGGTTCGATGATTCGGCTTGATTAGCCTTCGTTCGATTGGGCACCTGAACTGGAATCTCCTTTTCAGGACTGATTCGCTCGAATTGTACCGCTCGTGGCCGGGGCAAGACCATGCCCGCGACTGTAATCAAAAAGCGGAGGGATGGCGGCGTATATGCGCTCACCGAGGAGACGCAGAACGGGTGGCTGGCTCTGCCGCCCCGGCCATCGGTGATGCCGGGAAGGCGGTCGAGAAAATCGGCAGTCCCTTATACTTGATCTATGGCCTTTCCTGAACTTCATCCCAGCTTGCTTCGTGCGCTTGCAGCGAAAAACTACACAGAACCAACACCTGTTCAAAAAGCCGTGCTCCGGCCTGAAGCAGCCGTTCGCGACCTGCTGGTGTCGGCGCAGACAGGCTCGGGAAAAACCGCAGCTTATGGGCTTTCATTAGGAGAAACGCTGCTTGGCGAGGAGCCACGTTTCGGGCGGCCGAAGCAACCGCTTGCGCTGGTGGTGGCCCCGACCCGCGAACTGGCTCTTCAGGTGCAGCGGGAGTTGGCGTGGTTGCTGGGTGACGCAGGCGGGCGCGTGACCGCTTGCGTGGGTGGCATGGACATTCGACGCGAGCAGCGCGCACTGGCAGCGGGCGCCCATGTAGTTGTGGGCACGCCGGGCCGTCTGGCTGACCACCTCGACCGGGGACAACTGGATCTCTCGGAGATTCGCGCAGTGGTGCTGGATGAGGCCGATGAGATGCTTGATTTCGGCTTCCGCGAAGAACTCGAACTACTGTTGAACGCCACTCCCCCGGAAAGGCGCACCATGATGTTTTCGGCGACCTTGCCGAAGTCGATCCTGGGGCTTGCCCGGCAGTATCAGCGCAATGCGCTGCGCATCGCGTTATCGACGGAGAACGAGCCGCATGCTGATATTGAATATCGCGCGTTTCTTACCGCTCCGCGTGATGCGGAACACGCCGTGGTCAATTCGCTGCGCTACTTCGACGTGCAGGGGGCGCTGGTGTTCTGTTCAACGCGAGAGGCCGTACGACATCTGCACGCGAATCTTCTGGAGCGTGGGTTTTCAGCGGTCGCGCTCTCAGGAGAACTGAAGCAGCACGAACGCACGACTGCGCTGCAAGCCTTGCGCGATGGTCGGGCTCGCGTCTGCGTGGCAACCGATGTGGCCGCACGCGGATTGGATATGCCAGAGCTAGCCCTGGTGATTCATGCCGACCTGCCCCAGAACAAGGAGACGCTGTTGCATCGTAGCGGCCGCACCGGGCGTGCAGGCCGCAAGGGATTGTCAATCATGATCGTGCCGGCGCAACATCGGGGAGCAGGCGAGCGGTTGCTGGCTTCGGCAAAGATCAGGGCCCTCTGGACGGCTGCGCCTTCGGCTGATGCGATTCGTGCGCGCGACGAGGAAAACCTGGTGCGTGAAATCCTCGCGTTGGCAGACGCTCCGGCGGAAGATGATTTGGCGGCGGCACGAGTCCTGCTTGGGGAGCGGAGTGCAGAGCAAATTGCTGCCGTTCTCGTCCGCAGTCGCCGCGAACTGCTGCCCGCACCTGAGGTACTGGAGGATCCCGGCACATACAGAAAACCAACGCGGCTCAAAAAGAAGAGTCCCGCACCGGGCAAAAAGACGTACGGGGCCAAAAAGACGTATGGTGCCAAGCGTCCATGGACGGGCCAGGGCAAGAAACGAGACAGCAGAGCGCGGCCAAAGGATAAGCGACGGTAGCAAGAGTCAGCAGGTCACATGCAGGATGGCGTTGGTGTCTTTCGGCTCTCGACGCAGCACCTCGAGAGCCCGAGCGGTCGGCATGATCAGCAATTCGACTTTGCGACGCTCCGCTTCGCGCTTAACCTGTTCCATTACCGGTAGCGCCCCGGTACCGGTGCCGACGACAAGGCACCTGCACTTCCAGGGTATTTCCTCATCGATGGAGAGCGGCGTATGTCCGAAAGTCTCGCGGTACTTCTTTGAGAGTTTTTTCTTGCGTTTGCGGACATTGCCGCCGTCGATCACGACGTCGTGCTCGTAAGTGACGCCGTCAATCCGAATAGACCCAAACGAAAACGACTGAAACTGCATAGAGCACCGCCAGAGCGTTATCCCCGCATCGCATCTAGACGTTTGATGCGGTCAATTGCGGTTTTCACCCGAGCTGGACCGGGCAGTCTACGGGCAATCGGCGCTGCCAGATGGCCCGGTCCAGCTTATCGCAGAAAGTATAGGCATCCCGGTTCTGAGCAGTGTCCGGGGCCTCTTTTCGCCCCTCGCGCCTTCGAAACCGTGATGGTTTGGTACTATTGCCGGAAGATGAGTCGCCCCCGGGGGAATTGATGCTATCTCTGTCCACCATGCTGCGCCCGACCATAACCTGGCTCCTTGGATCATTGCTTGCGACCGCTGCGCCTGCCGTGTACGCACAGACGCGCGGCCTGCCGCCTCGTGCAGATGCCGTCCATCAACAACACACAGGCGCCGAAGCAGTGTTCGACTCCATCATCCGGGCCGGCAGACTGGAAGAGCTGCAGTGGTCCGATTTTTCCGGCCTCCGCAATGACGTGGCGTCGATGTACAGGCAATCGGACTACGCTCTGGTTTGGCTGCGCGATGGGCGCCCAACCGGTCAAGCATTGCAACTGATTGCAATCCTGCAGGACGCGGACAGCGAAGGGCTGCTTCCCGAGAACTACGACGCATCTCGCTGGCCCGCGCGGCTAAGTCAATTGCAGGGTCAGCACTCCGCAGATGAGGAAATCCATTTTGATGTGGCCCTGACAGTCTGCGCGATGCGATATAGCTCAGATCTCAAGATAGGAAGAACAAATCCGCAGGAGTTCAAATTCGCTCTCAACGAAGGCCCGAAGGAAGAAGACAACCTGCCTTCGTTCGTCATGCAGCACCTGGCGAACGGCAATGATCTGCGCGCCGAACTCGCAGCCCTGGAGCCACCGTTGCCCGGATATCGCGAGTTGAAGGAAGCCCTTCGAACCTATGAGCAACTCGCGCAAAAAGACGACGGAGAGAAGCTTCCCAGCGCCGATGCGCCCGGTTATCCGGGACCGCCGTACCCAGGCTTTGAACGGTTGTGTCGCTTTCTCCGCCTCTTAGGTGATCTGCCTGAGAGCTACTCCATTGAGGCCGGGAGAAAGGCGATTCTCGATCCGGTGCTGCAGCAGGCGGTTCAGAGCTTTCAGGAACGCCATGGGCTTCCCACGACGGGATATCTCGATAAGAAAACGGTCGAGGAGTTGAATGTTCCTTTGTCCAGCCGGGCGGAGCAGATACGGCTCGCAATGGAACGATTCCGCTGGGTGCGCGATTACCACCGGGAGGGCTCAGTCCTTCTGAACATTCCCAGCTTCCAACTCTACGCTTTCGACGAGCAGGGAAATCGCGCGCTCAGCATGAGAATTCATGTGGGTGAGGACTTCGACGGCACACGAACGCCCGTGTTGGACTCGACGATTGAGTACCTCGTCTTCAGGCCCTACTGGGAAGTACCTTTCGACATTCAGAGGGATGACGTAGTTCCAAAGATCACCGATACTCCCGATCTCTCCCACTTCGATTACGAGGCGCTCTCGGAGAGCGGGAGGGTCATCGCCACCGGCAGGGTTACAAATGCTTTGCTCAATCAGATTCGCTCGGGCAGAGTTCGCATTCGCCAGCGGCCGGGTCCGGACAACCCAATGGGACTGCTGAAGTTCGCTTTTCCCAACCGGTACAGCGTCTATCTTCACGACACACCTTTTCGGGATCTGGAGTTCCGGAGCTGGGAGAATGTCACGAGCCATGGGTGTATTCACCTGGAAAAACCGGCAGAGTTGGCCGCGTGGATGTTGCGAGACCAGGCGCAGTGGGATTTAAGCAAGGTGCAACAGGCGATGCTCAATGGTCCAGATAATGTTCGAGTGAATCTTTCCAAGCCGGTCCCGGTGCGGATCTTCTACACAACGGCTACCGCATTGCAGCACGGCCACATGCACTTCTACCGCGATATTTACGGTTACGACGCTGAGCTGAGGGACGCTTTGTCCAATGCATATCTGCGCCGCAAAAAGTAACAGCCACGCTGAGAAAGTTGGCTCAAGATCGACGCCTGATAGTACGCGAATCGGCGCGGCTCAATCTCTCCTCTGCACCACCATCAGGCCGCCAGAGTGCGGAATTCAACGCTCTTCTTCGCGGCCGAGCAGCCAAAGATTGCACTTGAAGATGAATTCACCGGCACTTGCATCGGGGACGATGCCGGAGAGCTCTTCTTCCAGCCATGCGGCGGCCGAGTGCTCGCTCTCGCGCCCGTCCTGAATTTGCGCCAGCGTGTGGCTGCGCGTCAATAGGTAGTCGATGAACTCGGCGCGGCTCCAGCAAACGATGTGCTCAAACGAGGCGCGATCGGCGCTGCGAAATCCTCCGGCAAACGCTGCAGCCTCGTCGAGATCGCGCATGCCGCGCCGCGGCTGCGGAAAACGCCGTGCGAAGCGCGAACGCATCCATCGCGAGCAGGCCGGCTGGCCGCGCATGTGCGTCGTGAAGTGATCGTTGTAGACGGCCAGCACTCCGCGCGGCGCCAGCACCTTGCGGCAGCCGGCAAAAAACGGGACAGGATCGAACCAGTGCAGGGCCAGCGCCACGGTGATCAGGTCAAACTCACCCTCGGCGAAGTCCAGCTCTTCGGCGCGGCCATGCAGGAAGTGGAGATGCTCGGCGGGCTGCGCCTGCGCCAGCATCTCCGGCGAGCTGTCAACTCCAACCACGTCGTCGGCGACGCTTGTCAGCGCATGGGTGGAGTCGCCGGCTCCGCAGCCGACATCCAGCGCGCGCCGGAAGCGCGCTACACCGGCCATCCTGCGGATGCGCTCAATGGCTTCGGCATGGAAGCGCGGGCGCGCACGGCGATAGCGCGTCGCGATAGCCGTTCCCTCAAAGTAGTTTGGAGTTGCGGCACCGTCAGCCATCGTGGATTTGATTCCTAAGCGTCGCTATTGGAACTGTCATTGCGACCGCAGCAGACCGGCCCAGCCGGTCTGCGGAGTGGAACAACCGTTTGTCCGTCTGTTCCGATCGCGGAAACAAAGGGTGGTTCGACTTCGCACCCTTCGGGTGCTTCGCTCACCATGACATTTTGGTTATACCAGAGTGCCTTCGCGGCGAGCCTCTCCGAATTCGTGCGCGGCTTCTTCGTGATGCAGCACGCGCAGAGCGCCCTCGGCGAGCGCGCGTAGCTCGTCCTCGCCGGCGTAGACGCGAACAGGCGCGATCCATGAAACCGAGCACGTGATCGCCTCGGTGAGCCGCCGGCTGTGCGCCATGCCTCCGGTGAGCAGAATTGCATCGACCTTGCCGCCCAGCACGCATGCCATCGCGCCGATCTCCTTCACGATCTGGTAGGCCATCGCGTCGAAGACCAGCTCGGCGCGGGCATCTCCCTGCGCGATGCGCCGCTCGACCTCGCGCAGATCGCCGGTGCCAAGGTAGGAGATGAGTCCGCCCTCGCGGATCAGCATCTGCTCGACCTGCGCCTTCGTGTAGCGTCCGCTGAAGCAGAGCCGCACCAGTTCCATCGCCGGAACCCCGCCCGCGCGCTCGGTGGAGAACGAGCCTTCTTCGCGTGAGTTGGTAGCGTCGATCATGCGTCCGCACTCGTGCGCGCTGATCGTATTTCCGCTGCCCAGATGCGCCACCACCAGCCGCAGCTTCTCGTACTGCTCGCCGCGCTCGTGCGCATGCCGGCGCGCAATCGCCTTCGAGTTCAGCGCGTGCGAGAGGCAGGGACGGTCGAGCTGCGCGCAGCCGGAGAGACGCGCCTTCGCCGTCCACTCATCGACCGAGACCGGATCGACGATATACGCCGGCACGCCGATCCGCGAGGCGATCGACTGCGCCAGGAAGGCTCCCAGGTTGGAAGCATGTTGGCCGCGCTCGCCGCGGCGCAGCTCCTCCAGCATCTGTTCGTTTACACGGTAGCTTCCGCCCGCCATGGGGCGAAGCAGCCCGCCGCGGCCGACGACGGCTTCGATCTTGTCCAGGCGCAGTCCGCAGCCTTCCAGCTCGCTTTCGATGCTCTTCAGCCGCAGCTCCACCTGCGACCAGATCTCTTTGCCGCAGGCCGCCAGATCGGCAGGATCGTGCGTGATGCTGCGCATCAGCAGCGGCTCCGTTTCGTAAAAGAGCGCAATCTTGGTTGAGGCCGATCCCGGATTGATGGCCAGAATATTCGGAGCATTCATGATGGCACCTCGATGACTTTGTGCTGAGTGCGCGCGCGAAGGGAGCCTGCTTGCAGCCTGACCTCTCTTTTGTCCTCTGGGTTCACGGAAGGGCACGACCTGAGGCAGGAATTTCTCACGATTTTGACCCGGCTGGCAAGAATGACGCGGTCCGCAGACAAATGTCTGTGCGCTGGGTCACGACCGGCTTCCAAGGTTATGCCGAGCACCGTGGGGGTGAGTCATATCTCGCCCAAGTTGCGGGATTTCGCGATCTTAGCGTGACACTCAAGATCAATGTCCGTCGGAGAGCATCTCTAAGTAATTAAGAATATTGTAGTTGTTCCCACCTACGAATTTTCGCCGCAATGGCCCCCTGTTTGCGAGTTGAACGCGAGTGAGGACGCCGGTAACGGCGAGGAGTTTTGCAGCATGAGTGACTTCAGCGTCCCCAGCGACATGCTTGCCGCTGGCTACACACCCTCCTCCGATGGTCGCGAGGGCCGGAGGATTAAAATCGGCGAAGTGGCCCGCCATTTCAACATCTCAGTGGATCTTCTGCGACTATATGAGCGCGAGGGCCTGCTGATCCCGATCAAGTCGCCGAAAGGAACACGCTACTTCACCGAGCTCGACTTTCCGTGGATCGAAACACTGATGCGGTTGGTTCGCAGCGCGGGATTGAACTTTGCCGGAATCCGGCATCTTCTGGCGCTGCTTCCCTGCTGGCAGATTCGCTCCTGTGGCGATATGCGCAAGCCGGGATGCAACATTGGCTCGCAGGCCTGCGAGCAGCCCTGCTGGATGACGCGCAACTGCTGCGAGCCGGGCGACTGCTACTCCTGCGAGGTCTACCGCTCGGCCTCCCACTGCGAGAATCTCAAGGGATTCTTAACCAGGCCGCAGTCTCTCCAGCGCCTTTCCTGAAGCGAGAGGCCGCGACTCCTCGCGGCCTCGAATTCCTTTTCTCAGCTCTTGTTCAATTCCCGGTGTTACCCACGCCAGACCGGATGTTGTGGCGAACGTCGGTTCCGCTCACCCAGTAGATGACATCCTCGGCGATGTTGGTCGCGTGATCGGCGATGCGCTCCAGGCTGCGCGTGATCAGCAGCACGTCGATATAGGAGCGAACCCGCTCGGGATCGCTCTTCATCTGCGCCATCAGGTTCAGGCTGGCCTCGTCCTTCATCCGGTCGACGACCGAATCCATCTCCAGCACCGACTGCGCCACATCGGCCTTTGCCGAAAGGAATGCCTCCAGCGCGCGGCGCAGCATAGTGGCGACCGCCGTGGTCATGCGGCCGATATCGACCCGGATATCGATCTCCGGCTCACGGGAGAGATCGAACGAGCGCTGAGCGATCTGCGCGGCCAGGTCGCCGACCCGTTCGAGGTCGGAGTTGATCTTCACCACCGCCAGCACGAAACGCAGATCGCTGGCCATCGGCTGCTGCATGGCAAGCAGGTCAACGGCGAGCTCGTCGATGTGGCGCTGGCTCTCGTTGATCAACTTTTCGCGATCGAAGACCTGCTGCGCAATGCGCCCATCGCGCTTGCGAAAGGCCTCGGAGGCCATCTCGATGGCGGCCTCGCACATTCCGCCCATCTCGAGCAGGCGCTCTTTCAAATCGTCCAATCCCTGCTGGAAACGGGTGCGCATCATCCGAACCTTCCTGTAATGTAGTCTTCCGTTCGCTTGTCGGTGGGCGTGGTGAAGAGCTTCTCCGTCTTATCGTACTCGATGAGCTTGCCCATCAGGAAGAAGCCGGTGTGATCCGCCACTCGCGCCGCCTGCTGCATATTATGCGTCACAATTATGACTGTGTATTCCGTTTTCAGCTGAAAAATCAGCTCCTCGATCTTGCCTGTGGAGATCGGATCCAGCGCGCTGCAGGGCTCGTCCATCAGCAGAAGTTCGGGCTGGACGGCGAGCGCGCGGGCGATGCAGAGGCGCTGCTGCTGTCCGCCGGAGAGCGAGGCGCCGGATTTCTTCTTCAGAACGTCCTTGACCTCGTCCCACAGGGCTGCCATGCGCAGCGAGTGCTCGACGGCGATATCCAGCTCATGGCGCCTATTGAAGCCGTTCAGGCGTAGCCCGGCCGAGACGTTGTCGTAAATCGACATGGTCGGAAACGGGTTTGCCTTCTGGAAGACCATGCCAATGCGGCGGCGGACGTCGGCGGGAATCACTCCCGGCGCGTAGACATCCATCTCGCCGATCTGCACCGAGCCGGTCAGCCGGGCGTCGGCGATGGTCTCGTGCATCCGGTTCAGGCAACGTATAAATGTGGATTTACCGCAGCCCGAGGGGCCGATGACGGCGGTCACCGCGTTGGCGCTCGCCTTCATGCTCACTTCTTTGAGGACCTGCGTTTT
>Ga0326727_10011119_pt1 | contig 21100 bp, 20 predicted proteins | sample MB2enrmetagenome_FD_207643 | JGI IMG/M metagenome (GOLD analysis project Ga0326727, IMG submission 207643) | Lab enriched peat soil microbial communities from McLean, Ithaca, NY, United States - MB29MY | ecosystem: Environmental > Terrestrial > Soil > Wetlands > Peat | place: USA: New York...
CTGAGGGATCCGAAGATCTCAGATATCCTGGTGAATAACAAAGACCATGTCTTCATTGAAAAAGGCGGGCTGCTGCAAAGGGTTGATACGACGTTTCGCGATGACCGGCACCTGCTTCAGATCATCGACCGCATCGTGTCGCGGGTGGGCCGCAGAGTGGATGAGTCATCGCCGATGGTTGATGCCAGGCTCGCAGACGGATCGCGTGTCAATGCCATCATTCCGCCACTGTCGCTTGACGGGCCATCCCTTTCGATCCGACGTTTCGGCACAGGCCCTCTGGCAGCCAATCAGTTGGTTCAGCTCAAGAGCGTTTCCCCGGAAATGATGGAGGTGCTCGCTTCTGCGGTGAAAGCCCGCATCAGCATTCTGATCGCCGGCGGTACCGGTGCTGGCAAAACCACTTTTCTCAACATCCTGTCGCAGTACATTCCGCGAAACGAGCGGCTCGTTACCATCGAAGACGCGGCCGAACTGCGTTTGGCGCAGGAAAACATCGTGCGTCTTGAAACCCGGCCGCCCAACATTGAAGGGCAGGGTGCGATTAAGCAGCGTCAACTTCTAATCAACTGTCTCCGCATGCGCCCGGACCGCATTATCATGGGCGAGGTGCGTGGAGAAGAGGCGTTTGACATGCTGCAGGCCATGAATACTGGCCACGAAGGCTCAATGACGACAATTCACGCCAATACTCCGCGCGATGCCATTTCCAGACTCGAATCGATGGTCCAGATGGGCAATATGAATATGTCGGAGAAGTCCCTTCGCCAGCAGATCGCCTCCGCCATCACGATCATCGTTCAGGCTGCCCGTATGAGCGACGGTACCCGTAAGGTTACCAGCATCTCCGAGATTACCGGCATGGAAGAGAATGTCATCAGCATGCAGGAGATATTCAACTTCACCAGGAAAGGGATCGGGCCTGACGGCAAGGTTATCGGAGTATTTCAGCCAACCCGTATCCGTCCCAGGTTCCTCGAAAAGCTGCGTGTTTCGGGCATCGTCCTGCCACCGGCCCTTTTCGAGCGCGATACTCTGGTTAACTGAGCAGAAGGGGGGCAACAGATATGGAAGTGATCATAGGTCTGGTATTCCTGGGCATTTTTGCGGTTGTTGCTCTGGTCTTGAGCACTTTTGGAGGTGAGGCCTCTCAGCAGGCAAAACAGGTTCATGACACGCTCGACTCAGCTCTGGCCACTGACACCCCAACAGAGCGCAGTCAAACCGTCGACCTTAGAAAGTCCGAAGAGTTCAGCAGCATCCCGTGGCTTAACCAGAAGTTGCTTCGGTTCGAATTGGCGCCACGTCTTCAGAACCTGCTCTATCAAGCCGATCTGACATGGAGCACGGGACGATTGCTTTCCATTTGCGGACTCTGCTTTTTGGTTGGAGCGGTTTTGGTTTTCTGGCGCCTCGGGTCGATTCCCCTGGCCTTGCTTGTCGGGTTGGCATGCAGTGGAGCTCCCTTCGCCTTCGTGGTATTCAAGCGCAGGAGGCGGCTCGACCGGTTTCAAGAGGTACTGCCGGAAGCTTTGGATCTGATGGTAAGCGCTATTCGCGCCGGCCACAGTCTTGTTGCTGCGATGGGGTCGGTGGCTCGCGAATGCGTTGACCCGGTTGGTTGCGAATTCAAGACGTGTTTCGAGGAGCAGAACTACGGCCTCGAACTGAAGACAGCCCTGGACAACATGATCAATCGTGTTCCACTTCAGGATCTTCGCATCGTCGCGACGGCGATCATGATCCAGAAGGAGAGCGGGGGAAATTTGGCGGAGGTTCTTGACAAGACCTCTCATGTAATCAGGGAAAGGTTCCGCTTGAAGCGGCAGGTTGCGACTCACACAGCCCAAGGGCGCATGACAGGGTGGGTGCTAACCCTTCTCCCGGTAGTGCTGGGACTTGCGTTATACGCGGTGAACCCCACTATGATGAGCATCCTCTGGACGACGGATATTGGCGTCAAGCTGCTCTGGATATCTGGCTGCATGATCGTTGTTGGCGGTTTGATCATCCGCAAAATCGTCAACGTGGACGTTTAAAGGTGATCTATGGGATATGCGATTACTGCTTTTTTTGTTGTATTTCTGCTGATCGTGACTGGTGGTCTGCTTCTGTTTTATCGCGAAGCCATGTTTCAGCGGATTTCCGAAGTGATCAACCCGCGGCCCAAGCCGAAATCCCTGTTGAGTGCAATTCAGCAGACAGGCATTTCGATTGGCGGTGTGGTCGAGCACTTCGAGAACGTACTGCCGAAGAGCCAGGCCGAGGTCTCCGCTACCCAGAAGAAGCTTCAGCATGCCGGGTTTCGCAGCGAGTCTGCGGTCAGAATCTTTTCCGGTTCAAAGGTGTTGGTACCCCTTCTGCTTTGTCTCGTGTGCCTCGTAACTGGAATAGGGAGTTTCAGCCCGTTTTTCGTGTATATCCTCGCCTTGGGCTTGGGCTTCCTGTTGCCGGACTTTTGGTTGGATAGGCGGATCAAGAAGCGCCAGAGCAACATTCGGCGCGGACTGCCGGATGTGCTTGATCTGCTTGTGATCTGCATAGAGGCAGGATTGAGTCTGGATCAGGCGACAGCACGCACCTCGGTGGAGCTTAGGAAGGCGCAGCCTGATCTGTGCGACGAGTTTTATATAGTCGTGCTGGAGGAACGCGCGGGGCGCCCTCGTGCCGATGCCTGGAAACATCTGGCGGAACGCACGGACGTGGACAGTGTGCGCAATCTCACGACCATGCTGGTTCAGGCAGAACAATTTGGGACCAGCATAGCCAAGACTCTGCGTGTTCACAGTGACACGCTCAGAACCAAGCGTGTCCAGCAGGTGGAAGAGGCGGCGGCAAAGACCACTATCAAGCTGCTTTTCCCGCTTGTATTCTTTATTTTTCCGTCGCTTTTTGTGGTCACTCTGGGTCCGGCGTTCATTTCCATCGCGGCGTCGTTCAAGAATCTCAATCATTGAGGAAGGAGGAATTGCCATGGGTAGTACGACGATTATCCAAGTTGTTGCCGGTGTTCTGTTTGTCGTTATTCTCATTGTCTTGATTCAGCGTCGCCGCACACGGACCAAGTAGTCCGGATGCTTTGTTTCGCTGGCTGCGTAGTCAGGTTGAATGCGCTTGCTTGGCGATTAGCGTTTCCCGAACTGGAGATCTCGCCGCATTGGCGCCCGGTGTTGACAGTGTTTCGCTCAGACCGGGGAGCGAATCAATCATCTCGCTGCAAGAAAGGGAGCTGCTATGGGTAGTACGACGATCATCCAAGTTGTTGCCGGTGTGCTTTTTGTCGTTATTCTTGTTGTTCTGATCCAGCGCCGGCGCACGCGGACGAAGTAATCCGGGGCACGGTGTTGCTTTGGCGGCGTAGTCAAGTTGTATGCGCTTGCTGAAGGGTTCGGCTTTTTCGAACTGGAGATCTCGCCGCATTGGCGCCCGGTGTCAACCATGTTCCGCTCAGGCCGGGGAGCGAATCAATCACTTCGCTGCAAGGAAGAGGAGCTGCTATGGGTAGTACAACGATCATCCAAGTTGTCGCTGGTGTGCTATTTGTTGTGATTCTCATTGTCTTGATCCAGCGTCGCCGCACACGGGTCAAGTAACACGGGCATCACGGTGCTAGAGCAGTTTCAGGGTTGCTGCAATGGGTACGGAAGCACTCAAGTGGCGTCCTCTTTTCTTGGGGGCCCGGTGATGGGTTGCTGTCGCTGGGGTGGGAATAGACGCCACTAATTACGGGTGTTCGCTACGCCATGTTGATCCTGAGATTGCTCTAGTGACGCTGTAAAGCCGCACAAGTTTTGCTGGCCGGCACGATCATCCTGTTGGTCGGGGCATCGTTTTGGGGCGATGAAATGTCTCTGTGTTCCACCCCGGCAGCGGGTAAGGTGTTGTGCGCTCCTGAGCCATCCTCAGACAAGCGCGATTGGTTTCTGCAATGCCAGCCAAGGCGGGGCTTGTTTCCGATTTGACGATCACAGAGAAAGGATTTGTTAAGGGGTGTTTCTGACAGAAGAGGTTGAATTGGCAACCTAGACGCCTAGATAACGATCGGTTGCCGGATCCGCGATGGAAGCCGGAGGTTAAATGGAATTACAACGACTTTGCGCATACAACCAGACTCGCGAGTGTTTTCTCGGCCTGGAGGTCGCTGCCGCCGATCTTTCGTACGCAGGCCTCAAAGAACTGCTTGGGAAACTGGTACTTAAGTCTGGCGAGGGCCTCTGGATGGCGCCGTTCAGGGGAATTCCCGAGACGAACATGCGGGACCCTCTCGATCTTATTTATCTGGACGAGGACTGCCGAGTCATTGAAGTTGTCGAGTCATTCCCCACATTCCGTGTAACCGCTTCGAGTCCTCAGGCCTCGAGTGTCCTGGCACTGCCAACGCACTCAATCTATTCGTCGCAAACCCAACAGGGCGATCAACTTGTGCTCTGCGTGGCTGAGGAGATGCAGCACCGCCTGGAGAGGTTCTCCAGTTCAGGCGGCATTGCGGGCGCAGTGCAGAATGCAGCTGTCCTGAGGGCAAAACCCCTTTGGAGCGGCGGCCCAGGCGTGGCGGAAATGGGAAACCGCTCGGGGGAAGACCCCGCAGAGTCCGCGCTGGCCTACGAGATGGATCTGGTGGAACCGGGGATGATGGGGGCCAAGCCGCCGAAGAGCTGGCTCGAGCGCTGGTGGTCTCCAGATCCGAGGAAGGCTCCAGATCTGCGAAAGGCTCCTCGGGAGACGATGCCTGGTGTCGCAGCATATTACTGGACGGGCGCCGCTCCGAAGGCCCATGCCGTCAAGGATATGAGTTCGACGGGATTGTACGTGGTGACGGAGGAACGCTGGTATCCGGGCACCCTGATTCTGATGACGCTTCAAGCGACGGGCCGCGGAGAAGAAACGGCTGAGCATTCGATTGCGGTGCACTCGAGGGCTGTTCGTTGGGGCAGCGATGGTGTTGGCCTTCAGTTCATTCTTCAAGATGCTCCAGCCGCAAGCAGGGGAGAGAATCCTCTGGCGCATGGCGTGGACAAGGCTGAACTCGATCGATTTATAGCGCAGCTCCGCAAGGACAGAGGCTAAGCGCCGGCAACGCGTGCTTAACAGCGTGAATTGTTTACGCCAAGTGGTTCTTCGCCGGACGCTAGCCATTGCTCAATGACATGGGCTGGCGCGCCGATCGCGCGGTTATTGCCACCAATCGCTTGCAGGGCATCCAAGCCAGCCAAGTGAGCTTTCGAGACAAGGGCCAGTAGTTATAGAGCATCTTTCTAGATAATGTAAGGCGATAGAGATGAAGATTCATCGGTGCGAGAGAACATGGCGCGAGCATACGATGACGATTTGCGGCGGAAGTATCTGGAAGCCAATGACCGAGGTGAGGGCTCAGATTCAGGTCTGGTTTGACGCCCAGCCGGATATGCCCCTGACCGCGTTACAGCAACGGCTCGGGCACCTGTGGCAACCGCTCCAGCAACTCGTTATGTGTCTGAAAAGAAGACATTTGACGAATAAGAATGCGATGCGGAAGCAGACGGGAAGCTATCCTCAGAGCATCTTGAAGAGACCCGCGTGACCCTCGCTGAAACGATTACTCAAACGGGATGAAAGCGGTATCTGAACGGGGATGCAGCGGCTCGATGGAGATCGGGGTCGTCGCTGCGTCGATTTTTATGTAACTACCGCCGGCCACACCATCGAGAATGGAACACCATACCGGGATCTAGGTGCAGGTCATCTCGACAACCGTGCTGAACAGGACAAAAGATGCGCTTTGTTTCTTGTTAGGAAAAAGCCACTAGATCGTGTACTTTCGGTATCCGTCATTTAACTGAATGTTATAGATCAGGGGTTGCTCTTCCGCTCTATAGAAATCATGAAAACACGCAAAAATAGTGTTTCATTCTGGAATATCGTCAAACCTTTTCGATAATCCAGCCATCATATCAATATTACACATTACCATTCGGCGTGGGACCACATTGTGGAATTACATCGGCTGTTGGGAGGAAATTAAAATGAAGATTCAAAACAGCATTTGTGGGAAGTCCTCAAAGGGTGACTGCGAGAAGGTATGTGAGCCAGCAAGATCCCGGGGAGGCAGCAGAGGCGAATCGGCGGTTGCGCGGATTCGCGCCATCCTGGGTTCTGATGCGAAAGGTGGGTCGCTGGTTGAATTCGCCATAACGCTTCCGTTCGTGCTTATGATCATGACGGGCATACTGACGTTCTCGCTTGCCTTGTACCAGAAGCTGGAACTGGCGGAAGCCGTCGGCGCCGGCGCGCGGCTTTTGGCGACGGATCGAGGAGATGTCGATCCTTGCGCGACGGCTGCAGCGAAAATCTACGCATTGGCGCCGTCCATCCACCAGAGCAACCTTACTCTCTCATTTTCGCTGAATGGTGGCACTGCGACCGGCCCGAGTTGCCCAGGCCCGTCGGGCACCCAAAATACGAATATGGTACAGGGTAAAAACGCACAGGTGACGGCCACCTATCCGTGTTTTCTCGCGGTCTATGGCCTTAGTTTGGGCAGTTGCCAGCTCTATGAGCAGATGACGGAGGTTGTCCAATGAGCCATGGAGGAAGGTCTTTTCTGCTGCGGTTGTTCAAGGACGAGTGTGGACAGACACTTCCGGTGATGGCACTGTTGACAGGCTTGTTTCTCGGAATGGGAGGCTTGACGCTGGATCTTGGCCGCGCCTTTGTCGCCTATCGCGAGCTGCAGGCTTCAACGGATGCGGCCGCCCTGGCAGGAGGGTACGCCATGTCCTTGAGCAGTGCCACAACAACATCCGTCACATACACGGTGGACGCATTCAGTTCGGTTCCGGCCGGATATGCTTACTCAGGATCCCCCGCAGGGGCCAATGCCGCGGCGACCTTGCCAAACGCAACAATAGCGCCGCCCGCGTTCAAATGTCTGTCGGCAGTGACCACCATGGGAGTTGCGTGTTCCTCTTCTCCTCTGGGCTATAACGCCATCCAGGTGCAGCAATCAGTCACATTACCGACATTCTTCATCAGAGCCCTGGGCCTCTTTGGCATCAGTTCCGCCAAGTCACTTACGCTCACGGCCACATCGACGGCGTCCATGAGAGGCGCTGCGAACGCGCAGTATAATGTGGCCGTTGTCATCGATACGACGGCTTCGATGGGCAGCGCCGACAGCGACAAGAACTGTGGCAGCTACACCACAAGAATCTCGTGCGCGTTAGCCGGTGTTCAGAGCCTGCTGTCGTTTCTTACACCCTGCACGGCCTCGAGCACTTCAACCAGCTGCACGGGGTTCGATCAGGTGAGCCTGTTCACATTTCCAAACGTGCAAGCGAACACAGCTTCGAACGACACAACCTGCCCTACAAGCGCTCCTACAATCCTGCCCTATTCCACGCCTGCAGTGGGCGCAACGTGGTCAGCGCCCACGGGCACGGCCGCGACCTATCAGATCACAGGCTACTCGGATAATTACAGTTCTACGAACCAGGTCGGCGGCGCCATAAATGCTTCCTCCGCCCTCGGAATTGCCACCGGAGCAGGCGTTGGTACGAAGTCAAAGCCTTGCACTGGCCTGCAAACTCCAGGCGGCGAGGGAACCTACTTTGCGGGCGTTATCTATGCGGCAGCGTCCTCTCTGGTTGCCGCGCAGGCAGCCAATCCCGGTTCCCAAAACGCGTTGGTCATTCTCAGTGATGGCGACTCGACTGCCACGTCGGGCCACATTTCGGGGACGTTGACGACGACCGGACTGTACCCATCGTTACTCGATCAGTGCAAACAGGCAGTCACAGCGGCCCAATACGCGTCTAGTCTGCCGAACACGACCGTTTTCTCGATCGCCTATGGAGCGTCGTCGTCGGGATGTTCGAGCGACGTATACAACAAGACGACAAATCCGAACGGCACTAACATCACTCCATGCCAGACAATGCAGCAGATGGCTTCCAACGCGGGGACTTTCTACTCCGATGCGGGCACAACCCAGAACAGCGGCCAGTGTCTGTCTTCCGATAATGGCGACTTTACGTCTTTGCAGCAGATATTTCAAAATGTAGCGGACCATCTGACGTATTCCCGTCTGATCCCCGACAGTTGGTGGTCGAGCTAGGGATGAGCGGAAGGAGGAAGTCGGGGCTCACAGTTGCTCGCCCTGGCTTGGGGAATACGAACGAAGCGTTTGAAGATAGACAATTCACGCATCCCGGCGGGGTCCAGTCGATGGACTGGCCGGGATGCGTTTTCTATTCCAACATATCGGGGATAATCAGCAACACTTCGACCCGGACATTTTGGCCATTCTGCGTTGCCGGTCTGAATTGCCACTGAGCGAGTGAGTTCAGGACGAACTGCGCCTGTGCGAACTGTGGGGGGAAGGCGACGGCGAGCGATTCAAAACGGCCAGCCTGGTTGACAAACCCGTGAACCATAAGGGCATCGGCATCGATTGAGCCGGGAGCGATGTTAGGTCGCACGATGCTGAAGGGCCAAGGCGCTTCAATGTGCGCGGCCCCACCCGCCGCGGCGGCCGGGAGTGAGTACTGCATGATCCAGCTCTTTGCCAAGCCCATGTGGAGATAGACGGTGTAAGACACCCTTCTATTCCACAACTCAGCGGTTTCCGGATATTTCTCGATGAGCGAAGAGCCCATCACCACCGCGCCGAACTGTCCATCCTGCGGACGCGCAATATGGACAGTCGAAAACTGCCCTCCCTGTCCGAAACCGATCTTCGAGCCCTGGCCGGCGCCGCCTGGGTCTGGCGAGTTTCCTGCATGCTGTCCCGCCCCCGTTCCAGCGGCCTTTCCGGCGACGTTGCCATGTCCCTGGCCAGACTGCGAGGAGTTTTTGGCCTGTCCCTGCATGAACGAGCCTTGCGAATTGGAAGAGGCCGTCATATTTACGGGAGGCAAGGTGACGACGCCATTCGCCATACGGGTATTGGAGAGCGACATAACCGTAGCGGACGTGGAGTGCGCGGAGCCGGCTGCGGTGGTGACGGGAGCCGGCGGTGTCGGCTTTGGCCCCTGAACAACCAGCGGCGAGGTAGTACGGGGAAGAAGGGGCTGGTTCATGGAGGGCAATTTGGCAGCGGGAATGGCAACGTTCGCCAAAAGCACTTCCTCGTTGGGTTTCTGCATGGAAGGCTTCACGTTGGCAACAGGCGGCTTCTGCGGCAAGGGCGCGACGATCGCCTTGGCGGGAGTATTCGCCGCATTCCAGACCACAACAGATGGCAAGGAAACATCGACGGGGAGGGCGAGAGGCTTGGGAATATCGGGCTGCACCAGGGTCTGGTGCGCCAACGTAGCCTGCTCAACCTGCCGCATAATCGGCTGTTGCGCCTCTTGGCTTCCGCCGGGTGCATGGGGTTTGTCCTGCAGGCGCAGATCGTCAACAGCGCTCTCGGCTGCGCGCTCCATCTCAGAATCCAGAGACTGCAATTCCAGATGACGTACCGTATACCGCTCGGCGAGCACTGGAGTTTTCACTCTGGGCGCAGTCAGGACCCCGAGAAGCAGCAGTCCGAGAACCGCACAGTGAGCCAAGACCGAAACCAGGAAGGAATACGGTTTCTGATTCAGTTCGGGTTGCGCCGCGAAGATCGATATCGTGGGGGAAGACCTCATGAGTGGATAAATTTCTCCCTCGTGCAGTCAGGATATTTTCACAGTGGAGGTCGCATCTCAGGCATTCTCAGGTTGCCAAACATTGAAAAAGACCCTATTGTCCCCATCCATACTTCGATTATAATCTCTCCAGATTCAACCATGGCAGGGCTTCTGCCCATGACTCTCTTGATACCTTGTGTTCATGTAACGGCTTTTCGGACCGTTTCCATGAGGCTCCACGGTAATACACTGAACACGCATTTTGATCTTGTCTGGCAATCCGCCTGCTCACCGCTCGTTTCGGCGTAGAATCGAAATGGGTTTCCTTGAGGACAGCAATTGCCACAGGGGACAGAAAGGCCGAACTGGCTCGGCGGCCAGTTCAAACAGGCTTCCAAATGAACCGAAGACTACTGACGGTCCTTCTCGTTGCTTTCTGCATTGCGGCCATATGCACCTTCCTGGTCTATCGCCTGGTGAGCAACCGCGTGACGGCGGCAAAGCCAGTGCCGACGACGAACGTGGTCGCAGCCAAGACGGACATCAAGCTTGGAACAATTCTCACCGCGGATAACCTGACGACCATCGGTATAACGGGAATAGTTCCCAAAGGCGTCATTCTTGAGAAAGACAAGAGCAATGTTGTTGGGCGAGGTGTCATCTCAGACCTTTACGCTGGGGAGCCAGTTTTGGATAACCGTTTAGCCGCGCCCGGTTCCGGCGGTGGTTTGGCGCCAAAGATCCCGCTTGGTATGAGGGCGTGCGCGGTAAGGGTTGATGACGCGGCGGATGTCTCCGGGTTTGTCACTCCGGACATGCGCGTGGATGTTCTTATTTCCGGCACACCTCCTGGCACGACAAACGCGGCGGAAGGCACTGTCGCGAGAACGCTTCTTCAGAATATCCAAGTCTTGTCTGCGGGCACCGAATATCAAAAGGATGCGGAAGGTAAGGCGAAACAGGTGGGAGTTGTCAACCTGATGGTGACTCCTGAGCAGGCCGAAACACTGAGCCTGGCCACCAATCAGGCGAAGATCCAGCTGGTTCTGCGCAACCCACTGGATACAAAGGTCGCTCCTGTTGCTGGTACGGCCACAAGCAACCTGTTTGCGGATCCGAATGCCGCGCCGGTGGTAAAGCAGCAGGTGCGGCGCGTTGCTGCTCCAAAGGCGGCTGCGCCACAAGCCTTTTCGATTGAGGTGATAAACGGTTCAAAACAGAGTCAAGAAAAATTTGCTTCTCCCGGGGGACATCAGTGAGAGCGAAGAGTGGTATTGCAATAGCATGTATCGGCGCATTTTCTCTAGTCCTCTGCACCGGCGCACGGTTGCAGGCTCAAACCGCGCAGCCGTCTTCACAACCGGCCGGCGCATCGAGCGAGGAATCGACAAATGATCTCTCCGTCGCGGTGGGCAAGACGGTACTGGTGGACTGCGCGTGGCCGATCAAACGGATTGCCAACAATCTGAGCGAGGTTGCCGATGTCCATCCGACGAGCCCAACGGAGATCATGGTACAGGGCAAGACCCCTGGCGAAACAAGCCTGATTGTGTGGGACACCCATGGTGGACGCCAGTTCTTCAACGTGTCGGTGCGCGCCAGTTCGGCTGTTTTGAACGACACTTTGGACGGGGTGCGCCGTGAACTCAGGACTGAACTTCCAGGGCAGCCGCTGAAGGTCACGTTCGACAATGGATCGATCTTCCTTCGGGGAACGGTCAAGAATCTCGAGAGTTCCACGCGGGCGGTCAAGATTGCCTCTACGGCCGGAAAAGTTGTCAACTTGCTGAATGTCGAGGTGCCTCCTTCCGAGCCGCAGATTCTGCTCAAGGTGCGCTTCCTCAGCGTCGATCGCGAGAAGCAAAAACAGCTTGGCATCAATGTCTTCAGTACCGGCTTGGGGAATACAGTTGCTTCAGTTTCCACGGGACAGTACAGCCAACCATCGGTCACTTCCAACGGTTCCACCGCTACAGCGAGTGTGTCGAGTGACCTGAACCTTTTCGCCTTCTATCCCGGCTTGAATGTGGGGGCAACGATCGAGGCCCTGGAGTCCAAGAGCGGGAGTCAGGTTCTTGCAGAGCCAAACGTGCTGGCAACCAACGGCAAACAGGCAAGCTTCCTGGCCGGAGGAGAATATCCCTATCCGATGGTTCAAGGTGGCTCCGGCGGAGCGGGAGCGTCGATTTCAATCGCTTTCAAGGAGTATGGCGTTCGTCTGAATTTCATACCCACGATCACGCCCCGCGGAACGATTCGGCTCCAAGTAGCTCCTGAAGTGAGCGCGCTGGACTTCGGTCATGCCGTTGAGGTCTCTGGATTTGAAGAACCCGCAATTACTTCGCGGAAAGTGAATACCGAGGTTGAACTTGCCGACGGTCAGAGCTTTGTGATCGGCGGTCTGCTGGACAACACCGAAACCGAAGCCTTCCAGAAGATACCCTTTCTGGGAGACATCCCGATTCTCGGCAAGTTCTTTCAATCGATGCAGAGGACCAAAGACAACACCGAGCTGATCGTGATTGTGACGCCGGAGATCGTGGCTCCGATCCCGGCAGGAGCGCCTCTGCCTGCCCTGAAGTACCCGGCGAAGTTCTTGCCGCCCAACTCGGGAATACCGATGAATACTCCCGATGCCAAGACAGCGGAGAACACGTTGGCGCCGGCACCGGAGACTATTTCTATAGAGAAGCTGCTTGATAGCATGAAGCCAGAGACGCCGCTACAAACGGGAGACACTATAAGCACAGGCGGTGCGGCGACAAGCGGGGCAGCCACAACTGGAACGACTGCGCCGTAACCTAGGCTGAGTCAGCCGGCTGCTGTTTCAGGCAGCCGGCTGCCTTGCAGGCGCGTCGCACCGAGTGCGGCGGGTGGCAGGCGAAAGGATCTGAGACATCCGGATGAAGCTGCTCAGATGGATCGTATCGGCGCTTCGGAATTGTCAGTTATCTATCAGTTCTATTAGAGGGACTTCCCGAGATACCTTTCTGCAGGTCTCGAACCTGACGCGTAATTCAGTACTCGCCAGTCGCATGGAAGTCGCCGACAACGCCGCAAAACGCAATAAGGGCCTTCTGGGGCGCGAGAGCCTTCACCCTGGGGAAGGTCTGTGGATTGTTCCCTGCGAAGCAGTGCATACCTTCTGGATGCGATTCCCGATTGACCTGATATATCTGGACAAGAAGAAGGGAATTAGAAAGCTTCGGAGTGAGGTACGCCCGTGGCGGCTGTCGGCCTGTTTCTCGGCGCACTCTGTGCTCGAACTCCCTTCAGGCACGATTCGCGAGACGCGGACGGAGCTTGGAGACACTTTGGAGTTTTCAGCTGTTCCCTTGACCGAATGAGATCATATGCATATTTGCTGTCCGAGTCTAGTGTGATGAAGTCCTGGACTTCGGTTGACCTGCCCGAAGAGTCTTTGCGGCTTGGGCGTTAGCGCAACGAATGCGAGAATTATGTCAATAAAACGCACGATGCGAACTCTCTGCGCACTTTGTATGCTGAGCATGGGCCTTGGTGTCTTGTGCTTTGCCATCTCCAGCTTGCCCGAGGTCATGGACAAGGATGTTACTCAATACTGGGCTTCCGGAAAACTGCTTTTGCATCATGCAAACCCCTACGACGAAAGAAGCGTATATCTGCTTGAAATGGGGGCTGGATCCCCGATAACCCGCCTGCAAGTCATGTTCAATCCGCCCTGCACTCTGCCCTTCGCATTGCCTCTGGGACTTTTGAGCGTACATGCCGCGATTTTCGTTTGGATGTTGGTGATCGTAGCGTGCTTGATACTCTCGATCCGGATTTTGTGGATCATGCACGGAAGGCGTACAGATCGCTTACACCTGTTGTGTTATGTGTTTCCTCCCGTGCTAGCCTGCGTTGAGCTCGCGCAGATTGTCCCCGTCGTACTGCTTGGGCTGGTATTGTTTCTTTGGTTAGTGGAAGACCGCCCGTTGCTGGCGGGCCTTTGCATTCCGCTGCTTGCCTTCAAGCCTCAGCTGCTGCTTGCGTTTGGCGTGGTGGTGCTGATCTGGGCGATCAAGGGGAGGCGGTACCGGTTTCTGTTTGGAATGCTTCTGGGTTTTCTCGTTACATGCGGTATTTCATTTTCATTTGATCACCAGATTTTTATCCAGTACATCCCTGTGCTGCAATCAGCGAACGGAATCAGTCATAGAACGCTGAATCTGAGTTCACAACTTTATCGGCTCCATCCGGGATCCTGTCTTCAATACGTTCCCGTCACTTGCGCGAGTTGCTGGGCGACCATTTGGTACTTGCGCAGGGGGGACGCCTGGGACTGGAGTAACGAAGGACTGCTCCTGCTCGCCGTTTCGGTTGTTGTGGCGCCCTATTCATGGTTCGAGGATGAGGCCCTGATGATCCCTGCAGTCCTGACTGGAATTTATGGCTGCTGGGATTCCGGAAGGTCTCTGATTGGCTTTGCCCTGCTCGATGGCGCGGTCTTGATGATGGTTCTTTTTCATGTGGAGCCTGCATCGGGTGCGTACGTTTGGACGAGCGTAGCGTGGCTTGGCTGGGTTATTTATGCGCGGAGAGTCTCTGGATTGCGAGTGACTCAGGGATAAGCCGCGCTGCGGAAACATGAAATGGAACTGGTCCCAGAACAGTCGCTGCTCTTGTCATGAAGATGTTCAGGATGATGCCGAAAAGGTTACTGGTCGCGAAGTTTCCTGGCGTTGTACGCGGCACCGAGGGTTGGGCGTGCAAATCGGGAAGAGAGCAGATATCTTCGATACGTTTTGCAATCTAAGGGGTGCTTCTTGGAGTGTCCTTTGTCCGTATGCCCTTGCTTCCGGTTGCGTAGAGATACCAGGCAAGCCAGGCCGGCACAGTCCAAGCGTAAAGCCCTGAATTCATCTGAACCTTCGCGAAGACCTCGATCATTGCACCTCCGGCAAGGAACCCAAAGGGCAGAAGGGAGCGCCCGGAATCGTCGGCACGGTAGACTCCGCTCAGGACGGCGGGCAGCAGTATTGCCTCATCTGTAAACCACGCATAAGGTACACAAAGCACAGAGACAATGAGCAGCAACAGGCCTTGATCCATCCAACTCCAGCGGTTGCGGCGCGTCCAGAAATACCAGAGCGCCCAGAGGCATGCTGCAGCCTCTGGAAGGAATTGCAGCCAAAGGGCATTCCTATTCAGGAACAAACGGAGGAATCCGCTCAGCGTAGGGATGAACTCATCCATAATTCCGGCAGCATGCATCTCGCGCAGGTATTGATACCAAGCACGCGGGTCGAAGCCGAACGCGAGTGCGCAACTGGCGAGCAGGGCAGCACAAATCCCAACGAAGATTTGGTATCTTTTCTGCACAAAGATCCACAGGAGCAGCACGATGCCAAAGGGAAGGAACAGGTGCGGCTTGGCGGCACAGAGAAGCAGAGATGCTCCGGCAAAAATGGGCCGCGACTCATAGAAAAAGAGAAACAGGACCACGCCGAGAAGCAGAAAAATGCCGAGTTGCCCGGCCATCAGGCACGCCATTACGGGCGCGAAGCAGTATCCCAGGAGGTGCAATCTGTCTGACGGGCGTCTATGCAGTATCCATAGCATCCGGATCGACGCCACAAGACTGGCAAGCAGAGCGATCATCCAAAAAAGGAACCCGACATTTGGGGCGAGAAAGCCTAGTGGCGCCGCAAGAAAGAGGGCCACGGGCGGATTGCGCATAATGAGCCGATAGCTCTGATCGTATCCGGCTGCTTGCTCCATCTTTCGAATGGCCACGCCATCATAGGGGTCCGCGCCGTGAACGAGTTGGTGCCCAGCCGCCCAATAAGAGATGAAATCCCGCTGCTCGACGTCGCCGCGCCCAAGGATGAAAGCAAAGATGCCAATCAAAATGGCGGTCAAGCCAAGAAGGGCAACGATGCGCCAGGAATTTGTCCTCATTGGCAAGCGACGATCTCCCTTTGTTTCGTTCTTGTGATTCTGGTTGCGCAGAGATACCACAGAAGCCACAGGGGCGCCGTCCAGAGGTAGAAGGCCGTTTGCATCTTGACGCCGCAGAGAAGTTCGGTCTCTATGACGAAACTGGCCAGTGCGAGAATGGCTAGCAGTATTCTGGACCGTGTCAGATAAGCGCCATGCAGCAGCGCAGGTATTACCAGACCATCATCATAGACCCAGGAATATGGTGCCGTGAGGAGCGAAACAAGTATCAGCAGGCTACCGCCTTCCACCCACTCCCACGCATAACGATGCCTCCAAAAATAGCCAAGGGCCCAGACGCATCCAAGCGTGGCTGGCAAGTAGTTGAGAGCGGCCGACTGTGGCCTGAGCCAAAAGCGAAGTGCGACGCTCAGGCAGGGGACATGAGCCGTTTGAAGTCCCATTGTACGCATCATTTGCGCGTAATCAATCCATGCGGTTGGGCATACTAAGTATAGAAATGCGCAGCTGGCGGCCATGGCAACAGCCGCGCCCAGAAGCAACCGATAACTTCTGGAGAGCAGTATCCACACCAGCATGACAATTCCGACGGACAAGAATAGATGGGGCTTCAGGGCGCAAAGCCAGAGAGATGCCCCGGCCATGAAGGGGCGACTTCGATGCAGGGCCAGGAAGAGGACGTAGCCGAAAAGCGCAAACAGGGAAGTCTGCCCCATCATCAGACAGAGCAGGGCTGGAGCAAAAGAGACTCCGAGCCAGTGGAGATAATTGCCGGGCCGACCGTGTAGCTGCCAGAGGATTCGGACCGACAGCAGCAGGCATGCCAGGAGTGCCAGAGACCACAAGAGCGCGGCAACGTGCAATCCAAAGAACCCGAGAGGATAGGCAAGTGGGAGGCCCCAGGGCAAATTCCTCATGAAGAGGACCTCGTCCTTGACGGGGAACCCCGCAGAGCCCTCAATTCGCTTCATCGCAGCCCGATCATAGGGGTTCGCGTGGTGGACGAGCTGCTGGCCTGTGGCCCAGAAGACGACGAAATCTCGTTTCCCCGCGATATCAGTCAAGGGCACAACGGAGAGGAACAGAAGAGTGAGCGCAAGGGCCAGTCCAGTGATGCCCGCAATCGATAGATCTGCGATGTCGGCCTTCTTTTTGGCCGCAGGAACATCTGACTCAATTGCCATGAAGGCTATTCTACTTCTGCCTTCAGACAAGAATCCATTCTTCGCCTGGACCAAAGTCCAATTCGGGCCCGCGGCCGAGCTCCTCGATCCTCAGTTTGAGCAAACGCAAGGACTTTGGAGATTGTTTCGAAGTCGCCAGTGAAGTCTGGTCTTGATGCTGGCGCTTCCCTCTGCCGGTCCGTCTGTTGGCAAAAAACGATGGTTATTAAACTTTAGTTTCCTGTATACAGGCCGGTGCATTGGCTCGCAGTGTATACAGGTGTATACACTTTGTTTGCCGGCTCCGAAGATGGCGATTTTGTATGTTGTTGATTTATATACATATTTGTTTGGACGGCAAATGGCACGCGAAGTGCTACATCCAGGGTGCCCCGGCTACAGGCTGGGAAAATCGCCTTACGGAGAGGACAAGAATGAACACGATGCTTCTCAAGATGTATCTGAAGTTGCATGACCTGATGAGCCGCGAGGAAGGCCAGGATTTGGTTGAGTATGCCTTGGTCGTTGCTCTGATTGCATTCGGCGCAGTTGCCGGGATGAACACGTTGGCGAAGGCCATCAACAACGAGTTTCTGAGTATCAGCAGCTTGCTGACTTCCAGCGTTTAGTTTTTAGCAGGGTACGTCGGAAGTGCAAAGCTCAATACCTTGGCGGGAGGGATATGTCCGAAAGATCTCGAATCTGGACATATCTCTCCACTCAAGGGGAATATTTACATAACCCCCGACGAGGCAATGGTATGTGGCCCGGCACTCTGGAATGCGTCTTCAGACTGAATCGTCTGGTGGCGTGCGAGGAAGGCCAGGATCTGGTGGAATACGGTTTTGTCATTGCTCTGATCGGATTGTTTTTGGTCGCATCCACGCATTCTTTCGCTATCCTTTTGACAACGGCACTTAATAATCTTGCCTCGGCGTTCATAAGCTATTTGGCTTGAGCGTTGTGGAAGGATGGCCTAGGCGCAACATCCAATTCTTCGATGATGTGTGGGAGAGATGCATTGCGCAAATTGATTGCCAATGCGTCTCTCCTTTGTTTTTTCTCTAGTATTTTTGGGGACGCAGACCTTTTCCCCCTCAGCCATGCTGCCGGTCTCGAGTGAGCGGGAGTGGTGAGAGTGAAGATGAGCATGACGAGGATGCGGCGAACTGACCTGTTCTGGCTGCTGATTTGCTCCGGGATTTCTATCGTTTGGGGTATTTCTGGTGCGCAGAGCGCCACAGGGTGGGCAGATTTCAAGTCGGTTTACTATGGCACCCGATGCCTGATTCAGCATCACGACCCATACGTACTGCGTGAGTTGAACGGTGTCCGCCGCGTTGATGAGGAGAGACGCCAGTCGGAGGGCATACAAACGTGCCCACCCTTAGGGCTGTATATAAACCTACCCATCACATCCCTTTTCGTAGCGCCTTTTGCGATGCTGCCATGGGGGCCTGCGCACCTGTTATGGATGATGGTCACGGCTGGAAGCCTGATTCTCGCCGCCATTCTGATGTGTGATCTTGGAGCGGGATTTGCGCCAAAAGTCTCCGTCTTCCTGATTTGCTTCCTGCTTGCAAACTGTGAGCTCGTTTTTTGCGGCGGCAATACGGCAGGGATTGTTGTGGGTCTTTGTCTAGTGGCTGCCTGGAGTTTTCTCCGGGGGCGGTATGTGCCAGCCGGAACCGTATGCATGGCGATCAGCCTCGCGATGAAGCCGCATGATGCCGGTCTGGTATGGCTCTATTTCCTACTGGCGGGAGGGGTCTATCGGAAACGCGCCCTGCAGACCCTCCTGTTGACGGCTGTACTGTGGGGCATGGCTCTCCTATGGGTAGAGCCCGTCGCGCCACATTGGATGGAGGAACTGCACTCCAATCTGTCGGCCCTTTCCGTTCCCGGAGGGATTAATGAACCAGGGCCCGCCTCTTTTTCTGGCCGTAAGGCCTCCATGGTTATCGATCTGCAAGCGGCAATAAGCGTCATCCGAGACGATCCGCGCATTTACAACCTGACCAGCTATGGAATATGCGGAGCTTTCTTGCTGGTTTGGTCGATCCGCACACTCAAGTTGCAATTCTCGCAGCGGAGAGCGTGGCTTGCGTTAGGGGCAATCGTTCCACTTTCGATGCTCGTGACCTATCACCGGCCATGGGATGCGAAACTCCTGATGCTCACGGTTCCGGCCTGCGCCATGCTCTGGGCAGAAGGGGGACGGATCCGCTGGATTGCGTTCCTTGTGACCGCGGCGGGGATTGTGTCGACTGCAGATATTCCGTTGGCAATTCTCAGCATGCTTCTAAACAACCTGGACGTGGAAATAGGAGGGGGCTTCGGACAGATACTGAGAGTAGTTCTGATGCAACCCGTTCCGCTTGTCTTGCTGACGATGGGCATATTCTATCTTTGGATGTATCTGCGGCGCGATCCCGCCCGCACTTCAACCAAGGATGCTGAAAAACAGAAGGATACACCGATAGAGCTCAGGCCGGCGTAATCGAATCCATGCGCCGGCAGGTTACTACACAGTGTGATTTCGAGTTCTTATGCCGTTCCTGACGGAAAGAGAGACCGAACATGAAAAGGATGCGGCGAATTGCCCTAATCTGGATTCTGTTAAGCTGCGGGATCTCCATCATGTGGGGTCTATTCATTGGGAAGACGTCGCCAAACGGGATTGGAGATTTCAAAGGAGTCTACTACGCAGCACGATGCATGCTCCAGCACAGTGATCCCTACAGAGAAGGCGAGCCGCTGCGTCTTTACGAGGCAGAACAAGGAAGACTTTCGCCGGCTTCGGATACGCTTCGACAAGCTTTGGTGCTGACGGTATATTTGCCGACCACATTTGTTTTTGTGGCTCCCTTTGCGATGTTGTCGCTAGGGTCTGCGCACCTGCTGTGGGTGGTTGTCACCGCTGGAAGCCTTATCCTCGCCGCTTTCCTGATGTGGAATCTGGGGGCCAATTACGCGCCAGTCATTTCCGGCGCTTTAATCTGCGTTGTTCTTGCCAACAGCGAGGTCCTTTTTGCCTTCTGCAATCCGGCGGGAATCGTGGTTAGCTTATGCCTAGTGGCTGCCTGGTGCTTTCTGAAGGCGCGCTTTGTGCCAGCCGGCATCCTTTGTATGGCGATCAGCCTGGCAATCAAACCCCATGATGCAGGCCTGGTCTGGCTCTTTTTCTTGTTGGCGGGCGGCGCGTGCCGGAAGCGTGCGTTGCAAACTGCTCTTGTGTTTGCTGTGCTGTGTGTTCCGGCCATTCTGTGGGTTTATCAGATCTCTCCGAATTGGATTGAAGAACTGCACTCCAATCTATCAGCGATTTCGGCGCACGGCAGTGTCAACGATCCAGGACTCGTTTCCGTCACCGGTCCTCTCTCCGGTTTGGTCATCGATCTGCAGTCGGTCCTCAGCGTTTTCCGTGACGAGCCTCGTTTCTATAATCCACTCACCTATCTGATCTGCGGAGTGCTTCTGCTGGTTTGGTTGGTCCGCGCTCTCAGAATGCGATTCTCGCAATCTGGGGCCTGGCTAGCGCTTGCCGCGGTCGTGCCGCTCACGTTGCTGGTGACCTACCATCGGCCTTACGATGCCAAGCTCCTGCTGCTGACGGTGCCTGCATGCGCCTTGTTGTGGGCTGAGGGCGGCTTGACCGGGTGGATTGCACTTGTGGTGAATGGCGCGGGGATTGTGTTGACGAGTGATATTCCTGCGGCGGTGCTGCTGATTTTCGCCAAGAATCTGCATATTTCACCGGCGGGGCTATCTGGAAAGATAATGACAGTTGTGCTGGTGCAGCCGGCCCCGCTCATCCTGCTGGCGATGGGCATCTTTTATCTTTGGGTATATACGCGACGCGATTCCAACGGAGCTGCGGCGGGAGAACCTGGAGAGCAGAAAGAGACGCCGCTTGCGCCCACGGCAGCATGATTCCAAGCCACGGCGGCATTTCAGGCAGGCAACGAGGGGGAAGATGACAAGCATGCAGCGGGTCGCTCTGGCTATGATCCTGTTGAGCGGCGGAATCTCAATTCTATGGGGTTCTTCCATTGGGCGGACGGGGAATGGGTGGGTTGGTTTCAGGGCAGTTTATTATGGCACGCGATGCCTGATTCAAGGTCACAATCCATACAGCCAAAGCGAGTTGGAGAGCGTATATCGGGTCGAGGGCGGGGAAAGTCCGTCAGAATCGATGCAGCACCGTCAGTCTGTGACGTTGTATGTGAATGTGCCTACCACATTCCTCTTTGTGGCTCCCTTTGCAGTGCTGCCTTGGGGACCGGCTCATGTGCTATGGATGCTCCTTATCGCAGGCGTTACTCTTCTTGGCGCCTTTCTGATGTGGAATTGTGGCGCGAGCAATGCGCCGAGGCTCTCTCTTTTTCTGATTTGCATTCTGCTTGCCAACTGCGAGACAGT
>Ga0326727_10011120_pt1 | contig 21100 bp, 22 predicted proteins | sample MB2enrmetagenome_FD_207643 | JGI IMG/M metagenome (GOLD analysis project Ga0326727, IMG submission 207643) | Lab enriched peat soil microbial communities from McLean, Ithaca, NY, United States - MB29MY | ecosystem: Environmental > Terrestrial > Soil > Wetlands > Peat | place: USA: New York...
CCAATGGCGGACTGCACACCCGGCGCGGTCTCTAATGGTCGCGCCAAGGGGGCTGAGGTCGGAGCTCACTATCGCCCAGCTTCAGCAAAAGGCCCCGTCAGCCGGGGATTTCGAGCCCTAACCAGCGCCTCGGCTCTATTTCAACGGCGAGAAATCCGTTGGATCGAGGAACTCGGAATCGACCTTCTCGACGAGTTTGCCGTTGGCTTCCGAGGCGGTCTGCACCTGTTTCCATTCGGGATCGGCGCTGAACGCGGCCCAGTTCTTTTTGGCTTGTTCGCGGCTTTCATGCGAGATGAGATAGATCAGGGTGTTCTCTTTTAGCGTTTCGTTTTCGAACGTCCAATAGCCGACGTTGTGCATGCCGTGGTGCTCGAAGATGGCCATGGTGTGCTCGCGAAAACGCTTTTCCAGATCCGGCAACTTACCGGGGAAGCAATGATAGGTGCGTAACTCGTAGACGCGCGTGGGGGATTGGCCATGCGCGGTTCCCGACCACCAGCCTAATCCGAAAACCGCTACGGCGCCGAGCGCGAGAGCCCATTTGGATTTCATCATGAAGAGAGCTTATCGCACCCGAACAATCAGATGGCCTCGCCGACGCGGTGGACCTTCATCATGTTCATGGTTCCGGAACGGGCGACGGGTTGACCGGCTACGAAGATAACGAGATCGTCTTTATGCAAAGCGCCGCGATCGAGCAGGATGCCGTCCATCTGGCCCAGCATTTCATCCGTGGACGCGACGTGGGGCGCGACGATCGCCTCTACCGCGTAGACCACGGCGAGGCGGCGCGCGACCTGCTCGTCGGGGGTCATCGCGAACAGACAAACGGGCGGCCGATAGCGGGCGATCAGCCGCGCGCTGGCTCCGCTTGCGGTGAAGACCACCATGGCCGCAACGCCCGCCGCCTTGGCCGCATTGTAGGCCGCGTCGGCAACCACTTCCGCAGTATTCTGCGTGATGCGATGGCGGCGGTCTTCGAAGCCTTTGACGCGCAGCGATTTTTCCGTTTCGTGGGCGATTTTGGCCATGTACTCAACGGCTTCAACCGGATACTTACCCGTGGAGGTTTCAGCGGAGAGCATCACGGCGTCCGAGCCGTCGCAAATCGCATTCGCCACGTCGCTGACCTCCGCGCGCGTGGGGACCGGGCTGGCGGTCATCGATTCCAGCATCTGCGTCGCGGTGATGACAAATTTTCCGCCGCGGCGGGCTTTGCGGATGATGGATTTCTGAATGGGCGGCACGCGTTCGAGGTCGATCTCAACGCCCAGGTCGCCGCGGGCCACCATCAGGCCATCCGCCTCGGCGATGATCTCGATGATGTTCTCGACGCCTTCCGGTTTTTCAATTTTGGCGATGATGGGCAGGCGCGGATTTCTGTCGCCGATGGCTTTTCGGAGGGCGGCCACGTCGCCGGCGTTGCGAACGAATGACAGGGCCACCATGTCGATGCCCTGCCGCAATCCAAATTCGAGATCGCTGAGGTCTTTCGGGGTTAGCGATGGCGCGCTGACTTTAACGCCGGGGAGGTTGATGCCTTTGTGATCGCTGATGATGCCGCCGGTGACCACTTCGAATTCGACCTCGTTGGGGCGCACGTCGAGAGCGCGGAGCTCCACTGCGCCGTCGTTAATAAGTACGCGGTTGCCGGGTTTCACATCGGCGGCGAAATCGGCGTAACCGGTGGAGGCGCGCTGGCTGTTCCCAGTGACTGTTTCCGTGGTGATGATGAAATGGGCGCCCTTGACCAGGAAGCAGGAGCCGTCGGCGAATTTGCCCAAGCGGATTTTAGGGCCTTGCAGGTCGAGCAAGATCGCGATGTGGCGGTTCGCCCGGGCGGCCTCTTCGCGGATGATAGCGATGCGGCGGGCGTGATCGTCCTGCGTGCTGTGGGAAGCGTTGAGACGCATGACATCGACGCCGGCGTGGATCAGCGCTGCGATTTTTTCACGCGTGTCGGTGGCGGGGCCGAGTGTGACAACAATCTTCGTGTGCGGCATGCGTTGGTCTGACTATTTTGCCATCCGGTGACTTGCGCCGCGTTCCTGCCTTGGTTTAGTCTTCGTTAGAGGCGAAATGGCGGACAACAAAACCAAAGCCACCCAAGTGAGTGTTACAGCGTGGATCGATGGACTGACGGATGAGGCCAAGCGCGCGGATGCGAAGGCGCTTGTCAAGATTATGCAACGGGCGACGGGCGAGAAGCCGAAGATGTGGGGACCCTCGATCATCGGTTTCGGCAGCCATCATTATAAGTACGAGACAGGCCGGGAGGGCGATACGCCGCTGGCCGGCTTTTCACCGCGAAAGAGCGCAACGGTCCTTTATGGCGTAACGGGATTCAGCGACGCAGACGCATTCCTTGCAAAGCTGGGCAAGCACACGACCGGAAAGGGTTGCCTGTACGTCAAGAAACTGGCGGATGTGGACCAAAAGGTGTTGGAGGAGTTGGTTGAAAAAGCGGTTAGCGCAAAGCGGGCGCAGCACGCGAGCTAACGTTGGCGATCCCACTATTCAGGCCTGCTCTTGGATCATCTCGATCGCGCCGCAGGGGCATTCCTCAGCGCATAGGCCGCAGCCTTTGCAGTATTCGTAATTGAACTTGAATCGGTTGCCCGCGCCTAGTTTGATTACGGCATTATCCGGGCACACGCCGTAGCAGTTATCGCATTCGAAGCAGTTGCCGCAAGAGAGGCAGCGGCGGGCTTCGAACAGCGCGGTGCTTTGATCCAAGCCAGCGGCTACTTCGTCGAATGTGGACAGGCGGCGGGCCTCGTCGAGGACGGGCTGTACGGATTTTGGAGCATCCGAGTAATACCAGGTGTTGAGCTTTTCGAAGGACGCGAGGGGATGCCTGGCGGGCGGAGTGTACGGCCGGCCGCGCAACCAGCCATCGATGTTGCGCGCGGCCTTTTTCCCATGCCCGATTGAGGTAGTGGCGGAGCGCTCGGACGGCACCATATCGCCGCCGGCGAACACCCCGGGTGAGCCCGTCATCATGTGCTGATCCACCATGACACTGCCTTTTTCGATGCCGAGTCCGTCGATCTTTGCGAGGAATTCGAGATCCACGTTTTGGCCGAGAGCGAGCACCATGGAATCGGCGTCAATGGTTTCCATTTCACCGGTGGGTTGCGGGAAACCTTTTTCGTCGAGCTGCATCTTTTCGACGGTGAAGGCGCCTCCCTCTTCCTTCTTAATCGTGGAGAGCCAGCGGAACTGAACGCCTTCTTCCTCGGCTTCCCGGACTTCGGAATCATGCGCGGGCATCCGTTCCCGCGTGCGGCGATAGACCACGATGGCTTCGGTGGCGCCCAGGCGCTTGGCTGTTCGCGCGGCATCCAGCGCCGTGTTTCCTCCACCATAGACCAGGACTCGCCGGCCGAGTTGAGGCGGATCCGGACCCTCCATGGCGCGCAACAGAGAGAGCGCATCCAGGATTCGTTTGGCGTCCCCCGCGGGAATATAAGCGCGCTGTGCGAGCTGCGCGCCGACAGCTAGATAGACGGCATCGAAACCCGATTGCTTCATCTCCGCGACAGGGTCGTCGATGCGCGTGTTCAGGCGGATGGTTACGCCCATGGCAACGATGCGGTCGATTTCGGCATCCAGAATATTGCGCGGAAGACGGTATTTGGGAATCGCATAACGCATCATGCCGCCCAGCGCCGGCTGCGCCTCGCAGATGGTAACGCGATGGCCGAGACGGCGCAAATGGTAAGCCGCCGATAAGCCGGAGGGGCCGGAACCGATGATCAGAACGTTCTTGCCATCGGACGGCGGAGTCTTGAAGGCCCAGCCCTGGCGAATGGCTTCGTCTCCCAGGAAGCGTTCTACGGCGTGAATGTTGACGGCCGTATCGAGCTGCCCGCGATTGCAGGAGGATTCGCACGGGTGGTAACAGATTCGGCCCATGATGGCGGGCATGGGATTCTCGGCCACCAGCGTTTCCCAGGCCCGGCGATAGTCTCCCCCCTCGGCGTAGTAGAGCCAACCTTGAATATTCTCGCCGGCCGCGCAGGCATTGTTGCAAGGCGGCAAACGGTCGACATATACGGGCCGTTCCGTACGCCAGGTGCCGGTGTGGTTGGTGAGGCTTGATCCCGGATCGAGGGTGGTGGCAAAGGGCTTCTGCATTGTATTGCTCCTTAATTGAGCAGATCGAAACGCTCGATGTTACGGTCGGCAATGGCCTGAATATGGTTCACGCGGGCTACGTCGGTAGTTGGTTTGAACAGGTGCGCGAAGCGTTTTTGCAAGCGAAGGTATTCCTCCACGGGCACTTTGCGGCGGATTTTGGTGTGGGCGGAAAGAGCCCCGTACTCCGCTTCAAAGAGGGGGAACAATCCGGATTCGACGGCCATGCGGGCCACCTTAATGGTGTCGCTGGGTTCCGAGCCCCAACCGAGCGGACAGGGAACGTGCACGTGCACATAGCGCGCCCCACGCATTAGAGTGGCGCGCTCGATTTTGTCTTCCAGGTCGCGCAGATTGGCCACCGACGCGGTTGCCACGAAGGGAATCTGGTGCGCCATCGCGATGAGCGGAATGCTCTTGCCCTGGCCGAAACGATTGCCGGGTTCGCTACCCATGGCCGGCGTGGTGGCGGTGCGCGCGGCAGGAGGCGTAGCGCTCGACCGCTGCACCCCGGTGTTCATGTAGCCTTCGTTGTCGTAGCAAACATACAGCACATCGTCATTGCGCTCGAACATACCGGAGAGGCAGGCGAAGCCGATGTCAGTGGTGCCACCATCGCCGCCTTGCGCGAGCACGCGTACGTCGTCCCTGCCTTTTACTTTCATGGCCGCAGCGATACCCGTGGCAACGGCGGCGGCGTTGCCGAACAGGGAATGCATCCAGGCAATTTGCCAGGAGCTTTCGGGATAGGGTGTCGAGAACACTTCGAGACAGCCGGTGGCATTGGCTACGATCAGCTGTCCCTTGGAGGCGCGAATGGCCGCGTCGATCGCGTACCGTGCGCCCAGTGCTTCCCCGCATCCCTGGCAGGCGCGATGGCCACAGTTGAGTGAGTTGGCGCGGTTCGCGGCGGATTGCCCGGCGCGCTCTTCTTCGCTGAGCAGGCGGTTGCCGATGGTGAACGTACCTGTCTGGTAGAACTTGATCTCAGTTACTGGCATACGGGACTCCTCAGATCGCGCAGGATGTTTTCGGCGGGCGGGCCAGAGTGACGGCGGTCGCGCTGACGATCCAGCTCGCGGGAGACCACGTCGTGATTCAGGTCGAGGAACGTGAGAGGCGGCAGTTGACCAACGTGGGCTTTGTGGAACACTCCGCGCAAGGACTTTCGCGTGATGGTGCGGCCGCCCAGCCCGGCGACCACGGTGGAGACGGTTATGGGGAGGCCGGTGAGAGCGTTCCTCACCTCCATGGAAACGATGCCGCCGACGCCCACTGCAACGCACTTTTCCACCACCACTACTTCTTTTGCGGAAGCCAGCTTCTTGCGCAGGGCTTCAACCGGAAACGGGCGGTAGGAACAGAGACTGACGGACCCGATCTTCATCCCCTCGGCGCGAAGCTGGTCAACGGTTTCCTGAATCGTGCCGTTGATGGAACCGAGGGCGACTACGAGGGTTTCCGCGTCGTGCGCGCGGTAGGCGCGAAGGAGGCCTCCTGAATCGCGCCCGAAGATTTCGCGGAATTCCCGGTTCAACTCGGGAATCAGTTCGAGCGCTTGACCTTGTTTACAGTGGTCCAGGTAGCGCACTTCCATGAAGGCTTCCGGCCCAACCATGGCGCCGATGGAGAGCGGCGCGGCCGGGTTCAGAACTTGCCTGGGAAGGAATGGGGGCAGGTAAGCATCGACCTGCTGCTGGGTTGGCACATCGACGCGCTCGTAAGCATGGGTCAGGATAAAGCCATCCATGCAAACCATCACGGGGAGAGACAATTCCTCCGCAAGGCGAAAGGCCTGGATGTGGAGATCCGCGGCCTCCTGATTGGTTTCGGCGTGCAGTTGAAGCCAGCCGGAATCGCGCATCGACATGGAATCCGAATGATCGTTCCAGATGTTGATGGGGGCGCCGATGGCGCGATTGCCGATGGTCATGACGATGGGGAGTCCGAGGCCGGATGCGTTATAGACCGCCTCGGCCATATAGAGCAGCCCCTGGCTGGCGGTGGCAGTGTAGCTGCGCGCGCCGGCGGCGGATGACCCGATAGCGACGGAAAGCGCGGCGAATTCGGATTCGACGTTGATGAAATCACAGCCCTTGAGCTGGCCCGATTTCACCATCTCGCCAAGGCCTTCGACGATGTGGGTTTGGGGTGTGATGGGGTAGGCGCAGATCACTTCCGGGCGGCAGAGCGCCACCGATTCGGCGACTGCGCGCGAGCCTTCAATCTGCCGTAGCATGGGCCTCCATTCTGGCTTCCTTCACGATTTGCCATGCGGCTTGCGCCGCGGCTGCGTTGGCATCGCCGATTTTCCCTGGGAACTTTTCGCGAATGGCTTCGAGGACGGATTCGATGTGGAGCACCCCGGAGAGGGCGGAGAACGCACCCAGTAACGCGGCATTGGGCAGAGGCCGACCGAGGTGTTTGAGAGCGAGCTCGGAGGCTCCAATGGCCAGGCGATGGTCCGGAGGGCACGCCATAGCGGCGAATCCGGCGGGCTGGTGGCTGGAATTGATGAGGACGAAGCCGTCTGGTTCGAGCCCGTCGAACAGACCGGGCAAGTGGAGGAGCGTGGGGTCCTGGATGATGAGGGCGTCGGGTTGCAGAACGGGCTCGCGCAAACGGATGGGTATGTCATCGATTCGGCAGAACGACATAACGGGAGCACCGGTTCGTTCCGAGCCAAAACTGGGAAAGGCCTGCGCGTATTTGCCTTCGAGGAAGGCTGCGACGGAGAGCATTTCCGCCGCCGAGACCACGCCTTGTCCGCCGCGTCCATGAATTCTGATCTGGAACATTTGATTGATGGGGAGCAATTCGGGAGCCGTGGGTTTGGCGTGGTAAAGGTTGCAGGATCAATGATGGAGAGGAGCGGTGTGGGTTGCTTGGCTCAAAGGTGATCGTGGTTTCACGCAGTGTTTGCTAAAATCATTTTTGGTAAGCCACCCTAGCTCAGTTGGTAGAGCGACTGATTCGTAATCAGTAGGTCGCCGGTTCGATTCCGGCGGGTGGCTCCAGAATCAAATCAATCACTTAGCCCCCCGCGCCACGCGGGTTTTGTTGTTTTTGCCAGCAATTTTGTCAGCAAAAGGTCAGAAAACCTTTGTGTTTGCGATTTGCTCGGAATTCGCGTAGCTTGGAAGCATGACGGTCGAACTCAAGCCCCGAAACGGAACGCCTGGTGCAGGAAGAGATCCAAAGCGGTCACTTTCAGTCCGTTGACGACATCATCGTCCAAGGCGTCTATGCGCTGCGCGAAAAATCGCATGGAGAGTTGCCGGTGGGACGAGTGAGTTTGCCGAGACCGGAGGGTCAAAAGAGCTTGGCTCAGCTTTTTGCGGAGTCTCCTTTTAAAGGCTTAGCAATGGAATTCGAACGCTTCCCCGACACTGCGTCCGACCTGTGAGCCGATTTCTACTCGACACGAACGTTCCTTCGGAGCTGACGTACCCAGAACCAAACAAACAGGTCGAGCAGTGGCTCAACGACGCCAAAAACCAGGCTCTCTTTCTTAGCGTCATTTCAATCGCCGAGATCTGAAACGGTATCGCCAAACCGCCCGAAAGCAGGGCGCGGAACGCTCTCTAACAACGGCTCGATTCGATGTTGCGACCTTGCCGAGCGGATGGTTTCAAGAGGCTTTCGCATGTTGATCGCGCGGAAACGCTCTTCCCTAAGCTGGAACCCGTCGGCCCCGTCGGCCCCGTCGGAATGACAAGAAAATGACAAGAAATTGATTCGATGACTCTTGCAACGGATCTTGCGATCAAGACTCCGCCCCGCTTCGCTATCCTGAGATTTCATGACCATCGCGTCAGCCAGGAAGCGGGTCAAGAACTCCATGACCTCATTCGATCGGGAAGCGCGCGTCTCGCTCGCGCTCAGCTTCGTGATCGGAGCGCTGGTCGGCCTCGTGGTGGTTGCGTTTATCCTGCTCACCGGCCGACTGGCTGCGCGGATGTATCCGCCCGATAGCCCCGCATGGCGGCGGGTTCTGACGCCGGTGATCGGAGCCGCGTTCTCCGGCTATCTGCTCTACCGCTTTTTCCCGGAAGCGCGCGGCAGCGGGATTCCCCAGACTAAGTTCGCGCTCTTCATCAACGACGGTTACATCTCGCTGCGCACGGCTATTGGGAAATTCCTTTGTTGTTCCATCTCGCTGGCGAGTGGAATCGCGTTAGGCCGTGAAGGCCCCTCCGTGCAAATCGGCGCCGGCATTGCGTCAGACCTCGGCCGGCGCTTTGGCCTCAGCAAGCCCAGCTTGCGCGCCCTATTACCAATGGGCTGCGCCGCTGCCCTGGCCGCGGCATTCAACACGCCCATTGCGGCGGTACTGTTTTCGCTCGAAGAGATCATGGGCGATCTGCATGCGCCCGTCCTGGGTTCGGTGGTCATCGCCTCGGCCACATCGTGGATGGTGCTTCACCTCATCCTGGGGGATCAGGCGCTGTTCCACGTCCCTGCTTATCACCTGGTAGATCCGCGTGAGTTCTTCGCCTATGCCGTGCTTGGCGTGGTGGGAGGGTTCGGCTCGGTCATCTTCGTGAAGTTGCTGCTTTACCTCCGACTCCTGTTCCGAAAACTACCGCGCTCCACCGTATGGCTGCAGCCGGCCATCGGTGGGCTCGTGGTCGGATTGATGGCGCTCTACCTCCCGGAAGTGATGGGCGTGGGGTATGACTACGTGGAGCGCGTTCTTGGCGGCGACCTCGCGCTCCAAACAGTCACGCTGCTGATCGTACTCAAGATCATCGCCACGGCCACTTGCTACTCCTCCGGCAACGCCGGCGGCATCTTCGGACCGTCTTTGTTTATCGGCGCGATGATCGGCGGCGCGCTGGGTTCAGTGACCCATCATCTGTTCCCCGCCATCACGGCTGGACCCGGAGCCTACGCGCTGGTCGGCATGGGCGCCACCTTCGCCGGCATCATCCGTACGCCGCTCACGTCCGTGCTGATGATCTTCGAGCTCACCCGGGATTACACCATCATCGTGCCGGTGATGATTGCCAATCTCATCAGTTTCGCGATCTCGTACCGCTTGCAGCGCCAGCCCATCTACGAAGCGCTGGCATATCAGGAAGGCGTATCGCTACCCACGGCGCGCGAGATCGGGGAGGGTCCCAGCGTCGCCGACATCGCGCGACCGGTGGGAGAAACCGACGAGGCGGGCGCGCTGGAAGCGATGCGCACCGCCGGGGTGCACGCGTGGCCGGTGGTGAAAGACGGTCAGCTCTTGTGGCTGGTGGATACCGCCGGAACTCCGGTGGAGCTTCAGGACGCGGTCTACCCGGATCAACCCTTGAGCACCGTGATCGAGAAGATGGGTGCGGCCAGGGTGGACGCTTTGCCAGTGATGAGCCGCGCGGCCGCGGGCAAAATTCTGGGTGTCGTGATCATGCCCGATGTCCTTGCCGCGTTCGGGGTGGCAGAGGGCCGACCCGCATGATTCCCTTCGCGACCCCGAAGCTGGTTATTGGGATCGCCGCCACCATGGCCGCCATCTATTCAGCGGACCAGTTTCTGGCCCTGCTGGAGCAGCGCGAACTCGACGCGCAGGCGCGGCACTTGTATTCCAGCGGCGTCAGCCTGCTGCGCGACGGCCACAATGCCCAAGCCATCGACGCTTTCCGCAATGCCCGGTCCCTCAACCGCGCCAACGCCTCGTTCCAACTGGCGCTCGCCGATGCCCTCCTTCGCGACCGTCAACCAGAACGCGCGGTGGACACGCTTGCCGAAATTCTCGATAAAGACTCCAACGACGGCCAAGCCAACCTGTTGATGGCTCGCGCCATGGACCAGGAGCGGCAATACCCCAGTGCCGATTCTTACTTTCACCGGGCCATTTATGGGACGTGGCCGCCCAAAACGGAGGCCCAACAGGTCAACGCGAGAATCGAGCTGGTTCACTGGCTAGCCCAGCGCGGAGATCAGAAGGGTCTGCTTTCCGAACTGATCTTGCTCGATCCGCTGGCGCACTCGAATTCGCAAATCGCCCGCGAACTTCCTGCGCTCTACCAGCAGGCCGGCGCGGCGTCCCGGGCCGTGGATGCCTACCGCAACTGGCTGCGCGCCAACCCCGCCGATGCCGAGGCTTACGCCGGGTTGGGTGAGACAGAAATCGAAAGCGGGAACTTTCGCGCCGCCCGGCAGGCCTTTGAACGCGCCGCCGAACTGAAGCCGGACAACGCCGCCTGGAAACAGCGTGCCGACGCGGCGCTGAATGCTTTGGAACTGGACCCCACCCCCCGATGGCTTTCCAGCCAGGACAAGCTCTCGCGCAGCACGCGCATTCTCGCGCTTACCGCTGCTGCCGTTGGTCCTTGCGCGGAGTCCCAATTGATCCAGAAAGCGGACCAACTGATTGCCGAGAAGAAACCCGCCGTTACCAACGAGTCCGCCGAGACCCGGCTCGACCTCGCCGAAACAATCTGGAACACGCGGCCCGCAAAATGCACCCAGGACGAACTACTGGCCGCGCTGATGCACAAGTTAGCCCAGTAGATCGGTTAGCGATGCAGGCTGATGGTCTTCAGACGCTTCACATATCGGCGTAAGTAGTCGGCCGCGTCGGCAGGCCGGCGCGTTTTCAGCAGATCACGAAGAATTGACGAGGTTCGAATTTCAACCCCGGCCTGCCGTTCAGGCGATGGGTTCGCAAGGTCGAGGCGGGGGATTTCCATCCTCGACGCAGCATCTAACCGGGAGATTGTTTCCGCAACGCCCCCGTCTTGGGCAAGCTTCTCCGCCAGTTGAATTTTGGCTTCCAGAGCGTGTACCTCTTCAGAGTATTCCTCGACCACCCCATAACGATCCGGCCCAAGGACAAGGCCGTCATCAAGGACAACAGAGTCAAGGTCCATACCCAGGAGAGTCACGCCGACTACGCCGGGCTCGGCGGTAACCACGCGGCTGCCGCCTGGGAGTATCTTTATACCCGGCGGGTTCGCTTGCGCGCCTCTTCCCTTCCGAACCAGACCATACACCAAGCGCCCATCATCAGTCCTCCTGGTCTCGGTAAGTACGAACGACTGTATCTCGTGGCCGCTGTTGTTGGTGAAGATCAGCGAACCGGGCGATCGATCGATTCTGATCCGATTCCCGAAATCCGGCTGACCGGCAAAAAGAGGAAGAGCGAGCAACGCAGCCGCGGTGGCCCAGCGCCTACTGCTCAGCGGGGGGCGGCCCGCCCAAAGTAGCTGCATACATCGCATCCAGTAAGTCCTGCGAATGCCCGTCATAGTCCGCATCCAGAGACCACATAAAACTACCGCCCAATCCACGCTGCCAAACCGAGTAATAGATTCGCCGATAAGTGGATTCCGGGTCGTCATAAGTGATGTAGCCGGGGGAGCCGTCGGATTTCAACAAGTACGGGACTTCCGCATTCTGGTCAAGGTAGCTGGTCCACCCCAGCTTATTAATCCTTTGCTTGATGAAGGTCCCGTAGTTCTCCGAAGGAACCGTATTCGCGCAGTTCGTGCAAGGCCCATAAAGCGAACTGACGTTGACATAGTAGTAGCCATAAAACGGAGTCCCCATGTTCAACTGCGCCAGCGGAATCCGCAGGTTCTGCATGAATATAGTCGCCGCGCCCAGAACGCTGCCGCCCGGCGAACACTCCCACGGCTCGGGGTTATTCGGGTCGGGGAAAATTGCCGAGTTGAGCTGGCCATCATCCGTCCAAGGCCCCGCGCAGTCGTACATCATGATGTTGTAGTAATCGATAATCGGCTGCACGGCGGCATAGGCATACGATCCGCCCCAGGGTGGAACGTCGGCGGAAAGAACGTACTTCGGGGCGGGGAATGTCTCGCGCAGGCCCGTCATCAAGGCAGCAAAGGTGTCCGTGTCCTGGGTCGAAGCGGGATACTCCCAATCGACGTCCACGCCATCGTAACCGCGTTGCACTTCGAATGCCCAAAGATTCTTCAGCAGTGATGGCAGCCCGGCCGGATTGTTCTCCAGGCCCGTGAAATCCCCGCCCAACAGCAGAAGCACCTTCACCCCCGCGGCATGAGCTTTCACAATCAGCTCCGGTTCATCGAATCCGGAAGGCACCGTCAACGACCCGTCTGCCGCAAAACTGACTCCAGCATGGTTGATGTGGGTCAACTTACTGAAAGGTATCTGCGCGGAACTGTACGGAGGCTGTTGCGTCCGGCTCCAGTATCCGTAATCGCCTACCAGCCGCTTTGGCAGCGGCGTTGGATTCTGGGCGCGGGCAAAAGGCGTGAGCACATAAACTGCGACTATCAAAATCTGAAGGATACGCACGGGGGTATTATATCTCCCAGCACCTGCATCATGGCGGTCTTTCCAACATTCGCGATCGCTCTCGCCATCCTGCGCTGCCCTGCCCCGCCCTCATTCCCGCTGCACACCGAAGCCAACCATATCGTCGACTCCACGGGCCGTCGCGTCCACATCAACGCCGTCAACTGGTACGGCGCCGAATCGCCGGATTTCGTCGTCGGCGGCCTCGACTCCAACACTCCCTACGCCATCGCTCAGCTCATCAGGCAACTCGGTTTCAACGCAGTCCGTCTTCCATGGTCTAACCAAATGGTCGAGAGCAATCCCGTCGCCGGATCCTACGCCCTTACCGCGAATCCTCAAATGCAAGGCCTGACCGCGATGCAGATCTTCGACCAGGTGGTCGGCGCTCTTACCGACCAACAGCTCATGGTCATTCTGGATAATCACAACAGCAACGCCGAATGGTGCTGCGGGGATGACGGCAACACGCTTTGGGAAAACGCCGCTTATCCCGAAACCAACTGGATCGCCGACTGGCAAGGCATGGCCCAGCGCTACGCCGGGAACCCCTATGTCATCGGCGCAGATCTTCGCAACGAGCCGCGAGTCAACGCCACCTGGGGAGGTTCTCCTTCCACCGATTGGCACGCCGCCGCGCAACGCGGAGGTAACGCCGTCCTCGCCATGAACCCAAACTTGCTCATCTTTATCGAAGGCGTCAACTATGCGACCGATCTTTCCGGCGTAGTTACTCTTCCGGTGATACTCAACCTTCCGGATCGCCTGGTCTATTCCGCGCATGACTATGGATTTGACTATTCCAGCCTATCGTCATCCACGGACTGGATCAACCAAATCACCCCACGTTGGGGGTATCTCATCAACGGCTCAACACCCCAGCCTTTCTGGCTCGGAGAATTCGGCGCCTGTAACACCTCCGCTTCCTGCGTATCCAACGTCTGGTTCAACGCCATCACCAGTTATCTCGGGCAAAACCGCGTCGACTGGAGTTACTGGCCCGTCAATGGCACGCAGTCCACTGGAGCAAGTCGAACCTTCGGCGCCGCGGAAACGTACGGCATCCTCTCGACGAACTGGAACGGCGTCGCGTTGCCCAGCCTCACCACCATCCTGCAAGAGTTGCAAACCCGCGAAGCTTTGACGGGCGCCGCACACCGCGGAGCCACCTGTGCAACTGTGCGCTAACGCCCGTACGAATCCATTTCCCTTCCGCCGAATCCAAACAAACGATGCTCATCCCAGGACTTCACCACGTCACCGCAATCGCCGGCGACCCTCAACCGAACGTCGACTTTTATGCCGGCTTGCTGGGCCTCCGCTTAGTCAAACAAACCGTCAACTTTGACGATCCCTCCACCTATCACCTTTATTACGGCGATAGAGCCGGAACTCCCGGCACCCTGCTAACTTTTTTCCCCTATGGCACGCCCGGCTCCATGCGCGGACGCCGCGGAACCGGCCAAACCGTGGCTGTTTCCTTCGGCGTGGCGCCGGATTCGCTCGACGCGTGGCGTCACCGCCTGGAATCCAACGGAGTTCCCGTGCACGGTACATTCCAGCGTTTCGGGGAACCCTACATCGCGTTTGAAGATCCCGACGGCATGGCCCTTGAAATCATCGGCACCGAGTCCGGCACGCGGAACCTCGCCGGATTCCACTCCGTGACCCTTTCCGAATCGGCCACTGAACCCACCACATCGCTGCTGCTCGACCAGTTCGGATATCGAGAGGTAGGGACGGAAGCCAACCGCACCCGTTTCGAATCGCAGATTGATGCGCCGGCGCGCCGCATCGACATTCTGCACCAGCCTGATGTCCGGCGCGGTGCGGTGGCTCGCGGCTCCGTGCACCACATCGCCTTCCGCACCGCGACCCTGGAAACGCAGCTTGCCTGGCGCGCCGCTCTCAACGGAGCGGGGCACGAAGTCACCCCGGTAATGGAGCGCGAGTATTTCGAATCGATCTATTTCCGTGAACCGGGCGGCGTGCTTTTCGAGATCGCCACCGACCCTCCCGGTTTCGCGATCGATGAGGCGCCGGATCAACTCGGCCTGGCTCTCAAACTGCCGCCATGGCTGGAACCACAGCGCCCGCGCATCGAAGCCGCTCTGCCAAAATTACGCCTCCCCGAACACGCCCAACATGCCGCCTGAATTCATTCACAAGTTCGTGCCCTCCAAGGGTTCGCCCAATACGGTTCTGCTGTTGCATGGAACCGGAGGGGATGAGAACGACTTACTGCCCATCGGCCTGGGAATCGCGCCCGGCTTCGCGCTGCTCAGCCCGCGCGGACGCGTTGACGAGCGCGGCGCCGCCCGCTTCTTCCGGCGCATCCGCGAAGGCGTGTTCGATGAGCAAAGCATCCGCACGGAAGCCGCCGCCCTTGAACAATTCATTCGCGAATCAGCGGAGCGCTATGGTTTCGATCCGGCGCGCCTCTCCGCGCTCGGCTACTCCAACGGAGCCAACATGATCGCCGCGCTGCTCTTGCTTTATCCGAATCTGTTCAACGGCGCGGCGCTCCTGCGCGCGACATTACCATTTGAGCCCGACCCGCTGCTTCCCATTGCCGGCACTCCCGTTCTGCTCGAAGCCGGACAGCACGATCCCATCCTGCCCGCCGCGGGCGCGGAAAAGCTGGCCAGGAAACTCGCCGAAGCGGGAGCGAAAGTGGAAGTCCGCTGGCAGAATTTAGGCCACGATTTGGGACCCGAAGACTTTTCCGCCGCAAGGGAATTCTTCAAAGCTCTGCCATGAAACCCTCAGTAATGAACCGCCCGATCTTCATACCTGTAGTATGACTGCATGGCCGGTGTCGAATTGATTTAGATTTAAGAGGTTAGGCGACGAGAATTCAGTTTCTTACGAACCAATTTCGTGTGGGACTCGCCTGGGCCCTCCCCGTTACAACGATACCAACGACTGGCCGCGCGACAGTCGACCAAGAAAGAGGTAAGCCGCTTGTCCGACAAACACAGAACGCGTTGCCGATCACGCAGAATCAATTACATGGCTTGCTTTGAAAAATGGGGATCAATGAATGAAAACGCTAGCACCGTGGAATCCCTATGACACAGCTTTCGGACGCGGAGACATATGCGAAAGACGTTTCTTCTAGTTCTTGGACTCTCGACAGCCTGCTCGGCCCACGAATACGGCCCTTTCACCGTGGAGTATCGGCTGCTCGACCGAATTGCCGGGACCGCCCTGCAGCACCCCGCGAAGGCCGAGGAGTCCGTCGTTGTCCTCAAAGCGATACTCAACTCCAAGGCGGACTCGGTGCTGGACAAATTCGTCGAGATGTCCGGCGCCGACCCGGCAACGAGCGCCAAGCTCGCGCTTGCGCCCAAGGAGGCAAGGTGCCGGGCAGCAGAGAAACTGGGCGAGCTCGGCGCAATTCATCTAAATTCCGCGCAGGAGGCGCTCGCTGCGCTTCATTTGCCGAGCGACCGCGGAGAGCAGGATACCGCGGTTTATTGGTGCGCCCAGGCGGCGCTGGTTGCTTTCCAGGTGAGCCTCGCACCGACCAACCCCGAGAAAATTCGGGTCCTGGAGGACGCGCTCGACCCTCCGTCGCAGAAGATTCATGGCTACGTAGATATTTGGGCCCGGGAGCGGTTGTGTGACCTCGGCGCCGCCGGCGACTTGCCGCGAATTATCCAAGAGACCCTGGAGGAGCGCCAGGACGGGTTCGCCCAGCAACAAATCGATTCGTGCCGTGCCAAGTCGGAAATCCTCTCTCGCGACCCCAACCGCGTGAAGGCCCTGTCAAGCGTCCTGTTCCCGCATGGCCTGTCCGGGCCGATGTCCGCCGGCCTCTCGCAGCCTCCCACGCCAGAACAACTCGCCGAGCAACAGCTTAGAGGATGGGCGATCTATCAGCTTGTGGACTTGCACACCGCCGAGGCGGACCGTGTCTTGACCCTCTACTTCGCCGCAGTCGAAAAGCTCGAGCGTGATCATCCCTTGCACTACGAGGCGTACTGGCAGCAGGAGAGCATAGGCGAAAAGTGGAAAGCATACGGGAGGCGGGACTAGGGGGCTCGGACGAGCCGCGATTCCGTCCTTGGCGGAGGGTGCAGCGTCGGCGGGCGGTTCAATCACAATAGGGGGCTTCACCTTGTCCAGCGGGTGGTACGTGTCCGAAACGGACGCCCCGGGCGCTTCGCAGATCAATATCGCTTATTCGGTGAGCGCGGGGGCGACCACCGGGCAGTATACGCTTACTTTGCCGGGGCTCCGCGGAAACTCGGGTGACAGGATCGCGCGTGCCGCAATCCGCACCCGAGTGCCGCAGTAAGGTCTCGTCAGGTTAAACCGGCTTGACAAACTCCCGAAACGCCAATCACGCGCACGACAATAAATCTCCCCCGCACGGGCCAACGGCTTGACGTGCTCATCGCGCTCCGGCCGCGCGCGCTCGTGAGAAGATTGGACCGGCTATGTGATGCCGCGCGTAGCAACAAACTGGGTTCGTTTCGAACAGTAGAGATTGTGGGAAGAGCAGAAATTCAGCGTCGTTGTCGTAACAGGCGCCCCAAGGGACAGTCACGGCGATGGTGGAGCTTCTCGCCGAGTGAACCACTGTCTGTTTCACTCAGGCTCGTTAGACGGAAGTGGGCATCACCAGCGAGTTGCGGTTGGGTTCGTTCCGCGCGCTCTGTTTTGGGCGCTCGCGACATCGACAACCTGCGCGGAATCAACCAAAAAGCTTGCTTTGAAAAAACAGAAGAATGACTCAAAATACCGGCGCCACCGAATCCCAGTCCCACGCACGAGGCATTCCTGAGGACCATGATGGAGGTGGCGCGGTTTCGTACAACGGGTTCAATCTGCACGGTGGCTGGTCCGTGAACGAAATGGATGGTACGGGAGGCTCCCCTATCAACATTCCCTACTCCGTGGACGCAAACGCGGCCGACGGCCGGGCGATCCATCAGTCACGCGGACGGAAATGAATCCCACCCCCACCGCAGAACGGTTTGCCGCGCCGCGGTCCTTTCAGCCGCCTAGAAGCGTGGGAAGATTGGGCTGGGTAAACGGAAACCTTGCGAAGGTGGTGATGAGCGAAACCACAGTACATTATGAAGGTTCCCTGCGATGCAGGGCCGAGCATGCGGAGTCGGGCGCCGTTGTAGTCACGAACGCCCCCAAAGAAAATCACGGCAGTGGTGCGAGTTTCTCGCCAAGTGATCTGCTTTCTGTTGCGCTCGGAAGCTGCATTCTCAGCGCCATGGGGATTCATGCTCGTGCGATGAACCTCGACATCGCCGGAGCCACTGCCAGGGTATCGAAACAGATGGCGAATGCACCCAGAAGAATCGCCGGCATATCGGTCCATGTGCAGGTCCCCGGTGAACTTTCAGAAAGCCAAAAGCAAAAGCTGGAGGCGGCGGCTCATGGGTGTCCGGTTCACAACATCCTGAAGGTTGAGGCTCCCATCTCATTCTCATGGGGCGCTTCCTAGGAATTTAAGTTGGCTTCGTTCCGCACATTCCGTTTGGGCGTCCGCGTGACGGACAACTTGCGCGGAATCAACTACATAGGTTGCTTTGAAAAATGGGACGCCGCGCCGTGAGCCTCCGCGCGGAGCTGGCAGGCTGGGTTCGTTCCGCACGTTTCGTTTTCAGCCTCCCCGAGAGGTTCAATCTCGGCGAGCCGTGACGGGTAACCTATAGCGGAATCAACTACATAGGTTGCTTTGAAAAATCGAGGTCAATGAGTCAAAACGCCGGAGAGGCTGCTCCCAATTCGCTTCTTCTTTGCGTGCTTAGCGCCCTGGCGTGAAAAGGGTTTCCGGCCTTGACGCAACCCCTCGGCAACCTGCTACACTGATATGAGACCGAAGAGGTCCGGGTTCGAATGCTCAAGCTGACCAAGAAGACCGATTACGGGCTCATCGCGCTGCGTCATATCGCGGTCTCGCCGCGTGGCGCCGCCAGCGCAAAGGAAATCTCAGACGCGTACGGAATCCCGCTGCCCCTGCTCGCCAAGGTTCTGCAAGCTCTCACCAAAGGGCATCTCACGCAATCCGTGGCTGGAACCAACGGCGGTTACCGGCTGGCGCGTGATCCCGAACTCATCACCGCGCTCGAAGTGATCCAGGTGATCGATGGCCGCGCGATCCTGCTGAATTGCACCACCGCCCACGGGCCTTGCGATCAATCGGATCGCTGCACGGTGCGCGAACCTTTGCGCCATGTCCAGGAAGCCATCCTGAACCTGTTGTCCAAAATGACCATCGCCGATCTGGCGCGCGATGGTTCGCAAAACAGGAAAACCGAATCACCCCCCGCCGCTCTGGCATCTCCTCCACAAGCGGGGTACAAGCCTTTGCAATCTTTGCATGTGCTCTAAGGAAACGAATCAGAAATGAAAACACCGATCTACCTCGATAATCACGCAACCACCCCGATGGACCCGCGCGTCCTCAACGCCATGCTGCCCTACTTCACCGAGAAGTTCGGCAACGCGGCCAGCCGCAATCACAGCTTCGGTTGGGAATCGGAACTCGCGGTCGAAAACGCCCGGAAACAGATCGCGTCGCTTATCGGCGCCACAGCTAAGGAAATCATCTTCACCAGCGGCGCCACCGAATCCAACAACCTCGCCATCAAGGGCGTGGCCGAAATGTACGCCGAGCGCGGGAATCACATCATCACCGCCGCCACCGAACATAAGGCCGTCCTCGATACCTGCAAGCACCTGGAAAAACGCGGCTACCGCGTCACGTATCTGCCGCTGCAGCAGAGCGGCCTGATCGATCTGGAAATGCTTCGCGCGGCGTTCACCGATAAGACGATTCTGGTCACCATCATGTACGCCAACAATGAAATCGGCGTGCTTCAACCCATCGCGGAAATCGGCAAGATGTGCAAGGAACGAGGAGTTTTGTTCCACACCGATGCGGTGCAGGCTGTGGGCAAGGTTCCGGTGGACGTGATCAAGGACAACATCGATATCCTTTCACTTACGGGGCACAAAATCTACGGGCCGAAGGGCGTGGGCGCGCTGTATGTTCGCCGCCGCAACCCTCGCGTGCAGATCACTTCCCAAATGGATGGAGGCGGTCACGAGCGTGGCATGCGTTCCGGAACGTTGAACGTCCCCGGCATTGTCGGCCTTGGCGAAGCCTGCGCCATCGCGCAAAAGGAAATGGCGGAGGAGTCCAAGCGTCTCGCGCATCTTCGCGACAAGCTGAAGAACAAGCTGGAAGCCGAGCTCGATGAGGTCTATATCAACGGCACCATGGAGCATCACCTGCCCAATAACCTGAACATCAGCTTCGCTTATGTCGAAGGCGAATCGCTTTTGATGGGCATCAACGATATTGCGGTATCATCCGGCTCGGCCTGCACCTCGGCCACGCTGGAACCCAGCTACGTTTTGAAAGCCCTGGGCGCGGGCGACGACATCGCACACTCGTCCATCCGGTTTGGGCTGGGCCGCTTCAACACCGAAGAGGAAGTCGACTATGCGGCTGCCAAGGTCATCGATGTAGTTCGTAAACTGCGAGAGCTTTCGCCGCTGTATGAGATGGCGAAAGAAGGCGTGGACCTTTCCAAGGTCCAGTGGGCGGCGCACTAAATCTATCGTTTTTTAAAGGAAAGGGAAGGAACAAAAATGGCGTATTCCGATAAAGTTCTCGATCACTACAACAACCCTCGCAACGTGGGGTCTCTCGACAAAAAGGATCCCAATGTCGGCACTGGAATGGTTGGCGCGCCCGAGTGCGGCGACGTCATGAAGCTGCAGATCAAGGTGAATGAGCAGACCGGCCTCATCGAGGATGCCAAGTTCAAGACCTTCGGCTGCGGCAGTGCGATTGCCAGTTCTTCGCTCGCCACCGAAATGCTGAAGGGCAAAACGGTGGATGAAGCTTTGGCCATCCAGAACACCGTCATTGTCAACGAACTCAGCCTGCCCCCTGTCAAGATCCATTGCTCCGTGCTGGCCGAAGACGCCATCAAGGCGGCTATCTCGGATTACAAGCAGAAGCAGGCCGCTCACAAACCCGCGCTCGAAGCGGCTATAGCGTAATGACTGCTGAGGAAATCACGCCGAAGGCGACGGTTCAGGTAACGCCGAAAGCCATCGAAAAGATCCGGCAGACTTTTGAGCGTGAAGGTGTCTTCGGGGGTCTCCGCCTGGGCATTCTGGGCGGAGGCTGTTCCGGCCTCAGCTATCAGTTCAAGTTTGAGACCAAGCCGCGCGAGCGCGATAATGTCTTCGAGTTCGATGGCGTCAAGATCTTCATCGATCCCAAGAGCCTCATCTACCTGCGCGGCCTCACGCTTGATTACAAGGAAAGCCTGATGCAATCCGGTTTCATTTTCGAAAATCCCAATGCATCCAAGAGCTGCGGTTGTGGAACCAGTTTCTCCGGTTAGTTACTTCGCGGCGCTGGAAATTCCGGAACAGCTCTCGATCGATCGCAAGGACCTGGAAGCCCGGTTTTACCGGTTGAGCCGAGCCCTGCACCCCGATCGCTTTGCTCGCGCCACTCCCGAAGAACAACAGCGCGCGCTCGATGCGTCGGCTCTGCTCAACGATGCTTACCGGGTGTTACGTGACCCTGTCTCGCGCGCGGAATACCTGCTTTCACGCAAGGGTATTTTACCGGCGGATTCCAAGCATGTTCCTCCGGAATTGCTCGAAGAAGTCTTTGAACTCAATA
>Ga0326727_10011122_pt1 | contig 21098 bp, 19 predicted proteins | sample MB2enrmetagenome_FD_207643 | JGI IMG/M metagenome (GOLD analysis project Ga0326727, IMG submission 207643) | Lab enriched peat soil microbial communities from McLean, Ithaca, NY, United States - MB29MY | ecosystem: Environmental > Terrestrial > Soil > Wetlands > Peat | place: USA: New York...
CTTTTTTCTCCTTATTTTATTTTCCGGTTGATTGCTGCTCTCTTTGCTTAAATGGTTTGCTGCCCAAAAAATAACACATTATGCCTGAATTGTCAACAATGTTCTTGACAGTAATTGGACAAGATGCTAAACTCAGCTCAATCATCGAAAATAGTTTGTTTGGATTTGGAATAAGGCCTGAAATTTGATTTCTGCCGGCCAATTGAGTGAAAATAAAGTTGTAACAAAATAAAGAAAAATTTATTGTTTCTTACTTAATACCCCGATCATCAGGTCGAGGGATGGGAATTCTCCCTGCATCTCGCCTTCTCTCCTCAAAGATGCAGGGCAACAAAGTTGAAGCAGGCAATACCCCGACCGTGAGGTCGTGGGAAGTTTATTTGGATAACTAAAACCGGTCTTTGAGGTTTTTCCGCCTGATGGCATGCCCCAGGTTGCCGGCTTTTTTATAGATTTCCTTCAGCCGCGGCACATAGCGGATAAACGGTATTGCCACCACAATCGAAGAAAAAATCACCCAGTTCCCGTTGTGATAGTGTAGCCAGCCAACGAATGGGAAAGTAAGCAGCCCCAGGCCGTAGCTCAGTGTTGGGAAGCGGGTAATCAACATCAATACTCCAAAAAATCCCAGCCCCACCAGGAACCCGAAAGGAAACATCAGGAAACTGAGCACCCCCACTGCAGTGGCCCCGCCTTTGCCGCCGCGGAATTTCAGAAAAACCGGGAAATTGTGCCCCAGTATCACCACGATGCCGGCGGCGTAATAGGCTAACGCCGAATGCGGCAGCAGCAGCTGTTTGGCCGCCGCCATTGCCAGCACCCCTTTGCCGATATCAACAGCCATTACCAGCGCGCCCCACCAGAAACCGACGTTGTAAATCACGTTCATCGCGCCCATGTTTTTACTGCCGACTTTGCGGATATCGGTGCCTTTTTTAATTTTCCCGATAATGTAAGCGGAAGGAAACGAACCTATCAGGTAAGCCCCGATTAAAACAGCGGCAATCAGCAGTCCGGTCACTGGTTTCTCCTTTAGCGGCAACGGTCTTGCTGATTGAGAATAAAACATTTTGTCTCAATATGTCAATACCGCGCTTTGTTTGGCAATTTACCATTTAAGATTTTAAATTTGTTTGTAAATTTATTATTGATTATTGAACCTTGATTATTTACTCCTGCCCAATATTGTTTCCCGCTTTGCTTTCTGTTATATTGGATTAAATTGGGAGATTGAAATGCAAATAAAAATTACTTTTCTCGGCGCGGCGCAGAATGTTACCGGTTCCCGTTACCTGATAAAAGCCAACGGCTATAAATTCCTGGTGGATTGCGGCTTATATCAGGAGCATGAATTAAAGGCAAGGGACTGGCAGCCTTTCCCGGTAAACCCACACGGTATTGATGCTGTTTTGCTGACCCATGCGCACCTCGACCACTGCGGCTATTTACCGAAACTGGTCAAAGCAGGATTCAATAATGAGATTTATTGCACCAGCGCTACTGAGGATATTACCGCCGTAATGCTGATGGATGCCGCCCATTTGCAAACTCAGGATGCAGAAAACAAGAAGCAGCGGCATGTCCGGGACGGCAGACAGGGTCCGCATCCCGAAGAACCGTTATATACCATTGAAGACGCTCAGGCCGCCATTACCCAACTGACCCCCATTCCCTATAAACAGACCGTGCAGCTGGCCAAAGGAATCAGCTTCACTTTCTACGATGCCGGGCACGTCCTCGGCGCGGCCATGATTGAAGTCCGGATTGAACAAAACGGTGAGGAACGGATATTGCTCTTCTCAGGCGATATCGGCCGGCAAAATAAACCCATCATCAACAACCCCACGGTTTTTGATAATGCCGATTACATCCTGACCGAGTCCACTTACGGCGACCGCGAACTGGACCCACCGGCGGCGATGTACCCGGACCTCATCGAAGTGATTAACTCGACGGTAGCGGCTGGGGGCAATATCGTCATCCCCAGTTTCGCGCTGGAACGTTCCCAGGATATCCTTTATTACCTGAGCATGGCGTTGAGCCAGAATAAAATCAAACCCATTCAAGTGCTGCTGGACAGTCCGATGGCCGTGGATATTACCAATATTTTCTGCAAACATGCCGACCTGTTCGATGACGACATGAAAGCGCTGCTTAAATCGGGGAAATCTCCTTTCTCGTTCCCCGGCCTGAAGTGTATGACTTCCATCGAGGATTCGAAATCCATCAATAATATCAAAGAGCCATCCATCATCATCGCCGGCGCGGGGATGTGCAACGGCGGCCGCATCAAATATCATCTCATCCAGAATATTACCCGCCCCGAAAGCACGATTTTATTTGTCGGCTATCAGGCAGCGGATACACTGGGACGCCAAATCTCGGACGGCGCCGCCGAGGTCCGCATCCTCGGGCAGAATTATCCGGTCAAAGCGAAAATCGTCAAATTGAACGGTTTCTCTTCCCACGCGGACAAAAATGAGCTGCTGGCCTGGATATCACCTGAAAAACAGCCGCGTCAGATTTTTGTAGTGCACGGCGAAGAAAGTTCCGCCAATACCTATGCTGAGAGCATCAGAAAGGCTAAAGGCTGGAATGTGACCGTGCCTAAATATCTGGAAGAATTCAACCTGGATTAAAGGCCCGCGCCGTTGTTATGGCCCAGGGCTTTCTGACCGGTGACTTCCTGCTTGATGTACCACTGTTGCACGGTCTCCACCACGCTTTTGGGGTCGTCGCAGACGCGCACCAGGTCAAAATCTTCCACCGAGATGTAGCCTCTGGCGGAAACGGAAGAATGCAGCCAATCCAGGAAACCTTTCCAGAATGTGCTGTCGTAAAGGATCACCGGGAAAGGCTTGATTTTGTGTGTCTGGATTAAAGTCAAAACTTCGGTAAGTTCGTCCATCGTGCCCAGACCGCCGGGCATAATTACAAAAGCCGTGGCGTATTTCACTAGCATCACTTTGCGCACAAAAAAGTGTTTGAAAGTGAGGACTTTGGTGGCGTAGACGTTGCAATGCTGTTCAACTGGCAGTTCGATATTCAGGCCGATGGATTTGGCGCCGGCTTCGGCCGCGCCCCTGTTGGCTGCTTCCATGATGCCGGGGCCGCCGCCGGTAATCACTGAGAAACCCAGTTCCCCTAGGCGTTGGGCAATTTCGACGGTTTGGGTGTAAAGCGCATCGTTCGATTTAATCCGGGCGGAGCCGTAAATCGTGACTGCCGGTTCGACGCCGGACAGGCCGTCAAAGCCTTCGACCATTTCCCCAATAATACGGAAAAGCCGCCACGATTCCTCTTTTGCCAAGTCATTGATTTCATAACCGTTCGCCATCGTTTTCCTCCACGCCACAGTATCTTGATATTATCATATTTAACGAATAAGTCTGGATTCCCGATCGGGGTATCTACATTTCGACTGCTGTCGAAAGTGTCATTTCATTGGCATTGTCTGGCTTGACCCGACAATCCACAGTTTTCGTATACCTTAAAAGGAAGAATTCAATCAGTATTTATCGGTATCCCTGCAGGGCGCAGCTTTCTGTAAAAGCTAACTTCTTAAAGCGTCACAATCCAGTCGTATTTGTCCGGTTTCTCCCCGTACTGCACCGCGGTTACTTCGTCGTAGAACTTCTGCGAAAGCACCCCGATTTTACCGTCGTTAATCCTAATCAGCTTGTCCTTATGCTGGATTTCGCCGACCGGAGAAATGACGGCCGCCGTGCCGGTGCCGAAAACTTCGTTCAAACTGCCGTTTTTGGCCGCCTCGAAGACTTCGTCAATGGTGATGCGCTGTTCGTTGACCTTGATGCCGGCGTCACGGGCGAGGCGCAAGACGCTGTCCCGAGTAGTGCCTTCCAGAATCGTGCCGTCCAGCGGCGGCGTGACTATTTTGTTATCAATTACGAAGCAGATATTCATCGTGCCCACTTCTTCGATGTACTTATGTTCGGCGGCGTCCAGCCACAGCACCTGGGTGAAGCCTTTCTTATGGGCTTCGTTGCCGGGTAACAGGCTGGCGGCATAGTTCGCCGGGGTTTTCGCCCCGCCCAGTCCGCCCTTGGCGGCCCGCACGTATTCAGCTTCGGTTATCAACCGTACCGGATTCAACCCTTCTTTGTAATAAGCGGCCACGGGTGAAAGGATAATCATGAAGCGGTACTTCTCGGACACGCGCACGCCGATGTAGCTGTCCGTGGCGAAAATGAACGGGCGGATGTAGAGCGAATAGCCTTTCTGCTGCGGCACCCAGGCCTGGTCCAGCTTCAGCAGCTCCACCATCGAGTTGAAGAATAAGTCGTAATCCATTTCCGGGATGCAGAGGCGCCGTGCCGACCGGTTCATCCGTTCGTGGTATTTCTGCGGGCGGAAAATATTGATTTTCCCCTGCTTTGTATAGAAAGCTTTCAAGCCCTCAAAAATCACCTGCCCGTAGTGGATGGCGCAGATTGACGGCGGGAAGCAGATATCGCCGTAAGGCAGGATTTGCGGCGTCTGCCATTTGTCGCCGGTATGATCAATTATCAACATGTGATCGGAGAAAACCTCGCCGAAATTGAGGTTTTTCATATCCACTTCGTTCACGCGGCTCTTTTTTACTTTGGTGATATTTATTTTCACAGTCGTCTGCTCCAAGCGAAAGTACTTAAAAAATATTATAGCACTAACGATAAAATCCAGTTTAAAGCGAATCTTTTTCCTTTCCATTGCAAGGAATCTTTCCGCTGAATGATGACGTGGCAAACTCACGACTTATTACAACATGCCAGATGAAAGTTGCTCATCCTATACGTTTGCTTCGATGTAATTCTACCGAAGTAAAGTACCTTCGGTCTTCTCCCGGCAAGGAAGAAGAGATTAGCTTTGAAGTAATGAGCACTTTCGACGAAATTCAGTGAACCACAAGGAGACCATTCACTTCGTTCAGGGCGTGTAGGGTTTATCGCTCCACCACTAAAGGTGAGCGGGCAGTTTTATTGTACACTCTTTCCCTACTCTATTGCACTGACAATTCTTAATCTAGTATAATAGGCCGAAAGATGCTTTTTAATATGGTCTTAACATATTTATAACATTTCCGGTATAAAATTATCGCGAATGGTTTGAGAGTTCGTTTTCGGGAACAGGATTATCCGGGGTCATGGTTACTAAATATTCAGCAGCCATAATATGAGAAAATCGGACGCAAAATCCCGGTTGTTTTTTCGCTTTTCATTGATTTTCAGCCTGTTTCTTTCTCTTTTTTCAATAATCTTGCTCACCGGCTGCGCCCGTAATCCCGACACTGTTGTTGTTGCCGGTTCAACCTCCGTGCAGCCTTTCGCCGAAGTCCTGGCGCAGGAATACATGACGCTGCACCCTGGCGTTTCCATTGACGTTCAGGGCGGCGGTTCGGCGGCCGGCATCATGGCTACGCAGTCCGGCACCACCGATATCGGCATGTCCTCCCGCAATTTGCAGGGTAGTGAAACCAGCCTCTGGAGCATCGAAATTGCGCGTGACGGCATCGCTATTATCGTCAATCCTAAAAATCAGGTTACCGGCCTAACCTTACAGCAAGTGGCGGACATTTATGACGGCAAAACTACAAACTGGGACCAAATCGGCGGCAAAAAAGGTGAAATCGACGTCTTCACCCGCGAAGACGGCTCTGGTACGCGTTCTTCCTTCGAAAGCCTGGTGATGGGCCCCAGTCAGATTATGGCCCGGGCGATGGTGGAAAATTCCAACGGCGCCATCCGGCAGCTGGTGTCGGATGACCCCGGAGCAATCGGTTATATTTCCCTTGGCCTAGTGGATAATACGGTCAGGGCCCTGGACCTGGGCGGCATCGTCCCTTCCCGTGCTAATGTGGTCAACGGCACCTACAACCTTTCCCGTCCGTTTTTATTTCTCACCCTTAAACCGCCTACCGGCCTAGTGAAAGATTTCATTGATTTTACAATGTCCCCGCAGGGTCAGCAAATATTATACGCACAGGGGTTGATTACCCCGGGGTATAGTCCATGAAACTGAAGAATTTTGGCGAACGCCTACCGCATGGTCTGTTTTTTATCATCGCGCTTTCGGCGCTGACGGTGCTGGCGCTGATTACTATTTTTATCTTCGTCCAGGGCGTGCCACTGATTGCCAAAGTCGGTTTCTTTAACTTCATTTTCGGCATGAAATGGGCTCCCAGCCAGGGTTATTACGGCATTTTTCCGATGATTGTGGGCACTATCTCGGTGACGCTCGGCGCGATAATCCTCGGCGTGCCTGTGTCGTTATGCTGTGCTATTTTCCTGGCGGAATTCGCCCCGCGCCACTTCAGCGACGTGGTGCGGCCGGCGATTCAGCTGCTGGCCGGCATCCCTTCCGTCGTCTACGGATTCTGGGGGCTGATTTTCATTGTGCCTTTAATCCGGGAATATCTAGGCGGGCCGGGTTTGAGCATTTTAGCCGGTTCGATTATTTTGGCCATCATGATTTTACCCACGGTCATCAGCATCTCCGAAGTTTCCCTGCTTTCGCTCTCGCCGCTGCTCAAAGAAGGCGCATTTGCGCTGGGCGCCACGCACTGGCAGACCATCCGTTCGGTGCTCGTCCCGGCGGCGAAATCCGGTATCGTCGCCAGCATCATCTTGGGTATCGGCCGGGCGGTGGGGGAAACGATGGCGGTCATCATGGTTTTGGGGAACGCGGTCGCTTTGCCGGATTCCATTCTGTCGCCGGTGCGCACGCTTACCACCAACATCGGCATCGAGATGGGGTACGCTTCCGGCGAACACCAGCAGGCGCTTTTTGCTACCGGAATCGTTTTGCTGGTCATCATTATGATTCTGAATTCCCTAGCGCAATATTCAATCAAAAGGAAATAAATGCATATCCGAATGAATCCGGAGACAACGCAAACCATCGCTAAAGTCGTCATCTGGGCGGCGGCGCTGCTGGTTTTGCTACTGCTGTTTACGATTATGATTTATTTCCTGTCCAAAGGCATCCCGCACATTACCTGGCAGTTCCTGACGGAAATCCCCAGCGATATGGGCAAGACCGGCGGCATTTCTTCCGCCATTGTCGGCACGCTCGCCTTGACGCTGGTTGCCATTGTTGTGGCCACGCCGCTGGGCGTAGGCACGGCCTTCTACCTCACGGAATACACGCGGGAAAGCGGCGTCACCAAAGTCATCCGTTTCAGCGCCGAATCGTTGGCGGGCATCCCCTCGATTGTCTACGGCCTGTTCGGCTTTATTTTCTTCGTGACTTACCTTAAACTGGGCTGGTCCATCCTCTCCGGCGGCCTGACGCTGGCGGTGATGATTTTACCCACAATTATCCGCACTTCCGAAGAGGCCATCCGTACCGTGCCGCCGATGTACCGGGAAGTCAGTTTTTCCCTGGGTGGCACCAAATGGCAGACGATGACCAAGGTGTTGATTCCCTCAGCGCTGCCCGGCATTGCCACCGGTATTATTCTGGGCATCGGGCGCTGCGTGGCGGAGACTGCGGCCGTTATCCTGACCGCCGGTTCCGCGCTGCAAATGCCCACATCTTTATTTTCACCGGCCCGCACGCTGGCGGTGCACTTCTATATCCTGGCCAGCGAGGGCATATCGCTGGATAATGCTTTTGCCACTGCCGCCATCCTGATTATTTTGATTTTACTGATAAACATCGGGGCCAACCTGCTGGTTAACCGCTTTGTAGCGAAAAGGCGCTGAAGAAGACGATGAGCGAACAAATCAAAATCTCGATTAAAAATCTGAACTTCTTCTACTATAAAAAAGAAGTCATCAAGGATTTGAATATTGATATCCGGGAGAACGAAATCCTGTCGGTTTTCGGGCCGGCGAACAGCGGCACCACGACGCTGCTACGCGCTTTGAACAGGATGACGGATTTAACGCCCGGGGCGCGCATGGAAGGGGAAATTTTGCTGGACCGTAAAAATATCCGGGCGCCGGGTGTCAACATTACTGAACTGCGACGGAAAGTCAGCATGGTCTTCGAAGTCCCGACCCCGCTGCCGATGTCCATCTTTGATAATGTGGCCTACGGGCCGCGGTTAAGCGGCGTCAAGAACCGGGTGCTGCTGGAGGAACTGGTGGAAGATTCCCTGCAAATGGCCGTGCTCTGGGATGAGGTGAAAGACCGGCTGCATACTTCCGCGATGCGTCTCTCCGGCGGACAGCAGCAGCGGTTGTGTCTAGCGCGGATTCTAGCTTTGCACCCGGAAGTGATTTTACTGGACCGGCCGTGCTCCGGCCTGGACCCGGTGTCTACCTCGAAAATTGAAGAATCCCTGCGGCGGCTGAAGGAAAAATTCACCATCGTGATTGTCCCGCACAACGTTCAGCAGGCCGGCCGCGTTTCCGACCGGGCCGCTTTTTTGCTGATGGGCGACCTGATTGAAGTGGGTCTGACCGCCGAGGTTTTTGCCAACCCTAAAGACAACCACACCAGCGATTACATCACCGGGAGATTCGGCTAAATGAAAACGGGATTTACGGTCCACGATAATATCCGTGTTGGAATTGCCCTGGAGAATGTCAAGTTACGGGCGGAAAATACCAGCCTGTATTACGGCAAATTCCAGGCACTGCGCAATATCACCTTGAATATCCAGGAACGCTCCATCACAGCCATCATCGGGCCTTCCGGCTGCGGGAAATCTTCCTTCCTACGGATTTTCAACCGCATGAACGACCTGATTTCCGGTGCGAGGGTGGAAGGCAAAGTGGAACTGGATAATAACCCTATCTACGGCCCGGTCGTTGACGTAGTCGAATTGCGTAAAAAAATCGGGATGGTCTTCCAGAAACCAAATCCATTCCCGATGTCAATTTACGATAACATCGCTTTCGGCCCACGGCAGCACGGCATCTTCAGTAAAAGTGAGCTAGACCGGATTATTGAGACCAGTCTGCAGCAGACAGCCCTGTGGGAAGAGATTAAAGATAAGCTCGGGCAGCCGGCGCAGGGTCTCTCCAGCGGGCAGCAGCAGCGGCTCTGCATCGCCCGGGTGTTGGCGGTGGAACCGGAAGTGATTCTGATGGACGAACCGTGCAGCGCTTTGGACCCGGCGGCTACCTTGCGGGTTGAGGATTTAATGCGCACGCTGGCGGAACAGTATACAATAGTTATCGTTACCCATAACATGCAGCAGGCAGCCCGTGTCTCCGACATGGCGGCCTTTTTCATGATGGCGGCCGACCGCGCCGGCGAACTGGTAGAAGCCGGCCCCACATCGCAGATATTCACCAACCCCAGGGATAAGCGTACCGAAGATTATATTACCGGTTGTTTCGGCTAGTAAAGAACGGAGGGTACATTAATGGAAATCAGGTCAACTTTTCACAAGAAATTGCAGGAAATCCAGGACGACATCCTGATTATGGGCAGCATGGTCAGTAAAGCCACACTGCTGGCAATTGAGGCGCTGCAGAAGCGCGATCTGGAACTGGCCAAGCAAATTATCGCCGACGATAAAAAAATCAACCGCAAGCGCTTTGATATCGAAGAAAAGTGCATCCAGTTGATTGCCACCCAGCAGCCGATGGCCAGCGACCTGCGCACCATTGTTGCTGTACTTAACATAATAACAGAACTGGAGCGTATCGGCGATTACGCCGAAGGCAACGCCAAAATTACCATCATGATCGGTAACGAGCCGCCGCTGAAACCGTTAATTGATATCCCGCGCATGGCGGAAAAAACTGCGGACATGCTGAACCGGGCGTTGACCGCCTTCATCAACCACGATGCAGAGGCCGCCATCAAAATCACCGCCGAAGACGATTTTATCGATAACCTTTACGACCAGGTTTTCCGCGAGTTACTCACTTTTATGGCCGAAGATCCGAAAACAATTACGCGCGCCACGCGCCTCATCTGGGTCACGCATAACCTGGAACGCAGCGCCGACCGCGTGACCAATATCTGCGAAAGGGTTGTCTTTATGGTTACAGGCAAGATGGAAGAGAGTAACACTTCGTCATCGTATTGACGGGGAGCGTCAATCTGCTTTTAAACGATAGCCCACGCCGGATTCGGTGACGATGATTTGCGGGCGTGCCGGGTCGGTTTCCAGCTTGCGCCGCAGATTGCTGATGTTGACCCGCAGCATGTGAAATTCGTCGCGGTACTGCTGGCCCCAGACCTCGACCAGCAAATGTTTGTGCGTCAGCACTTTGCCAGCATGTTCCACCAGCACTTTAAGCAGCTCGTATTCGTTGGGCGTCAATAGCACTTCGCGCCCGGTTGTTTTAACCTGCCGCCGCGCCAGGTCAACCTCGAGGCTGCCGGTTTTGAATGTTTGCCCGTCGGCTGATTTTTGCGTTCGCCGCAGGGCCGCCCGCACCCGCGCCAGCAGTTCTCCCACAATAAACGGTTTGGTTAAATAATCGTCCGCACCGAAATCGAGCGCTGCGATTTTGTCTTTCTCCGAGCCGCGCACGGAAAGGATGATAATCGGTATCTCCGTCCATTCCCGCAGCGACCGGGTGACTTCAATCCCGTCGATATCCGGCAGGCCGATATCCAGGATGATAATATCCGGCTTCTCCGCGGCGGTTTTTACCAGGGCTTCGTTGCCGCAAACAGCCTCGATTGTTTCATAGCCCTGCGCCGTCAAAGTCACCCTCAGGAAGACCCTGATGGACTCTTCGTCGTCAACAATCAGCACTTTCCCGTTAGGCATGGGACGGCTCTCCCCGTTTCGGTTCGGTCTCGGCTGCCGGTAAAATCAATCGGATAATCGTGCCGCCGCCTTCCCGGTTTTCCGCGGTAATGCTTCCGCCGTGCGCTTCTACGATTCCTTTGCAGATGGATAATCCCAGACCGGTGCCGGTGACACTGCCGGGGTGCTCTATGCGGTAAAACTTGTCGAAAACTTGCAATAAATCCTGCGGTGGGATGCCGAAGCCCCTATCCGCTACATCAATCTGGATTTCTTTTTCCACATTTCTGGCTTTGATTTCAATCGGCGAACCGGCCGGGGAATATTTCAGCGCGTTATCAATGACGTTCACCAGCGTCTGCACGATGAGCCCGAAATCCACCAATACAAAAGGCACTTCCGTCGGAATATCCACTTCAATCGGGCGGGAATTGGTCCGGTCCCCCAGCTGCTCCAGCGCAGTGCCCACCAGGTCCTGCACGTCGGAGGACTGCTTCAGTATTCGGATGGCGCCCGCTTCCACGCGGGAAACGTCCAGCAGGTTGGTAATTAGGTGGTTCAGCCGTTCCGCTTCTTCCCAGGCGACTTTGACCAGCTTGGTTTTGGCCTCGTCATCCAGGTTAATGCCTTCCGACTGCAGCGAACTGAGTACGCCGATAATCGAGACCAGTGGCGTCCGTAAATCGTGCGAGACTGAATTCAGCAGGGCCGTCTGCAGTTTCTCGGTATCCCTTAATATTTGCGCGTTGTGCGCTTCTTCGTTGAGCAGGATACTCTCGATGGCTACGGCCGCCAAATCCGAATAAGCCTTCAGCAATCTTTCCTGGGCGATGGTCAGTTCGTCTTTTCCTTCTTTTTTGAATATCGCCAGCACGCCCACTTTACCCCGGGCCGTGACCAGCGGCACGTAATGGGCTTTGGCGTTGGGCAGCGTATCCGTGCCGAATCCCACTACTTTCGAATGTTCGAAGGCCCAGATGGCGACCGCTTTTTCGTTGTCGTCCACGGTTAAATTCGGGTTATTTGAATAGGATTTGAGTTTATTCTTGTTTTGCGGGTCCGGCAGGAAAGCAATGATGTCGTGCCCGAATGTCTCTTTAGCTCTCTCTACGATGACGTGCATGTAGGTTTCCATGTCGTTGGATACGGCCAGATCACGTCCCAGCGCAAAGAGGGTGTAGGTCTCATGCTCCCGGATTTTGGCTGCTTCCGTCTGTCTGCGCACCCGCGCCGTCAGGTAACTGATGACGATGCCCACAGAAAGCAGCACCAGGAACGTAAAAATATATTGCGTATCAGAAACATTGAAGCTGAAATACGGATTGACGAAGAAAAAGTCGAAAGTCAGCACGCCCACGAAGGAAACCATAATCGAAGGGCCGAGCCCGGCCAGATAAGCCGTGACCACTACTGCCAGCACGTACACCGCCATGATTGAAGTGGAGGTAAAAAGCTGGTGGATCAGCTGCCCGATGAGCGTGGCAATGCCGACAATTATCAGGCCCTGCAAATAGCTGCGCCAGTTTTCGAAGCGGGGCGGGTTTTTAGCTGGGTTGGTTAGTTTCGCCGGTTCCCCAGCGCCGCTGACCACATACACGTCAATGTCCGCGCTCTGCCGGATGATTCTGTCCAGTACCACTTCGTCCCGCAGTTTGTGCCACCTTTGGCGCTGCGGTTTGCCGACGACTATTTTAGTAATATTGTTCTTAACGGCGTAATCTATCACTGTCTCCGAAATGGAATGTCCGGGAATGGTTACGGCCTGGGCCCCCATGCTTTCAGCCAGCCGTAAAGTGGCCGTCAAACGTTCCTGCTCTGCCGGCGAAAGCCGGAGATTATCCGGTGTTTCCACGTAAACGGCGAACCATTCCGCTCCTAATTGCCTCGCCAATCTGCGGGCCGTCCGCACCAAGCGGTTGCCCAGCGAACTGGGACTGATGCAAACCATCAGCCGCTCGCCGGTCGCCCACGGACCCCGGATGGCGTGGGAACTCATGTAAGAACGGACTTCTTCGTCAACACGTTCGGCGGCGGTGCGCATCGTCAGTTCGCGGAGGGCGGTGAGGTTCCCCTTGCGGAAAAAATCCTCCATCGCCTGTGCCACCTGTTCCGGGACGTAGACTTTGCCTTCTTTCAGCCTTTTCAGCAACTCGTCCGGCGGCAGGTCCACCAGCCGGATTTCATCGGCGGCATCTATCACCGTGTCCGGGATGGTTTCGTGCATCGAAATTCCGGTAATCTGTTCTACCGTGTCCCGCAGACTCTCGACGTGCTGCACGTTCAGCGTGGAGTAAACATCAATGCCGCTTTCCAGCAGTTCCAGCACGTCATGGTATCGCTTGGGGTGGCGTGAACCCGGGGCATTGGTGTGCGCCAGTTCGTCCACCAATACCAGCTGCGGGCGGCGTTTCAATACGGCGTCAATGTCCATTTCCTGGAGCGTGACGCCGCGGTATTCCGTTTTTTTCGTGGGGATAATTTCCAGGTTCTGCAGAAGGGCGGCCGTCTCGTGCCGTTTGTGCGTTTCGACAATGCCGACGACGACGTCCGTATCCAAGGTCCTGACCCGCGCGTCTTCCAGCATAGCATACGTTTTCCCCACACCGGCGGCATAACCGAGAAAAATTTTCAGTTTTCCCCGTTTTTCTTTCGCTTCTTCAGCTTTAACACGAACCAACAGTTCGTCCGGATTGGGTCGGGAAGTATCTTCTGTCATCGCACCTTATCCCTGCTTGAATTTTACTCTCTATACACGACAAAATCTATTTCAGGTTATCGAGCGCAAGGTTGAGTTTGAGGACGTTCACCGCCGGTTCCCCGAATATCCCGAACTGCCTGCCTGTGGTATACCGCTTGACCAGCGCGGCGACTTCTACCACCGGTAGGTTGCGGTATTGGGCGACTCGGTTGATTTGGTAATCCGCGGCGGCGACGCTGATATTCGGGTCCAGCCCGCTGCCGGACGAAGTTACTAAATCCACCGGAATCGGAGCAGTATTATTCGGGTCAACAGCTTTCAAGGCATTGATTCTGGCCTGGACTTCATCAATCAGCATCGGGTTGCTCGGCCCCAGGTTGGAACCGGCAGAGGCGGCGGCGTTGTACGGGAATGACGCCGTGGCGGATAACCTTCCCCAGAAATAAGACGGGTCGCTGAATGGCTGTCCGAGTAACGCCGAACCCTCGACTGTGCCGTTTTCTGTAATTAGGCTGCCGATGGCTTGGGTGTGAAAGAAAAGCTGCCCGATGCCAGTGACGCATAGCGGATAAATCACCCCGCATAATACGGTGAATGCTACCAGGAATATCGCGGCATATTTTAATTGACGTAACATATATATCTCCCTAAGCGATATGCAGTGCCATTAACAGCATGTCGATGAGCTTAATCCCGATGAACGGCGCGATTACGCCGCCCAGGCCGTAAATGAAAAGATTATCCCGTAGTAACCTGGCGGCGCCCACTGCCCGGTAAGGTACGCCGCGTAAAGCCAGCGGTACCAGCGCCATGATAATCAACGCGTTGAAAATTACGGCGGATAACACGGCACTTTCCGGCGTGGCCAGATGCATCACATTCAGCGCTTTCAAGGCCGGTAATGTGCTGCCGAAAGCCGCCGGAATGATGGCGAAATACTTGGAAACATCGTTAGCGATACTGAAAGTGGTCAACGAACCGCGGGTCATCAGTAATTGCTTGCCTGTTTCCACGATGTCAATTAATTTCGTGGGGTTGCTGTCCAGGTCGATCATATTGGCCGCTTCACGCGCCGGCTGTGTGCCGGTATGCATAGCCACGGCGACGTCGGCCTGGGCTAGGGCAGGGGCGTCGTTGGTGCCGTCCCCGGTCATGGCCACCAGTTTGCCGCCTTCCTGATTGGCACGGATTAATAGCAGTTTAGTCTCCGGAGTGGCCTGCGCCAGAAAATCGTCAACTCCGGCTTCGGCAGCGATGGCGGCGGCGGTTAACGGGTTATCACCGGTAATCATTATCGTCTTGATGCCCATTTTACGCATCTGCACGAACCTTTCTTTGATGCCCCCTTTGACAATATCCTTGAGGTGCACCACACCTAAAATATCGCCGTTGCGTACCACCACCAGCGGCGTGCCGCCGGCTTTGGCAATGTTTTCCACCACGTTTGTCAGTTCCGGTGGTACTGATTTTCCCTGAGCTTTGACATAAGTCAGCACCGAATCAACCGCGCCTTTCCTGATGCTCAATCCTTCCGCGTCAATGCCGCTCATTCTGGTCTGCGCGGTAAATGGAATAAAATGCCGGTGCGGGCCGCCTTCTTTATTCCCTTTCATTCCGTATTTCTCTTTGGCTAACAGCACGATGCTGCGGCCTTCCGGTGTTTCATCGGCTAGCGAGGCTTCCTGCGCGGCTTCTGCCAGTTCCCTGATAGTCGCTTTGCCCACCGGGATAAAATCTACCGCTTGCCGGTTGCCCAGTGTAATCGTGCCGGTTTTATCCAGCAGCAGCACGTCCACGTCGCCCGCGGCTTCCACTGCCCGGCCGGACATCGCAATGACATTTTTTCTGATGAGCCGGTCCATGCCTGCAATGCCGATGGCTGGCAGCAGCCCGCCGATTGTCGTTGGAATCAGGCACACCAGCAGCGCCACCAGCACCGTCACTGAAATTACCGTCCCGTGGCCGGTCACTTTCACCACGTACAGGGAAAATGGGAGTAATGTTGTGCAGACCACCAGGAAAATAATCGTGAACCCGGAAATTAAAATCATTAATGCGATTTCGTTTGGGGTTTTCTGTCTTTTTGCGCCTTCTACCAGGCTGATCATCCTGTCCAGGAAACCTTCGCCGGGGCTGGCGCTGACTTTCACAATCAGCCAGTCCGAAAGTACCCGGGTGCCACCGGTCACTGCACTGCGGTCGCCGCCGGATTCCCGGATTACAGGGGCGCTTTCGCCGGTCACGGCGCTCTCGTCCACTGATGCCACCCCTTCCACAATTTCACCGTCGGTAGGAATGATGTCCCCGGTTTCGACCAGGAAATAATCGTCTTTCATCAATTCGTTGGAGGTTACGGTCGTGTACGGATAATTACGGTCCGGTTTGGCCAGTTTCTTGGCGTGTGTTTCACGGCGGGTCCGGCGTAACGCCGCTGCCTGGGCCTTGCCGCGCCCCTCGGCCAGCGCCTCGGAAAAATTAGCGAACAACACACACAGCCAGAGCCATAGCGCCACCCCGCCCACAAATCCGGCCGGGTCTTCCCCGTGCCCGGCCAGCGCCTGTATCCAAAGCACGGTGGTCAGAAAACTACCCACTTCTGTCACAAACATCACTGGGTTATGTATCATCCAGCGCGGGTCCAGTTTCGCGAAGGCGTCAATAATCGCGTGCTGGTAAATTTGGCGTGATGCACCTTTTTCTTTGTGCGCAGACGGTGCACCCTCTGCAGTTTTCTGTTTTTTCTGCCAAAACATTAAATTAGCCATTTTTCTACCTTAACTTCAGGAATTCGCCGATGGGTCCCAGCGATAATGCCGGGAAGAAGCTCAGCGCGCCCACGATAATCACCACGGCAATCAGCCAGAAAATAAACAGGGGGGTATATGTCGGCAGCGTGCCTGACGTTACCGGCACTTTTTTCTTCTTGACCAGGTTGCCCGCCACTGCCAGTATCGGGATTTGCAGCCAGAACCGGCCGATAAACATACAGATGCCTTCAATTACATTGATAAAAACATTGGAACCGTAGCCGGCAAAAGCCGAGCCGTTATTATTTGAAGTTGACGAGAAAGCGTAGAGAATTTCGCTGAATCCGTGAATACCAGGATTGGACACCGCAGATTGGCCGGAAGTGGAGATTACCGCGACTGCTGTCCCTAACAGCGAAAGCAGCACCGGAATCAGCACCATGATTGCCGCCATTTTCATTTCGTAGGATTCGATTTTTTTCCCCAGGTATTCCGGCGTGCGGCCGATCATCAGCCCGGCAATGAAGACGGCGATAATCACGAAAGCCAGCATGCCGTAAAGTCCGGACCCGACGCCGCCGAAAATTACTTCCCCGAGTTGAATTAGCCACATAGGCACCAGTCCGCCCAGCGGCGTATACGAATCAATCATTGAATTGACCGAGCCGTTGGAAGCCGCCGTCGTGGCGGTCGACCATAAAGCCGAGTTCGCCGCGCCGATTTGCTCCTCTTTCCCTTCCATATTGCCGCCGGATTGCGTCGTCGTTGCCGCCTGGTTCACGTTCAGACTGTTCAGCGCCGGGTTGCCGGCCTGCTCCGACCACACGCACACGCTCAGCATAACCACGAAAATAATAATCATCGCGGATAATATCGCCCAGCCCTGGCGTATGTCTCCCACCATTTTGCCGAAAGTGTAGCACAGCGCCGCCGGAATCAGCAGGATGGCCAGCACCAGCAGGAAATTCGTCAGAGGCGTCGGGTTTTGAAACGGATGCGCCGCGTTAGCATTAAAAAAGCCGCCGCCGTTTGTCCCCAGCAGTTCGATGGCTTCCTGTGAAGCCACCGGCCCGACCGCAATAATTTGCTGCGTGATTGTTTGTCCGCTGACATCTTGCGTTGACTGCAGCATCTCGGCGGTTTTGTATTTGCTCAATGTTTGCACCACGCCCTGCGACATCAAAACGACCGCTAGTATCAGGGACAGCGGGATCAAGATATAAAACACGCTCCGTGTCATATCCACCCAGAAATTACCCAGGGTTTGGACGGAATGCCGGGTAAAACCGCGGATTACAGCCATCAGCACTGCGATGCCGGCTGCCGCCGATAAAAAGTTGTGGACGGTGAGACCGACCATCTGTGTGAAATAGGTCATCGTTGTTTCGCCGCTGTAGTTCTGCCAGTTCGTGTTGGTATTGAAACTGATGGAGGTATTGAAGGCGAGTGCCGATGGAACTCCCGGCAGGCGCTGCGGGTTGAACGGTAAAATTCCCTGCAGCCGTTCAATTATGTATAAGGTAACCACTCCCAGCATCGCGAACAGCACCACGGCGATGGCATACTGCTTCCAGTTCATTTCTTCGTCGGATTTGGTGCCCAGCATACGGTAGGTAAAACGCTCCACCGGGGCCATCACCGGACTCAGAATATTGCGTTCGCCGTTAAACACACGCGCCATGAAAGTACCTAGCGGCTTTGCCAGCAGCACCAGGATTACCAGGTACAGGATTATTTGCAGCACATCGAATAAGCTCATTTAAACCACTCCGGTTTCAATAACGCCAGAATCAGATAGATTAGCAGCACGACTGAAATGATGCCGGCGACAAGGTAAAGAGCATTCATTTTGTGCCCCCCATCAGTATGTCGCATAAACGTAACAATCCGAATGCCAACGCGAAAAATACCGCCATATAGACCAGGTATATTAGATCATTCATTTTTACCCTTCTGGAGCCTCGTTCAGACCCGTCCATTAAGAAGCATAACACGCCTGAGTAGCGCAAAATGTCAAGAAAATATCAAGAATCCACTATTGTTGGTCAACAAACATGTAGGGTGGGCAAAGCCCACCCACTTCCACTCCATGCCGTTGCAAGCTGTCCTATGCTTGATATGGGATAGGGATCCAGCCTAACTCCACTGTCTTTCTTGAGTCCGCCTGAGCCGGACGCGGCAAATAAAAATTGATACGAAGGGGTGGAGCAATGGTTACCACTGAATTGCGTATTGCCTGTTGGCGGCTTTAATCTGATCGATGCTGTTCCTTAACACCGCCGCCCGGACTTGTTCCCCGCTGTTTTCGCATTGTTTGATTATTGTTTCAAGGATGCGGACAAACCTTTTCGTTTCCTGCAGGTATTTTCCTGTCCATTCTGCTTGCAAATCATCCCAGATGCCGGCTTTTTTCGATTCGCTTTGCACGACCAGCAGCAGCGTAATTTTCGTCATCATCCTGGCCTGGATGTTCTGGATGGGGTCGAAAGCAATGCCTTCCAGGACGACATTAGGCGCTTCTTCGTCGTCTAAAATCGGCAAACCGGTGCTGCGGGAATTAATGACACCGCGGAATTTGCGGAGTATCTTCTTTTTCGGTTTTTGTTCCAGCCAGCTTAAGTATTCCGGCAGTTTGTTCGCTCTTAACGCCCGGCACATCGCCCGGGCGTCCTGCGTCGGCGGTATTTCCCGTGTCCCGGCAGATTCGTCCGGTTCGCTGATGGTGACAAAATTATCCGGCAGGGCGGCCTTTTGGCCCCAATGTACTTTCATATTAAGAAAAGCATAACACCGGAAAACGGGTCAAAATATCAAGAAATTGTCAAGAAAACCTTGATTATCTGGCAACGATAGACTCTTTTACAGATGATGAAATGGCTTATTCCTTAAAATTCATATCATATGATTTTTAATAGCAGCGGGGTTCTTGTAGTATTTTTATCTTTTTGTAATGTCGTTCCTGCGAAAGCGGGAATCCATCTTGTATCGCCAAGAATCGACTATGGTCTGCTAATGTGGATATGAATAAACGCTTTACTGAGTGAATTATCGCTTTCAACAACTTAAAAGACTAAGGCTGGTACAATTGCCATAAAAAGTGATAGGATAAAGCTGTTCCGGTTTTGTGAAACCCTTAGTGAGGAGGAATTTGATGGCAGTTGATTATAAAGTTGAAGGCAGGATTGCGACAATTACCCTGAACCGTCCCGAAGCCTACAATTCCGTGGATGTTAAAACGCTGCGGGAATTGCGCGATGCGATGGTGGCTTTTCGTGATAATAACGATGTCTGGGTCGGCATCCTGACCGGCGCTGGAGAAAAGGCCTTTTGCAGCGGCGCGGACATTGCCGAAATGTTGCCTTTTCTGCGAGACAACGCGCATACCCCCTGGGAAATTCCGGAGACGCCTTTACACGCCATGGAACTGTACAAACCGCTCATCGGGGCGATTAACGGCTATGCCCTGGGCGGCGGACTGGAAATCGCGCTGATTTGCGATATCCGCATCGCCGCGGAACATGCCCGTTTCGCTTGTTCCGAGGTGAACCTAGGAATCATGCCGGGATGGGGAGCGACGCAAAGACTGCCACGATTTATCCCGCGCGCCAAAGCCGCCGAGCTCATTTTTACCGGCAAACCGATTAACGCGCAGGAAGCCTGGCGTATCGGCCTGGTGAACGAAGTTGTCCCCAAAACTGAGTTGATGGCGCGGGCGCAAAAATGGGCCGAAGACCTCACTCAGGTCAGTCCGCTGGCGTTACGCGCGGCCAAAGAAGCGATGATTCGCGGTTACAGTATGCCGCTGGACGAGGGTATCAAACTGGAGAGCGTGCTTTTCAGTTATCTGCTCGGCACGGAAGATTTTGTGGAAGGGCGCGACGCGTTTATGAACAAGCGGAAACCGCAATTCAAGGCTAAATAAAATAGTGCCATAGTATCAAAGAACGCAATAAAAGGGTAAGAGGTCCTCTCCCTTTCGAAAAAGGCCGTAGGTCCTGGAGTTACGAACAGTGATTAAGAGTGATTTATTTTTAAACGGGTCTGTGAATAGGTGTTTTACAAAATACGAAATAAACAATATATCAGGAGCATAAATGATGGAAATTAAAAATGTGGGTGTTATCGGCTGCGGACAGATGGGCGGCGGCATCGTGCAGACCTGTGCCCAGGCCGGTTATGACGTCCGGGTCAGTGAAGTTAACGATACCTTCCTCTCCAAAGGATTGAACGCCATTAAGTCGAACTTGAGCCGTAACGTCGAAAAAAGCCGCATGACCAAAGAAGAAATAGATGCGGTACTTGGCCGGATTCACGGCACGACTAATATTATGGATTTCTCCGACTGCGACCTGGTGGTTGAAGCGGTGATTGAGAACATGGACATGAAGAAAAAGCTCTTCGCCGAGCTGGATAAAATCTGTCCCGCCATGGCGATTTTAGCCACGAATACCTCCTGTTTATCCATCATCGACATGGCGATGGTGACTAAAAGAGCCGATAAAGTGCTGGGGGTTCACTTCTTCAACCCGGTGCCCGTGATGAAGCTGGTCGAAGTGGTAAAAACCATCGCCACCAGCGCAGAGACTGTCTCAATCGGCAAACAATTCGGGGAGAAGTGCGGTAAGAAAGTGGTCATTGCCCAGGACAGTCCGGGCTTTATCGTCAACCGCCTGATGATTCCTTTCATCCTCAATGCGATTTGCATGATGGACGGCGGCATCGCCACGAAAGAAGATATTGATGCCGGCTGCAATCTGGGATTGAACCATCCAATGGGCCCGCTCGCTCTTGCCGACCTCATCGGGCTGGACACGGTCTACTTTATCGCCAATGCGATGTACGCTGAACTCAAAGACCCGCAGTTCGTCTCACCACCGCTTTTGGGCAAGATGGTCACCGCCGGCTGGCTGGGACGGAAAACCGGCAAGGGTTTCTACGACTATAAATAAACTTCCCACGACCTCACGAGCCTGTCTCAAAAATACCAATAAAG
>Ga0326727_10011124_pt1 | contig 21096 bp, 15 predicted proteins | sample MB2enrmetagenome_FD_207643 | JGI IMG/M metagenome (GOLD analysis project Ga0326727, IMG submission 207643) | Lab enriched peat soil microbial communities from McLean, Ithaca, NY, United States - MB29MY | ecosystem: Environmental > Terrestrial > Soil > Wetlands > Peat | place: USA: New York...
ATTGATTTCGCTGCTTGAAAACACATCGTCTACACAGCCGCCGCGCCCGCCGCTGCTTCTGGCCGGATTTGACCGCATCCTGCCCACGCAGCGCCGCGTCCTCGATGCATGGGGTTCGTGGCGGCAGATTACATCAGGCGAACCGGCTGCACAGATCCTCTATCACCAAGCGCCGGACGCCCAGGCCGAACTTGCGGCGTGCGCGCTTTGGTGCGGGCGGCAACTGGCCGTCAATCCAAATGCCCGTCTCCTCATCGTCACTCAGGACGCAGCCGACCGCACCCGCCGCGGCCAGATCGAGCGAGCATTCCTCAAATACGCTGACTCAGGCGAAACGCGCCCGACCAGTCCACCGCTCTTCGAGTTCACCCTTGGGATTCCACTCAGTCAGGTTGCTTTAACCAGGGCAGCTTCTCTCATGCTCCGCTGGCTTTCATCCCCGCTTGCCGAGCATGAGCTGGACTGGCTCTTTTCCACCGGCTACGTAGCCGCCAATGTGCAAGAGTCCGGCGCTCTTCAAGCGCATATGCGCGTGCTCCGACGCCGAAACCGCCAGCAACCGCAATGGTCACTGAAGGCCTTCATCGCGTCATCCAATAGCTTGACGGGTGAAAGACATCTTCCCGCCTCGTGGGTCAACCGCATCAACCAAGCCCAGCGCCGCCTGGATGAGTTGACGCGCCGGCCGCAAGCCCCGCTGGATTGGGTTGAATTGGTTCCGCAGTTGCTCGCTGCCGCCGGCTTCCCCGGCGTCAATCCGCTATCGAGCCTGGAGTTCCAGGCCGCTGACCGCTGGCGACAAACTGTCGAGACCTGCGCCTCTCTGGGTTTCGATGGGCAGCGCATACAATGGAAGGATTTCCTTTCCGCCCTTTCTCGCACCGTAGACGAAACTCTGTTTGCCCCGGAATCGCGCGATGCGCCCATCCAGATTACCGGGCCCGCCGAATCCGCGGGGCTCACTGCCGAGGCCGTTTGGTTCCTGGGCGCAAGCGAAGATGCCTGGCCGGCGAGCGGAGCGACGCATCCGCTGCTTCCGCCCGAGGTTCAGCGTCAGTCGGGCATGCCGCACGCCAGCCCGCAGCTCGATTGGGAGTTGGCACACGCAATCACTAATCGCCTCATAGCCTCTGCATCGGAGATTCATTTCAGTTGCGCTCGTCAGGTTGCGGGCGCCGAGTCTCGCCCCTCGCGCCTCATCACCGCGCTGGCCGGTGTCGCGCAGCCGCTTCCGCCTGAGCTCATCCTTCCGCCTAGCCCACCGCCAATCACAATCGTCTATGAGGATTTCAGCCGCATTCCCTTCCTGCCGGGCAAAGTCCATGGCGGCGCCAGCGTGCTCACCAGCCAGTCGCAATGCCCTTTCAAAGCCTTCGCCACCGCGCGCCTTGCGGCGCAAACGTGGGAACCCGCCGAGGCCGGCCTGACGGCGTCTCAGCGCGGACAGCTTCTTCACGCCGCGCTGCGTGGAATCTGGTCCGGACCGCCGCAGGGCCTGAGATCGCACCAGGAACTCTTGCAACTGAATGGCCGCCTGGAATTTGTTTCCGCGCATATTCGCCGCGCGCTCCAAAAGGAGCTTGGTTCAGAAATCCGTAACCGGATGCCGCGCCGCTATCTGGAGCTCGAGGAACAGCGGCTCACCAACCTGCTCACCGAATGGCTCGACTACGAAGCGGCGAGGATTGAGTTTGACGTAGTCACTACAGAGGCGGACCGCTCCATTCACCTCGCCGGCCTCGACTTCGATCTGCGCCCGGACCGCATTGACCGGCTCAACGACGGATCACTGCTGGTCATCGACTACAAGTCCGGGGACGTTTCGCCCAAATCCTGGGACCTGCCCCGCCCCGACGATGTACAGCTCCCGCTCTATGCCGGCTTTGCACTCGACGAAGAGCTCGGCGGCCTGGTCTTCGCCAAAGTGCGCGCTGGCGATCAATCCTTCGCCGGCCGCGTCGGCGATGCCAAGGCCACGCTGATCGCAAATTTGTCCAGCAGAAGCGACCTGATCCAAAACAGCCTCACCGCCGAGTTGCTCATCGACTGGCGCGCGCACATCGAGCAACTCGCCAAAGACTTCCTCGCGGGACGAGCAGAAGTTGACCCGCGTGAATACCCCAAGACCTGTGAGCGGTGCGGCCTGCAGACGCTCTGCCGTATCGAAGATAACCGCTCCCCGATCGAAGCCGATGATGATGCGGAGGCCGCCAATGAGTAGCCAGACGCAAAAGCCCGCACCTCCCGACCAGAGAGAGCGCATTCGCGCCCTCGATCCCACCCGTTCTATCCTTGTGCAGGCTCCGGCCGGCTCGGGCAAGACCGACCTGCTCACTCGCCGCTTTCTCCGCCTGCTCGCCGAGGTGGACGACCCAGGCCAGGTGGTCGCCATTACATTCACCAACGCCGCTGCCGCGGAGATGCGCCATCGCATCCTTGGCGAACTTGAGCAAGCCGCTGCCGGCAACGGCCTAATGGAATTCTCCGGACTCCCACCCATCGGACAAAAACAGAAACGTCCGATGGATGGGGCACAGCTTCATTCCCCGGCAGTCGGGAACGCCAGCGACGGACTCTCGCCAGATTCGGACGAATTCTCCATGCAAGCCCTCGCCCGGCGCACTCTCGATCATTCGCGTCAACGCGATTGGAAGCTTCTCGACCTGCCCGCGCAACTCCGCATCTCCACCATCGACTCCTTTTGCCGCGACCTGGCTTTGCAGCAGCCGCTGCTCTCCTCGCTCGGTGGAGGCATCGGAATCGCCGAGCAGCCCAACGAACTCTACCGCCGCGCAGCCCGCCAGACCCTGGAAAAGATCGGCCAGGCAGATCGGCTCCTCAGTGATGTGAGCGACGCGATCGAGGCGCTGCTTCTTTGGCGCGACAACAACTGGCAGGAGATGGAGGACCTGCTCGTCCAGATGCTCGCTGTAAGAGACCGCTGGATGCACGACTTCGTTCTAAATCGCGACCCCGATTGGGACGAACTCCGCGACCGACTGCAGCGGCCGTTCGCCAACGCCGCCCGTGAAGCTCTGACTACTCTCGACGGTCTGCTCAGCCAAGTCCCCGGCGCGTGCGAAGAAGCCCTGGTCCTCGCGCGCTTTGCTTGCCAACAGGCTGACAATTCATTCCTCCGCGAGCTGGCCGAGCTGGCCGATTTCCCCGCTCCGCCATTCCTCTCCAGCGACGATCTTGAAGAGGCGCGTCAAGCTCGCGTCGACCTTGCCGAATTGCTGCTCACCGGCAGCGGCACGTTGCGCAAACAGGTAGACAAGCGCCTCGGCTTCCCTGCCGATCGCAAGAGTGAGAAGGCGCGGTTCCTCGCCTTGCTTGCGCGCCTCGACGCCGTTCCCGGCCTCGCATCGGCTCTCGATTCCGTTCGCAAACTGCCCCCCGCACGTTACACCGAGGAAGACTGGCGGATCGTCCGCGCCTGCTTCACGCTGCTCCGCCACGCCGCCGCCGAGTTGCAGGTGGTCTTCGCCGAAGCTGCCGCGGTCGACTTCATCGAGGTCGCGCAGATCGCTCAGAGCTCGCTCCGTGGCCCCGACAATCTTCCTACCGACGCGGCCATTTCCGTGGCCGACGGCATCCATCACCTGCTGGTCGACGAGTTCCAGGACACCAGCCGCCGTCAGCACCAGTTGCTCGCCTCTCTCATTGCCGCATGGCCGGAACGAACTGGCCGAACCTGCTTCCTGGTTGGCGATCCCATGCAGTCCATTTATTTCTTCCGCGACGCCGATGCGGAGCTTTTTCAACGCGTCAAGACGCTCGGTCTTGAGATTCCCGAAGCCGACCGGTTCCGCTTCGAATTCGTCGCGTTGAAAGCCAACTTCCGCAGTGCGCCTTCGCTTGTCGACAAGATGAATAAAGTCTTTCATAAAGTTTTTGCTGTAGACGAAGGCAGTAATGTAACTTTCTTTGCCTCGCTTCCAGCTAGAGAATCTGGGAGACATCTCAGCACGGACTTGAACTTGCACCTGAACTTTTCGCCGCAAACCGCATACAACAAAAACGCCGATCCGGAGGCTATCCGCGACAAGGAACAAGCCCTCGCGGACCAAACGCGGCAGATCGTCGAGCTGATCGAGAGCCACTTGCAGCTAATGGAACAGACCCGTGCAAAAGCCTGTGGAAAACCTGGCGATGAGAACTATCGAATCGCTGTCCTCGGCCGTACCCGCGGTGCTCTTGCTCCCATCGCCGCTGCTCTGCGCGAGGCGGGAATTCCCTTCCGCGCCCTCGACCTTGAAAAGCTCAATGACCGTCCCGAAGTCCTTGACGCCCTCGTCCTGGCCCGCGCCCTGCTCAATCCCCAGGATCGCGTCGCCTGGCTGGGCGTTCTCCGCGCTCCATGGTGCGGCCTTTCGCTCGAAGACCTTCACTTGCTCGCCAGCGCCGACAACCCTGACCTGCTCGCCCGTCCCGTGCCCGAACTGCTCGGCGAGCGCCTGCACCTGCTCGGCAAGCCGGGGCGTGAAGCCGCAGCGCGCGTGCTTGGCGAACTTGCCGCCGCACAAATGGACCATGCTCGCCAACCCACGTCCATGCCGGGAACCTGGCTCGAACAGATCTGGCTTCGCCTTGGCGGCGCAGACTGTGTGGACGCCACTGCCCGCGCCAATGTCGACCTGCTTTGGAGTTGCCTGGACAGCCTGCCCAGCGGCGAGCAGGATCTGCTGGGTCCCAATCTCGACGCAGCTCTGGACAAGCTCACCGCATTGCCCGACCCCGCGGTCAGCAGCGACTTCGGCGTTCAGTTAATGACCATTCACAAGTCAAAGGGGCTGGAGTTCGAGGTCGTGATTGTGCCCGACCTGCAGGCCGGCGCCCGCATCGGAAGCCCTAATCTTTTGTCCTGGCTGGAACGCGGAATCGCCGGCCCCGACGACTCGGACGAGATTACCGAGTTCCTTGTCGCTCCATTGCAAACCAAAGGCGCCGATCGCGGGAAGTCGAAAGCCTGGGTTGATCGCGTCTATCGCGAACGGGAATCGCAGGAGACGCGCCGCATTCTCTACGTCGGCGCCACCCGCGCCCGAGAAGAACTTCACCTCTTCGCCCGGCCCAGCTACAAAGTTGAGGCCGACGGCAATTTCGCCCTTGTCGAGCCCACCAACAGCTTGTTAGCCACCGCTTGGCCTGCGTTTGAAGAAGAAGTGCGCGCGCGATTTGGAGACTGGAAGACCGCAAGAGCGGCTTCTCCGGCTGCCGGAGAGCAAGTAATCGAATCCATCGCCGCCGCTGCTGACGGAAATCTGCTCGCCATGCCCACACCGGTGAAACCGACCATTCTCCGCCGCTTGCCGCACGATTACCAACCGAGATCGTTCTCGCATTCCTCGGCGGAAACGGTTGGAGACAGCGAAGGTCAAACGGGAATCGCTTCGCCGGAATCGGGTGTTTCAAGCCTCTACACGCGCCATGAAGGCGGATTGCTCTCTCGCGCTTTTGGCACCGCCGTCCATGCGTTTCTCGACGAACTCTCCCGTAGACGCGTCGAACTCGATTGGGAGGCTTCTCGCGCGGCTCTCAGCGATTTGGAACCTCGCATCGCGGCAGATATTCGCGCCGCGGGCGTGGACCGGCGCAAATCGTCAAGCATTGCAGCCGACGCGCTCCAACTGGCGCTCAATGCCTCGCACTCGCCCAAGGGCAGTTGGATTCTATCGCCGCACGCCGATGCGGCCAGCGAAATCCGATGGGCCGGAATCGTCTCGGGCAGCCTGCGCACCGTTCGCGTGGACCGCGTCTTTCGCGCCGGAATCGAACCTTTGTCGGAGGGCGATCAGGCTTGGTGGATTATCGATTACAAAACCGCCCACGACCTCAATCCAGATCGGGACCCGGCAGCGGCTCTGCCCGCGCTCAGAAGGCTCTTCGCGCCCCAGCTTGAAGCCTATGCCCAGATCCTGTGCAACCTGCATGGTCCCGACGCAACCCTCCGCGCTGGGCTCTACTATCCGCGCATGTTGATGTTCGATTGGTGGGAAATCTGAAATCTTCAATCTTGCGCATTTACGCATTTTGCGTTTATAATTACGCATTATGCGTATAAATCGTACTCTCGACGCTCTTTTTCCGGGGACTAGGGCGGGCGTATTGTCCGCAACCATGCTTCAGCCGGAGCACTGGTGGTTCATGACCGAGTTGGCCCGCCATCTTGCCGTCACGCCCTCCAGCCTGCAACGGGAACTGAAGTCCCTCGTGGATGCAGAACTGCTGCTGCGTCGTCAGGATGGCCGCCGTGCCTATTTTAGAGCCAACATCGAATCTCCCCAGTTTCCGGAACTTCGCGGACTGATTGAGAAGACGGCAGGAATCGTTCCGGCCATGAAAGCTGCGCTCGTGGAATTCGGCGACCGGATCGAGTTGGCGCTCCTCTACGGATCCGTCGCCCGCGGCGACGAGCACTCCGGCAGCGATGTTGACCTAATGATCGTGGGCACGCTCCAGCAGATCGATCTGCTGGCTACACTTCGAGAGCTCGAGGCCCGCTTTCGGCGCGAGGTCAACGCTACCCTGTTTTCCCCCAGCGAATTCCACCGCAAGTTGGGGAACGGAGACCATTTCCTCGATACGGTATTGAAGGGCAAGACGATCCTGCTGAAGGGAACACTGCATGAGTTGGGAGACACTGCTCCAAGAGGGTAGGATTCACCGGCACACGACCAGCCGCAAGGAACTGATCGAACTCCGCCGCCTCATAGCCCGGGACCTGGCCGACGCCGCGCTCACGGCTCTTTCTGAAGACCGGCGCTTCGCAACCGCCTACAACGCGGCGCTCCAGACCGCGAAGATGGCCATCGCTTGCGCAGGATTCCGGATATCCAGCAGCTCCGGACATCACCGGCTGACCTTCGAGGGCGCTAAACTGTCGCTCGGCACATCCGCTGTTCATCTGACTGACTATTTCGACGCGTGCCGCCGCAAGCGCAATGAAATTGATTACACCGGCGCGGCTATTGCTACCACGACCGAAGCAGATGAGATACTCTTGCACGCCAAGTCATTCGTGACGCTAGTGGAAGGTTGGATTTTATCGAATCATCCGGAACTATGAAAGTAACCTTCGCGGCGGAGAATTCGCCCCCTACTCCGTAGGAACCGGAGCCGGCTTCAGTCCCGCATTCGCGTCTCGGCCGCCGGTGGGGCTCTTGTGGTGGCGCACGTCTGCCCCTTGCACCCAGAAAACCACATCCTCGGCTATGTTGGTGGCGTGGTCGGCCACGCGCTCCAGGCTGCGGGAGATCATCAGCGCATTCAAAGCCTGCGGAGCCAGATGGCTCTCCTCTTCCATCACCTTGATCAACGCTTTGTAGGCCGAGCGATTCATCGCATCCACGGCATCGTCCATGGTCAGCACCGAACGCGCCATGTCCGCATCTCCTTCTATGAAGGCCTGCAGGCATTTGCGCACCATATCGGCGGCCATCGACGCCATTCTTGGAATGTCCACGGGAAGATCGACGGCGGCCATCTGATCCATGCTGCGCACCCGGTCGCTGATGCCTTTGGCCGCGTCGCCCACCCGCTCCAGGTCCGCGTTGATCTTGATCACGCTCAGGATAAAGCGCAGGTCGATGGCCATGGGCTGCTCCATTGCCAGCAGGTCCAATGCCGCCTGATCGATCTCCCGCTCCAGGCGATTGATGGCCAATTCGCCGCGGCTTACCAGGTCGCAGATCGACAGGTCGCGCACGCGATAGGCCTCTATGGCCCGCTGGATAGCCTGCTCGGCCAGCCCCGCCATCACCAGCAGTTGCTCCTTCAAGTCGTCGAGACTCTTTTGAAAGCGTATGCGCGTCATCCGAACCTGCCTGTGATGTAATCCTCGGTGCGCTTGTCGCTGGGATTGGTGAAGATCTTGTGGGTCGAGTCGAACTCCACCATGCGTCCATTCAAGAAGAAGCCCGTCTTCTCCGCCACACGCGCCGCTTGCTGCATGTTGTGCGTCACAATCACAATAGTGTACTGCGATTTCAACTGAAAGATCAGATCTTCTATCTTCGACGTTGAAACCGGGTCCAGTGCAGAGGCCGGCTCATCCATCAGGAGCACCTCCGGGTCGACCGCCAGCGCCCGCGCAATGCACAGCCGCTGCTGCTGTCCGCCGGAGAGGCTGGCGCCGGACTTCTTCTTCAGGTCGTCTTTCACCTCGTCCCACAGCGCGGAGTTCTTCAGCGAACGCTCCACAATCTCGTCCAGCGCACGCCGATTGCTGTATCCGTTCAGCTTGAGCCCCGCAGCCACATTGTCGTAAATCGACATGGTGGGAAACGGATTGGGCCGCTGAAACACCATGCCCACGCGGCGCCTGATCTCCACTGGCTTGGCATCGTTGTAAATATCCAGATCGCCGATACGAACCGTACCCGTCACGCGGGCAATGGGATTGGTCTCGTGCATGCGATTCAAGCAGCGCACAAACGTGCTCTTGCCGCAGCCCGAGGGACCGATCAACGCCGTGGCGTGGTTCGCCGGTATGTTCAGATGGATGTCCTGCAATGTGTGATTGGTTCCGTACCACGCATTCAGGCTGACGACCTCGATGCCGACTCCCACTTAGCTTGCCCCTTTCAAGACGCCGCGGCTGGTTACGTAGCGCACCAGCGAAACCGCAAGCACGATTAAGACAATCAACACCAGCGCCCCCGCCCACGCCAGCCGGTGCCAGTCATCGTAGGGTGAAAGGGCGTAGACATAAATTTGCAACGGGAGCGCCGCGATGGGCTGGTTCAGGCTCACGCTCCAGTTGGGGTTTCCAAACGCGGTAAAGAGCAGCGGCGCGGTCTCACCCGCGACTCGAGCAAAGGCCAGCATGGAGCCTGTGATAATGCCAGGAGACGCCGTCTTCACAGTGATGGCCAGAACCGACCGCCAATTGGGTACGCCCAGCGCCAGCGCCGCCTCGCGCACCGCGTGGGGAACCATCAGCAACATCTCCTCAGTGGTGCGGCACACGGTGGGGATCATCATGACGCCCAGCGCCACTCCGCCGGAAAACGCCGAAAAGGTCTTTTCAGGAATCACGATCAGCGACCAGATTGCGATTCCCATGACGATGGAGGGCACGCCGTTCAGCACATCGGCGGTAAAGCGCACCGCGTTGGCCAGTTTGCTGCCGCGCCCAAACTCCGCCAGATAGATTCCGCCACTGATGCCGATGGGGATGCCGATCGCACTGCCCACTGCAAGCAGAACCGCGGAACCGACGATCGCGTTGGCCATTCCCCCGCCCGATTCCCCAACCGGCTTGGGCAACTCGGTAAAGAAGGCCAGGTTCAATGACCCGACTCCCTTGTAGACGACATAGATGAAGATAAAGATAAGCGGCGCAACCACCACAATAGTGGAGAGGATGGCGAGGCCGGTGGCGGCGCCATCGGTGATGGCTCTCACTCGAGCCCGCATTTTTCGTTCCGTCGCCACCGTTTTCTCTCCACTCCTAATCCCGCTTACCGGGCCAACTCTCACGACTGGAAGACAATCAATGCGCCTGCGAGGGCGCGCCGCGCGTCACCGCCCATACCAGCACCCGCGCCACGGCATTGACGATAATGGTTACGATAAACAGAGCCAGCCCCAACTCCATCAGAGCGCTCAAATGCAAATCGCCCGTGGCTTCGGCGAACTCATTGGCAATCACCGACGCCATCGAGCTTCCGTTGGAGAGCAGCGAGCGGTGAATCTCCGGGGCATTGCCGATCACCATCGCAACGGCAATGGTCTCTCCCAGGGCGCGCCCCAGGCCCAGAATGATCGCGCCCACGATGCCTATCCGCGCGTTGCGCAGAACGGCCACTCGAATCATCTCCCAACGCGTCGCGCCCAGCGCCAGCGCCGCCTCGCGCTGCGAATGAGGAACGGCGGTCATGACCTCGCGCGTCAGCGAGCAGATGATGGGCAGAATCATAATGGCCAGAATTACCCCGGCCGTCAGAAGGCCCAGCCCGGTGGGATTATCTTCGCTGAAAAAGCCCGTCCAGCCAAAGAGAGCGATCAACGGCGGATTCACGTGCACCCGCATCAGCGGCACCAGCGCGGTCAGCGCCCAGAGCCCATAAATCACGCTGGGAATTGCCGCCAGCAGCTCGGTCAGGAATGCTAGCGGCCCGCGCAATGCACCGGGGCACATCTCGGTCAGGAAGACGGCCACGCCGATGGCCAGCGGAACCGCTATCAATAGTGCAAGAAATGAAGATACCAGCGTGCCGAAAACAAACGGCAAAGCACTGAAATGACCATTCACTGGATCCCAGTACATCCGCAAGTGGGTATCGGGATCGGTAAACACCGAAAAGAAAAAGCTGAGCCCGAACTGGCTCCAGGCCATCTGGCTGCGCAGCACCAGCTCCGAGGCAATCAGGATTACGATGCCGAAGATGCTCAGCGCGCAAAGCACCATCAGCCCGTGAAAACCACGGTCGGCGATTGCCGAATTTCCCCGCGAGAGCAGGTGCCTGCGAACCTCCGAAACCTCCGCCGCAGGCACTTGGGCCGGACGCGCTTCATCGGGAGGTCCCGGTTCAGGCTGCAGTTGCGCTTGGGAGATGCGAATCTCTGGCACTTGGTCGATCACCTCACACAGGCTACCGGGCTAATGTGAACAGCAGGTTACAAGGCTGCTAAATCAAACGCATGCAACAGGAATTCAGTGCAAAAACAGGGCGAGCCGGCAGCCTTCGTCGTGATAAAAACCGGTTGCGAACGCTCCGTCTCCGTCGGTTGGCTACCACAATGCGGCCTGGATGCGCCCGGTGTGAACAGCCACATCAGTTCACCTGCAAACCTCCAGATTAGAGCGAAATAGCACGGACAATCGCGTGAACCTGGAGACTGCATTAGTGATCGCTTTGAAAGGGCACGACTTCACAGGTTGTGGAAAAACTCATTGCTTTGAAAGGGCACGGCTTTAGCCGTGCCGTAAGTAGCGTAGAATCAACGCGGGCTTTAGCCCCTGAGGGAAGATTTTCGGCGAATTCGCCTCCTGTTCCCCGTTTTTCCGCAGGCTGTTCAGTCGTGCCGTAAATGCAACAAGAAATGCCCGGCTTAAGCCGCTGAGGGATGCTTTTCGCCAGCTCCGCACAAATTTCTAAGTTTCTCCGCAGCCTCTTTGGCCCCTGAGGGTGGCATTCAACAGAAAGAACGTCCCTCGGCGGCTAAAGCCGGAGCATGATTGCCGCACTTTGCGGCACGGCTGAAGCCGCGCCCTTTCAAAACTGCTAATCCTCCTAGTCTCTTTTGTTCATGAGATTGTCTTCAGGAATGGTGAAGACCTGTCTCCAAAGGTTCCCTGTTTCCAGTAAGCTAGGGATTGTTTTTCGGAAAGCCGAATCCCATGCGCCCTGTTTCGTACCTATTTGCAACCGTCTTACTTGTCCGCGTTCTCCAAGCTCAATCCCTCGCTCCCAGCTCTGTCCAGCCGATTCTGCCGCCGGACCCGCCGCATCACGCCTGGCAAGCCTCATGGATCACGCATCCCTCGGCTCCGTTGCGCGAGCCGGTGGTGCTCCATTTTCGCCGCACGCTGGCCATGGCCGCGGTTCCATCAAGCTACATCGTCCGCGTCAGCGCTGACAACCGCTTCGTGTTGTTCGTGAATGGGCACAGGGTCGGCGAGGGTCCTGCCCGCGGCGACCTGACCCATTGGCGCTACGAACGATACGACTTGGCGCCGCTTCTCCATCCCGGCGAGAATCTGATCGCCGCGACAGTCTGGAACTTCGGCGTTTACGCTCCTATAGCCCAGATGACCGACCGCACCGCATTTCTGCTGGAGAGCGAGGCCGTTGGGGCTAATTCCATCAGCACACCCACCGGCTGGTATGTTGAGTTGGAACCAGGACAGCGGCCGCTTCCGCGCGTCGCCAACGGCTTTTGGGAGTACATGGCCTCCGGGCCGGGCGAGGAAGTCGATGCTGCTCATTACGACTGGGCCTGGCAGGATCCAGGCGCCACAGGGCCGGCCTGGGTCGCCGCAGCGTCGCCCATTCGAGAAAGCATTTATCCGGACGTTAACAAGGCGCATTCTGCTGATAGCACTGGCGACAATCCATGGGGCCTGGTGCCGGACTTGCTGCCGCAGATGGAGTTTGTGAAAACCGAACCTGGCAAAATCGCTCTTTCTGCGGTGGATTTCACAAAGAGTCCTCCAGCCGCTGTTCAACCCTCCCCATTTATCGACAAGATTGAAAGAGCCCTGGGCGATTCGGATCATTTGGCACTTAAAAACTTCATAGATGAACAAGAGGCTCGTCAATTTCCCGAGTCGAGCATCACCATCTATCCGAAAAGCCACGCTCGCGTCCTCTTCGACCGCAAGACCCTCACGACGGCCTATCCGCGCCTCATCGTCTCCGGCGGCAAAGGTGCGCAAATCAGGTTCATCTACTCCGAGGCTCTCTACGACAAAGACCAGCATAAAGGTGACCGCGACGACATCGGCAATCGCGTCGCCCTTGGCATCACCGACAGCTTTCTCCCTGACGGCGGCGAGCATCGCTACTTCGAGCCGCTCTGGTGGCGCACCTGGCGCTATCTCGACATCGATATCCAAACCGGCGACCAGCCCCTCCAATTGGAATCGCTCACCGCCAACTTCACCGCCTATCCATTTGAAGAACGCGCCAGCTTCAACTCCCCCGATCCGGAACTCGCAAAGATCTGGGAGATCAGTTGGCGCACCGCCCGCCTCGACGCTCACGAAACTTACATGGACACGCCCTATTACGAGCAGCTTCAGTATGTAGGCGACACCCGCATTCAGGCCCTGATCTCCTATGCCGTAGCCGGGGATGACCGCCTCGCCCGTCAGGCTATCGAGGCTTTCGATCAATCGAGAACTCCAGACGGCATCACCCTCAGCCGCTATCCCAGCTCCCTGCCCCAGACCATTCCGACTTTCTCGTTGCTCTGGGTCGGCATGGTCCACGATTACTGGCTCTATCGCCCCGACAATCAGGGTTTCGTCAGCTCCATGATCCCCGGAACGCGCACCGTTCTCGATTGGTTCGGCAGGCATGAGCAGCCTGACGGCCTGCTCGGCAAGCTCCCCTGGTGGAGCTTCATTGACTGGGTCCCGTCCGGCGAAATCCCTACCTACAGCGCCAGCGGCGAGTCCTGCGTCACCAGCCTTGAATTTCTAGGCGCCCTCGACGAAGCTGCCGACCTTGAAAAAGCGCGCGGGGATTCGGGCATCGCCTCGCGCTACCAGGGTCACGCCGCCCGTCTTCGCAAAGACATCTACAAAAGCTGCTGGTCCGCCGACCGGGGACTCATCGCCGACAATCCCGACGCCACGGCTTTCAGCCAGCAGGCAAACATCCTCGCCGTCCTCTACGACGTGATCCCCAAAGAGCATCAGCAGCAACTCATGCGCCAGATTCTCGCCATCCAACCGGGCCCGACTCGTGACGGCGTCCTCAGCGCCTCGTACTACTTCCGCTTCTACCTGGCGCGTGCCCTCGATCACGCAGGTATGGCCGATGAATACCTCGACTCCATCGATCCCTGGCGCAAGATGCTGGCGCTCCACTTCAGCACCTGGCCCGAAATTCCCGGCAACACACGCTCCGACTCTCATGCTTGGTCGGCGCATCCCATCTATGACCTGCTCACCCTAGTAGCCGGTATCGGGCCCGGAAGCCCCGGCTTTGCTACGGTTCGCATCGCTCCGCACCTGGGCTCACTGCCTTCGCTCAAGGCGAGCTATCCGCATCCGCTGGGCCTAATCAAGGTTGAATACACCCGCCGTGGCGCGGGCCTTGACGCCACCATCACGCTTCCCGAGAGCCTCATCGGCAGCTTTGTTTTCAAGGGAAAAACATGGGCGCTCAAACCCGGCCGGAACGAAATCCAGGCTCCGTAGCGCGGTGCGAGAGCTGCTTTGTTCCACTTTGAAAGGGTATGGCTTCAGACGTGCCGCTCGCCGCGCCTCAGAAAATGGCCATTTCAGAATGCGGAAAAACTCGGAATCTGGGGTGAAATGAACTTGGAGCATCCCGCGGGGGCTAAAGCCCATGTTTATTTTCAACTACTTGCGGCACGACTGAAGTCATGCCCTGACACAAGACGTTCCCAGAGCGGAGTTTTCGCAGCCTGTTTAGCCCCGGAGGGATGCTTTCTCTCCGGTTGGGCAGCGTTCACTTGGCCCGTCTATGATCAGCTCTTCATCCACATCCTTGAAAATCGGGGGATCAACCTCGAATTCGTGTTTCCCGATCCCCTAAAACGTGCTACAACTCCAACATGGCAAAGGGAAAGAGTTCTACGCCACCGGGCCATGTCAATCTCCGGATGCTCGCCGAGCATCTTGAGCTCTCCCAAACCACCGTATCCCTAGTCCTGAATAACTCTCCCTCCGCCAAGTCCATCCCCCAGGAGACCCGTAATCGGGTCACCGAAGCAGCCGAGCGGCTTAACTACCGCCCCAACTATTTTGCCCGCTCCCTTCGCCAAAGCCGATCAATGAGCGTTGGCGTTTTGGCCCCCGACCTAAGCGAGGGCTACTTTACGCGCGTGATGAACGGCGTGGTCCAGGAGCTGACCAGCGCGCACTACTTCTACTTCACCGCCTGCCACGACTGGAAGCGCGAGCTTATCGAGAAGTATCCGCGCATGTTTGTTGAGCGTGCCGTAGATGGATTTCTGCTGCTGAACACACCCTCGGACCAGATCGATGTCCCAGTGCCGGTGGTGGCCATCTCCGCCCACAGCCGAGCGGAAAACGTAACCAACATCGTCCTCGATCACCATCTGGCGGTCGAGCAGGCGCTCACTCATCTCTATTCGCTCGGCCATCGCCGCATCGCCTTCATGCGCGGCCCCCGCGCTATTCCCGACTCGGAGTTTCGCTGGGAGGCCATCGAGCAGGTGGCCCAGGAGATCGGCCTCAAGCTCGACTCCAGCCTGACTATCCGCATCGACTCCGCGGGATGGTCAATGAAGGACGGATACCACCCCATGGCCCCTGAGATCGGTTACATCCCCATGCAGGCCCTGTTGCAAAAGACCCGCGACTTTACCGCCGTCTTTTGCTTCAACGACATAGCCGCCATCGGCGCCATCCGCGCGCTCAGCGACGCCGGCCTTTCCGTTCCCAAGGATGTTTCCGTGGTCGGATTCGACGACATCCAGTCCGCGGCCTATTCCACGCCCTCGCTCACCACCGTCCGCCAGCCCCTCACCGAGATGGGCAAGCGCGGCGCTGAGATCCTCCTCGACCGCATCGCCAACCGCGAGAGCCCCTTCCCATCCGAGATCGTCATGGCTCCCGAGTTGGTTGTGCGCGAGTCCACGGGCCCGGCGCCAGCCAAACCGGCGATCTGACCCGCAATCGAAACGAAAAAGTCCTCGCGCACAAGCTCGACCTCAATGGCTGGCACATAAAACTGTGCTACACTTAATTAGGTGCTCAATGAAGGCGAATGTCACGCTGAAAATCGAAGCCGATTTGTTGCGCGAAGCCCGCATCCTGGCTGCAGAAGAGGACTCCTCGATCAGCGCCCTGCTTGCGGCAAAGCTGGAACAGGCCGTGCGCGAGCGCCGGGGATACCAGCAGGCTCGCCGCAGCGCTGTCGCGCGCCTGCGAAAGGGCTTCGATCTGAACTGGACGCCCCCTCGTTCGCGAGACGAACTCCATGAGCGATAAGTACTTCGTCGATACCAACATTCTGGTGTACGCGCATGACCGGTCCGCCGGTGTTAAACATCTGCGCGCCCAAAGCTTGTTGGAGCGGCTTTGGGATTCCGGCCAGGGAGTTTTGAGCACCCAGGTACTCCAGGAACTGTGCATCAATCTTCGCCGAATAGCCGGCAATCCGATGCCTGTGGGCGAAGTTCGCCTGCTGATCCGCGAATACTCGACCTGGGAAATCGTTACCAACACTCCTGACTCGGTTCTGCAGGCTCTTGATATTGAAAATCGATACAAGACTTCATTTTGGGATGCGCTGATTCTGCAAGCTGCGGAGCGCTCGGGAGCAACCATCCTCTACTCAGAGGACTTGGCAGTCGGGCAAAGCTACGGATCGGTTCAGGTGGTGAACCCGCTGGTAGATCCAGCATTTTCTTAACGCTCAGGCGGCATATCGCCGTTGCCGGATACATCAAGTCTCGATTAGGAGAACCTGGGGCGTCCATTAAAAATACTTTGCACGGCAACGCCGTCTCATTTCGCTTCGAAGACTCCCAGCCTGCGAAGGATTTCGGCGGTAGTGAACCGCTCGATCCCGCAGCCTTCGAAGTCGTTGTCGTTCGACCAAAGCGGAATCTTCATGTGCAGCGCCAGAGCGAGAATCTCAATATCGTCAGGATCGCGCCATGCAATCAGCCTGCGCGCCTCGGCCATCGTGTCTTCGTAAACTTCAGGCAATACGATCGAGACAGGAAGAGCGGCCACAGCCAACAAGAGCGTATCCGGAGCGATCTTCTTCTTGCGGCCAAGCTGGACGGCGTATTCCCTTACTTCTGCGAAAGTCGCCTCGGTGGTGACCACCTCGTCGATATCGGGATGTTCGAGAACCAGCCGGGCACGGCCACCCAGCACGGACGAGAGGAGGACGTTAGCGTCGGCGGCCAGTTTCACGGCGCTTCTTTCGCCAGGATTCAAAGTCGGCTAGGATCTCATCCTCGCTGAGTCCGCGCTTTGAAATCTGGCGCGCAACCTCCGCGCTCAGAACGGCAAACATCTCGCGTTTCAGCTCGACGGGCAGCGTAGACTCCGGTCGAGGAAAGAAGATGCCAGCCAGGCGGCCCCGGCGCGTCACCAGGATCGGATCCTTCGCTCGCAGCATCCCCGCGGCATTGTCCCGGAACTCACGCTCCGTGCTGATCTTCATGGAATCGCTCCAGTGACCATGTTAGCACCAGACGGAATTCCCAAGTCGCACTGCCAAGGTTGGGAAAGCACGAACGCCTGGTCCCTGCTACTCCAACATCTGCAAGTCCAGCGGCTCAACCAGAAAGCAGTCCATGGTTCGCATGGCGGCCAGCGCACGTTGCAAGGTGGAAGACTTGCACGGCTCCACGGTGACCACAAACGGCAGCGCGTCGTGCGGATAGCCCGGCTTCTGCACGATGGCGCGAATGTTGATCTTCTCTTCAGCCAGAGCGGCAGTGATTGCGGCCACAATCCCCGGCCGGTCCTTGACCAGGAAGCGAATGTAATGCGGAACCTCGAACTCGCCGCTCACCGTGGCCGGCGCCGATGGAATCTCCACCCGTCGCGACCCGTGGGCCAGCGCCAGCAGATCGCTCACCACCGCCACCGCCGTCGGATGCCCGCCCGCGCCGTGACCTGAAAACACCACGTCGCCCCCGTAGCGCCCGGTGAGGATGACCATGTTTTCCGTGCCTCGCGAAAACGCCAATGGCGAGTGCAGATCCACCAGCATCGGTCCCACCGTCGCCGCCACCTGGCCTGCAGCCCACTCGGCCTGCGCCACCTGGCGAATGGTGCAGCCCAGATCGCGCGCGTAGCTGAAGTCAACGGCTGTGATCGTAGTGATAGGCCGGGGCACAATCTCTTCCGGAGCCACCTCAACGCGCAGCGCCAGCCGCATCAGAATCGCCAGCTTGGACCGCGCGTCAAACCCGCCCACATCCTCAGTCGGATCGGCCTCGGCATATCCCTTGGCTTGCGCTGTAGCCAGCACCGTGACGTATTCGGCGCCTTCCTCCATCTTGCTCAGGATGAAATTGCAGGTACCGTTCAGAATGCCTTCAATGCGCTCGATCCGGTCCCCGGCCAGCCCTTGTTCAAGCCCCGGAATCACAGGAATCCCGCCCGCAACCGCGGCGCCGTACTTCAAGTGCCCGCCATTGGCCGCAGCCAGCCGCTCCAACTCCACGCCGTGATAGGCGATCAGTTTTTTGTTGGCCGTCACCACGCTCTTGCCGGCCTCCAGCGCCTTGCGTACCCAACTTCCCGCCGGATCGAGCCCGCCGGCCAACTCCACCACCACGTCTACATCCGAAGCCAACACCGCATCGGCGTCCTCGCTCCAGGTCACGCTGGAGGGAAGCCAGTCAACCCGCTTGCGCGCCACGCCGCGGTTGAAAACATGGGTAAGCTCAACCCCTTGCGGCTTCGACTCCGCCAGGATCCGCGCCACAGAGCTGCCCACGGTCCCAAACCCGAAGAGCGCAATCCGCAATGGGCGCCCGTTCGGCGCGTTTATGCAAGATTCCGCAGCGGCTTGTTCCATAACCAGCGGCGGCGATACGGACTTATTGACTTCAGACACCGGCATTTCCTCATGTTTCTTGATAGGACTACCTAATAATCGATGATACCTGAGGGCGCCCTGCCCATTACCTGATTGCCTGGCAGTCGTGTAACATCAGTTCCAGATGCGGCGCGGGGCTTCCATCTTCCTGATTCTGTTCTTCTGGCTCGGGCCACTTGCGGCCATGCTCCCAGCCGGCGAGGACGACTCGCGCCTGCCGCCCTGCTGCCGTCGTCACGGAGCGCATCATTGTGCCATGTCGATGCGCATGGCGGCGCTGATGTCCCGGGCCACATTCGGCGGCAAGCCCATTTTCACCGCGCCGCTGACCTGCCCCTATTTCCCCGGATACATAGCCGGTCCCACGCTGACGATCATCGCGTTAGCCACGCCTCCCGTCAGTATGCCGGTTCTGCTGGCGCAGCCGCATTCGCCCGCCGCAGGCCGCGCCGATGCCCGCATCAGCCAGATTCGCACCCGCGCCGGCCGCGGACCTCCCATCGCAAGACTCGCCTAGAAGACCTAGAAGACTCTGAATGAGCCGGCGTTCTGAAGGGGCGCGGTTTTACACGTCGCGGGAAGAACTCGCTCGGGCGGTAGGCCAGGGATTTATCCCTGGCAAAAGGCCAACAGACCAACGTGGGTTTTAGCCCCTGAGGCCTGCTTTTCGCCGTTTCCGCCTCGCCACCGAGACAACTTCAGAGTCCTCCAATTCCATTCGTCATCGTGCCTTCGCTTCCTTGCGGGCAAGATGTACTCGTCTACTCGCGTACTGAGCGGGTCTACTGTCCTTCAGTCGAGTAACTTTTTGGAGGTTCGTCCCAATATGCGCCGTCTTTATTCTCTTTCCGCAATTGTTTTCCTGCTCGCATCCATTCCCGCGCTCGCCAGCGTCTTCGCCACCGTCCACGGCGTGGTTCACGATCCCCAGCACCGTCCCCTTGCCGGCGCGGATGTAACCCTTCGAGCGGCGGACTCCGAATTCCTACTCCGCGCCACAACAACTTCCGACGGCGAGTTCGAGCTGCCCCAGGCCCCCATCGGCGTCTATCGCCTCACCGTTGCCTCACCCGGCTTCGCCACCATCACCCAGCCGCTCACCATCGCCTCGGGCACCAACCCGGTGCTGCACATTATGCTGTCTGTCGCCGCGGCCACGCAGACCGTTGTGGTTCAGGGAACGCAACCGTCAATCTCGGCCGTCGACTCCGTCACTCCGACAACGCTCATCACCCGCGCAAACATCGACGAAACTCCCGGCGCCAGCCGCACCATCGGCATGGAGATGATCACCGACTACATTCCCGGCGCCTACATCGCCCACGACATGCTGCACATGCGCGGCGGCCACCAGACCAGTTGGCTCATCGACGGAATCTCCATACCCAACACCAAGATTGCTTCCAATGTCGGCCCGCAGATCGATCCCAAAGACATCGATTCGCTCGAGACCCAGCGCGGCAGCTACGCCTCTGAGATTGGCGACCGCACCTACGGCGTCTTCAACGTGCTTCCCCGCAACGGATTCGAGCGCGACCGCGATGGAGAACTGCTTCTCTCCGGCGGCAATTTTGCGACCGGCGAAACGCAGCTCTCGTTAGGCGACCACAACGCTGCAACCGCCTGGTACGCAAGCCTGGCCGGCTCCCGGTCCAGCTACGGTTTGGCCCCGCCCGTGATCGCCATTTACCACGACGCCACCAACTCCGAGAGCGGCTTCGTCTCCCTCATTCGCAACCGGACCCCCAAGGATCAGCTCCGCCTCAACGCGCAATACCGCCAAGATCACTTCCAGATTCCCTACGATCCAAACCCCAACGACTTCGAATGTGCCTCCGGCTACTATTGCTCCTCCGGCCTGCGCGATGCACAAACCGAGCGCGACTCCTTTGTCATCGCCAACTGGGTTCACACCCTCTCGCCTAAAGCGCTGTTTTCCGTCGCGCCCTTCTACCACTTCAACCAGGCCAACTATGATTCGCTCCCATCCGACAACCCCGTTGCCACCACCTGGCATCAGACCTCGAACTACTTGGGAGGCCAGGCCGATGCGCATGTTGACGCGGGGCCGAATAACTTCTCCGCCGGGCTTTATTCCTTCTTTCAGGCAGAGAACGATCTCTTCGGCATCTTGCCCTACGGCGGCACTGAAGACTCCGCGCCCTCGAATGCCAACGCCGGCCTAATCGAGTTCTACGTCTCAGACCACCTGCGTATTGGCCGGTACATCACATTGCTAGGCGGTGAGCGCTTCTCCATCTACCGCGCCGAGTTGAACGAGTCGGCAATCTACCCACGCGTCGGAGCAACCGTTGAAATTCCCCGCCTGCACTGGGTCCTGCGCGGCTTTTATGGCCACTTCTTCCAGCCCGCCCCCATCGAGACCGTCTCCAGTGCCGTCCTCTCCTACGCCCAATCCCTCGGCTCCGGCGAGAACGCCTTTACACCTCTACCATCGGAACGTGACGAAGAACATCAGTTCGGCATTCAGATTCCCTACAGGGGATGGGCCCTCGACGTGGCCAATGTCAAGAATCGCGTCAACAATTTTCTCGACCACTCCAACCTCGGCGAATCGAACATGTACTTTCCCATTGCCGTCGATGGCGCCCTAATCCGCGCCTGGGAGATGACGCTGCGCTCGCCGCAACTGGCTCGCATAGGCCAGTTCCACATTACGTATTCCAACCAGATCGCGCAGCAGCGCGGCAACATCATCGGCGGCTTTACGTGCAGCATTCCTACCGACCCCGCCTGCGATCTCGGCCCCAACTACATCTCGCTCGACCACGACCAGCGCGAAACGCTCAACACCGGATTCACGGCCAACCTTCCCCTACACACCTGGTTTGCCACAAAC
>Ga0326727_10011125_pt1 | contig 21093 bp, 28 predicted proteins | sample MB2enrmetagenome_FD_207643 | JGI IMG/M metagenome (GOLD analysis project Ga0326727, IMG submission 207643) | Lab enriched peat soil microbial communities from McLean, Ithaca, NY, United States - MB29MY | ecosystem: Environmental > Terrestrial > Soil > Wetlands > Peat | place: USA: New York...
AGCGGGGAACCGATGGCCGAATCGTTGAATACCTTGAATGACCTTCTCTTTAACGAGCTGGGAGAAGAACCTCGATGCATTGACCCGGCCCACGAGCGATACGAGCGAAAAGTGCCGAATGCTTCGCAGGTGAACGCGTTCCTGCGGAAGCTGCCGCCGACGTTCCTCGCCCGGTTTGAAAGCGCGTTGTTCAAGGCGCTGGTCGACAAGGCCCTTGAAAACAACCTAATCACCCATGAGATCGAGATTTACATCGACTTTCACAAGCTCGACTATTACGGGGCGGACCGGAACGCGACTAACGGCGGAATCGCAAACGTGAATAACGGCGCGGGGACCAGCAGGGCCCGGAAGTACTGCGAGCTCATGATTTCTTCGGGGCGAGGGGTACTATTCGCGGGGGTCAATTTGAACCGGCAAGGGTCGATGAAAGAAGCGTGGGTGTTCCAGGCGCTGATAACGCTGCTGTCTTGGGGTTTTACTATCAAGCGGATGATCGCCGATCGCGAATTCACGACGTATGACATGCTGGCCGTGCTTGGATTCTTGGACATCCCGTATACCGGGCCGATCAAGCGAACGCCAGTCATGCGAAAGCTCATCGACCAATTCATCTACGCGAAGTGCTCTGCCGTGATACCGCACAACCTAAAACCGATCCGTACGACCCGGTTCAAAGTGGGTGACATTTCATTGCACGTTATCATGAAGGCCGAACCAGGGAAGCGTGTTCGTGACCTCCGAGCGTCGTTGGCCGCGGGAAAGATCACTCGCGCCGAGGCACGGAAACAGGTGCACGTCTTCATCACGACCGAGAAATGTCCCGCAAAAAAATCGGGCCTCGTGTCGTGGGGAATGCGCATTGCAACGATTGCTCGCCGCAGGTGGAGGATCGAAACAGGATTTAGAGTGAGCGATGGCATTTCGGAATCGAGCCACGCGCACTCCAACAAGGCTAAAACTTTTTGGGTTGTCATGGACCGCGCTAGCTACGATCTCTGGAAGATCCAGCAAGCGCCGTATCGGAGGCTCAAGAACGTTCCGGAATCATGGCGAGAAGGACAAACAGGTAAAAGATTCAGGAAAGTTGCATCTGACCAGTTGGTGAAATCACACGCAGAGTTTCTTGCTAGCAAGACTTAGCATGATGAAACAGGCTATGGAAACCTTAAAAATGAGGTGAGTTTAAACATTCATCCGGTACTGAATTTAGTTAATCCGTTTACCAACTCAAAAGTGTCATGGGGGTAAATTTGAACCTCGTCTGTCCATTTTGAAGGATCTTGTATAGCAAGGTTTATCGTTGACATCATAGCCGCAATATCAGATATATCAGAGCCTTTAATTTGTTCTAATAGTTTTTTATGTTGGTTTAGACCCAATTTCTTCTTTCTTTGATATGCTTTAACCAACAAAGTCCCTGAACCACAAGCAGGATCAAAAACAATTTCATCCTTCTTAGTTATCGCAAGTTCACATAAAAGCTCAGCAGATTTGTTCAGGGTGTAAAATGCGGCAAAGTCTTTCCTCGTTTCATATGGCATTAATCTTTGGAAAATTTGTCCTATTAAATCATTTTCAATGACAAATTTCGCCGATATTCCTTCGAATTTTTTAATTATCTTCTCAAGAACATTACTTGCCTCATCATCAAGATGTGAAAAGATATCCCGGTTTTTTCCAAAAATCGCACGGAAATCAAGTTCATATTTAGGAACATCTTCCAAAATTTCTTGTATTTGACTTGGAATACCATTAGATAAGCTTAAATGACGTAATTTCGGAGATTCACTTAGATCTTCTCCTTCATGTTCTTGAATCTGTCTTTGTTGAATTAAATAATTGCGAAATACGATATAAAACAAAATCTGCGCGATTGCGATATATGCTGCAGTTCTCTGCAAGAATTTTTCACGTTCTTCCTTCTCTTCTGGTTTCATCTTCTTTAACTTAGCTTCTCTTTCTAGCTCATCGCTTAAGCGTAAAAACTTTGTCCATTCATCTTCTTTGATTTTTTCTGTAAAGATAATTAAATCATCGACGGCTTTTCCAAGAAATTCGATGATTTCACTTGCTCGATAACCAATAGTAATCCGGGTTTTAGCCTCAATTTTTTGCGCGATATATTGAGCGAGTTCATCCATTCTATCCGAATGAAAAATATCTGATTGTGAAATCGACAAACCGGGTTCAAAATGGAAGAATTTTAAAGTCTTATAATTTGTTATGAATCCAAGACTGCAATTGGTTTTTTTAATGTAATTCAACAATTGTTCCGTGTGCTTTTCCAATATTTCTTCATGGAGGTTCTTTGTTTCAATTATACAAACTAAAGCATCCGTTTTTTCATCAAAAGAAATCTCGTCATCTGCATTTACAACGACCGAGTCAGATTTGAAAATAAAGATATCTCCTTGCGGTTTATGACGATCTTCTGTATCAAATTTCAATTCCTGAAAAATTCTAAACTGGATCCCTAAATTATTTTCAAGGGATTGGATGAATTCAGGTCGTTCTGTATGTTCCGTGATTCGTAGTTTAACCATTTATAACACCGAAATATCATAATATATATCAAATTTTTTTAAAACGATAAAAACCCCTTGTTAATTTAATTGTTGTTAAGTTCTAACTCGTAAACTAAAATCAAATCTAAACATTTAAAGGAAATTGTTTGAGGCTCAATATACCCGACGAAAATGAAGGAATCTTCAATTCTGTTTGATTTAATTGGGTTCGATTTCACATTCCTTTAAGGATGAAAGAACCCATCGTTGGCATACCGCTCACCGAGCGTTTGCTATTAATTGACCGTTGTAATAAGAGTAACGACGTAACTCGCATCATCGTCCTGATGGTCCCGGCACGAGGCGAACGCGTCCCACAACGCCGCCATCTGGCTCGGATACCGTTCCACGGGCCTGCCCTTCGTTGCGAAGATGCGTTGCGCCGCCTCCACCGCCCCGATCAGGACCGATTCGAGTTGCGCAAATGTCAGGATCGCCATGATCTCCACTATTGAACATGCAAATCGGGATAAGAACCCATCGCGTGGCCACGGCGCTTCGACTTGGTCGGTAGCACTCCATCCCGATCCAATACCCCTTCACTTCATATTGCAAGGAAATGAAACATTCCCCGGTAGCTGATGAGATATACACTCGATCTGCAACAGGTGATGGCGCGCCTGGCAATTCGGGCGGCCCTCGACTCCACACCGAGGCCCTCCTACCGGGCACTCGCGGGCCTGTTCCGCACCAGTTTCAGGACCATCCGCGACGCGAGCCTCCGCACGGTCCCCGAGTGGGCGGTCCTTATCGCGACGGCGAAAACCCCCGTGTCAACCGAGCGCGGGGCGATCACGCGGGCAAAACCTGTTCCCGGGAGACCCGCGTGGCAGCCCGGTGACCGTTCCAAGGCCAAGCTGGTGCCGGGAGAACGAGGTCCCGACGTCCCGGATTACACGGGCGATGTTGAAGATTACCAGGGCGAGGTGCAGGAGATCGACCCGAACACCGACCTCGATGGCGATCCCGACGTCGACTTGGAACAGCTCGCGGCCCGCCCCGCCAAGACTGGGGTCGAGAGCAAGCACCCGATCCGGAATCTCGAATCGGATTGAGAACCCCGCGCACGGCCCCCTGCCGTCCATTGCTCACTTTTCGTTCCCAGAAAAGTGAGACCACGATGACTATGTCGTGCTCATTAATATTATTCACGGTAAATCAAATGCATGGAATTTCGAATATTGACAACTAGAAGTGAAATAATCTGGAATGGATGGGACGAAATGATATGAAAGAGATTTATGGCGTGTTTGCGAGTGATGAAGAATGGAAAGATGACTTCGGAAAAGCGAAGCATCTCGATGCAGGCACCTTATGCTTTGCACTTTTTTCTGACAAAGAAGGCTGCCCTTTCAATATTGAACATGATAAGTTAAGAATGATTGGATGGGCACAAAATAAGGCACTGGTTATTGAGCCAGGCATTGCTCGGCTTGTTGGTTATAGTGAATTGTTTGAGTCTGAGTCGGAAGAACGGGATATGGTCAAACGCCTTACAGATTCAGTGGACAAAAGAAATTCTCGTCATATTCAGGAATTTACTGAACTGAAAGAGAGACTCGAAACATGGTTAGATGGAACTGAGATCTATCGATCATTTGAGGCAGTATCACTACTGAAAAAAGATCTTGCGGTGAATGTATTTCCTGAAATCTTTGAAAAAATTGATGATTATGGATTAGTTTACTTAAAAGACCTCGAACCAGTAGACCTTGGTGTATTTTCAATAGACGGCCTGATCTTTTTCGCTCACCAATATTTTAGACGATCGTTTTACCGGGAAAATAATCTAAACGTGCCGTTCATCAACCGTTTGCAAAGGACAAAGTTGGATACTGTTAAAATTAGGTTAGATCCTGACTTGGTGGGGCTTCAATCAAGTTACAGGCGGCCCACCGAATTAGCATATTGGTGGGGTCCAAAATTTACCGATGATATTAGCACAATACCTTCAGGCATTACTCGTCATAGTGCCAATATTAACGAAAAACAGAGTAGGTCGCTTATTTTCACAGATTTTTCTTGGCATCATTCCAAAGATGCATCAATCTTTGAAACGGAGGAAGTTTATGAACCAGATTATCCAATTCCTTCCTCTGCCTTATTTGGATGCCGATATTGTCATTCAATCCTTTCTTCAGAAGATTCGATGCATTTGGATGGTGCAGTTCGAGCATATTCTCAAGATGAATTAATTGAACGAGCAACCATCGATTTGGGAAGAGCTTCGAAAAAGACACTTTACACAAAATTATGGCGAGTCGATGGGGAACTATTAGTTAGTGAATGGAAAAGTCTTGTGACAGATTATTTCCGTAATAACATGATGGTCGGTGAATATTTGGGTGGCATTGATGACGAGTTGGAAAGAAGAAAGGAAGAAAAAATATTGAAAACTAAAGATAGATCAGAAGAGGATTATGATTGCTTCAGAATCATAATTTCTGTTAGTTGCAATTCAATCGAGACCTGTAATAATAGCATATATTCGGTAAACCAAACGCCTCCACCCTATTTGTTAAAGGAATTCAAAGATATGGAACGATTGGATATAACTCCTGAAACCGCCGAAGAGGAAAATTATGCAAAGTATCCTCTGCTCGTAATTGGAAAGTTTGCAACGGATGATATTTTAAACCGGCTCAACAAGAATATTCTTAAAGAATATAAAAATCAAAGGGATAATGTTGGAGAAAGGATGAAATATCAGCTAATCCTCCCCGTTGATGAGGACTTCATAAGAATTGAGATTGACGGGCAACTTGAGGATTTGATAGCATACCTTGATAATAAAATATCATCTATTCCTCGCAAAAAGGAAGATTTCATAACGTGGTGTAGTGATGTTTCAAAGTTTGTTAGGAATTCTTTTGATTGTAAAGGTTATAGCCCAATTACCAAGAGAATTGCAAAGTTTGGCAGATCATAGAAAGTTCAGCTCGACTTATTCTTCCACGGGCCGGGGCATGCCCAATTTTGGGAACTCCCAGAAATCAACGACAACGAGCGGAAATTCGATGCGGTCTTGAACATCGTGGAAGAAAGGCCCCAGGCGCACCTGAAACAGGGTCCAGATCATATCGGACATCTCGGCGGTGATCTCGATCGACAACCCGATCCGCAGTGTCATGGTTCTGGTGTCGATGAACTGTCAGCCTCACCAGCCGCCTCGCCTGCCAGAATCAATCACAGTCCCCGTGCATGTTCACGGGAACAAGCCTTGAATTCTTTTTTGATATAAGCCACCCAATAGGGTGCGCATGGATTCTTTTTTATAGGTTGGATTTGAAAAGTATTATTCGACCAGAAATGCAACTATCTTGGTATCCAGAACCTTCGGGGCTTTCTCCTAATAATACATATCGGATTACTATAACCATTAAAAATAATGATAAAACTACGGCTTATTACATCTCCAATATGGAGATCAGGCTTCTCGGAAAAAATCCAGTTCTTAGAACCATTAAAGTAGAGAAGCGTCTTGCCAAATCAAATTGGCTCTACGATCCTTCCTGTACAGGATCATTTGAGGCTGTTATTAAGAACAACATCGTAGAACCAAAACAATTTACTGTCCGTGTCTGTGCGAACCAAGTGATTGGTGCCAGCCTGGGCGTTAATATGACAATAGACTTTCCAACTCAAACGTTCAATATCAAGCCAGTTCCGATATATCGCGCATTTATTAGCAGATCAGTTCGCGCAAGCGAGGCTTCAATTCCAGATTTCATCTCCAGAGAAATCGAGAAATGGGGGTTTCAAGGGTACACCGTCGGAATTCCCCCGTTGAATAAACAATATTCAGATAATGAGTTAGTTGAAGAAATTACAAGCCAGATAAAACAAGCGGATATCGTGTTCGGGATTGCTACGAAACGTGACCAACTCGTCAATTACATTAACTTCAAAGCTCCAGAATGGGTTCAATCCGAGACCGCAATTGGTTATTCGATGAATAAGCCTGTAATCATGTTTGTCGATAAAGATGTATCTCTATCGGGCTTGGCATCCAAATTCATATTTATACAATTTGATCCTTGTCAAATGGAGAGCATTACCGCCTATTTCGATGAAAATATACCCCGTATAAGACAAATCATACAGCAACAAAAGGATCAATCGGCATTAACAGCGGTCTTAGCTGGTGTTGGGATCATTGGAGGTATTGCTCTTGTAAGTTTATTGAGCTACCATGTTGGGAAAGAGTCCAATCAATAGATAATAGATACTTATTCCCGAGCGCATCGAACGATCGGGCATTGCAGGGTTGGACCACTTGCAGGGTCTCCTCGATAACAATGTGCCGATCCAGGAATCAAAAGATTCGGGAAGCGAAGAGAAGTTGTCTCCGTTTCCGTCGGGGGCGATGGATGAATTTGGTCGATTTTAATAAAATTACCATCAATATACACGGATACTTTTAAACAGAAATTTGCATCCGTCACTCGATTGAATATACCATAAAGAATCATACCAATGAAGACAAAAAGAGTTGAAATGTATTGGCACTATGGACTTCCAAGAAAAGTGATAAAGATGCGGTGATATCCTTGATGTTTAGAGCATCCAGTAATACCGGCGTTGGCTATTTCAAGACCGATTGGATGGAGGTGTCAGAGGGTTGGAATATTATATGCGAGAGAGATGGTTTTGGTGGAATAAAGCCATCAAGCAAATTGTTTGAAATGGTAATAGAAGAAATGAAGAATCGATATTCGGCGGATGTCATCGAAGCGTGGATATGCGGGATAAAGATAAGCTATGCTGATTCCGAATGGAAGGTCGAGTTTTAGATAGAGAGTGCTTGATTTTTCTATTACCATCTCCATTATTCTCCCCTCTTTTTTCCTGCTGAAATCGAGTCAGAAATTTGATAGGGCATACCTTTATTTTTTGTTTGGGGTAACGGCGCTGCATCGACGGCGCCAAAGTCGTCCTGTGCGCCGAGCATGCGAACACGCAGCTCAGGCCGTCGGCACCCGAATCTGCCGTGAGTTTGGGACCGCAGGAAACCTGAATCCCTCGTACATCACCCGGTGCATCAGCTGGCCGCACGATCCGAAAAGCACAGACACCCAAACGACCAGGAGGCTAAGAATCTATGGACAAATGCAGGGATACAGGCTACCCCTTTATCAATCATGACGCCGTTTTCAAGGGCAACGGACTCGATGTTCTGACCCACGCGGACCACGATAATCTTATGTGCGCCATCGACGAGGTCGTCGCCCAATTCATAGGCGAGCACGGAAAGCGCGTTAGTGAACAGACGTTGAAAACCTGCATTCGGGTCATGAAATCGTGGAAGTTATTCGTGTATGTCAAGTGTTTCTCGCACATCATTCCATATTCCCCTGATTTCGAGGGTGAGGATCTAACTCAAACGACGCTAGGGACCCAGCAGATCGCTGCCCTGCTGCCGAGCCTCATCGACATCTACCTGAAAGATAATGACTATCTGGTTCACGATTTCCAACGATCCACGACAATCCTAACGCAGGTGCCTCATGTCATGAAAGAATTCGTCGATTTCGCGGTGTCCACGAGTCATATTAATGCCAATGATGCGACCGGCTTGAAACGACGCGCTGGACAGCTCCGAAAAGGCATTCCCGCCAAGGTGGATCGGGCGAGGGCCATTCGTGCCAAGGGCGATTCACCCAACGTTACCCGTTTCTTGATCGCTATGACACGAACGGATCAGCTTTAGGCCGATCAAACCGACATCGATCCGGCCGACCGTGATCGTGGCAAGGAGCAGTGATTAAAAAATAATAGGCTCGGATCGCGTTATTGACGACCCGATCTCTTTTCATGAGAGTTTAGGGAGCGTTTTCAAAAGTAACTTTTCGTTCACATTCGGGTCCAATGCCCTTCTCCATTGATTTCAAGTTGGTTAGCGGGCGGCCGCACATGATGCAGGTGCCGAAACGCGCGGCACCGCTCGGAAGGCCTGCAAGATCCTCGAGTAGTGACAGATCGATCTTTCTCACCGTGGCAGCCTCTGCCAAGCTCATTCTTTCCCTGATCTCGATGAAGTCCATTGCATCAAACCAGACCGAAATTGCACGTTTCTGGAAGACAACGTTTTACATTTCTGGATGTTCCTTGATGAAACGCACCAAGTTATCCATCAAGCCAACAACAAGGGCTTTCGCACCGATCACCAAGTCGGGATTACTTTTGGTGCTTTCTTTACCTTTATTTATTCCCCGACGCAACCGGGCAATCAAACGCTCGAACCCTTTTGTGTAATCAAACGTCATGTTCGTTCCTGGCTCCGCTTTCGACCGTTACCGTGCCGGATCTCTTCTCTCGAAGAGAGAATGTGGCCCATCCCCGTGTATGCTTGGGAGATGCCATACTCATCATCGTATTCTTGGGCTTTCTTCAGCGCATCAACGTAGAGGACAAAAGCATTTTGGTAATCCTTATCTTTCAAGGCGAATTCTCCCTGGTAGAGCAAGCTCTCCACTTCCTCGAGCTTATCCTTGTCCACGATCATTCTGCCTCCATCATTGCCTTGACGACCGGGTCATCAAAATTGATCTTGAACACGATGAATTGATCGCCAAGGTAGCCTTCGGTCATTTCAAGATTCAAGAAGCCGAACTGGACCAACTTGTCGAAAAGGGACTTCCTGGCTTGATGGGAAAGGGAAGGCAAGGCTTGGGTCAACTTGTCAGCCAAGAATCCACTCAATTTGACACTTCCATAATTCTTCCCAAATTCCTCGTACGCGTCCACCGCGGCTTTCAAAGCCTTCCGTTCGAGTATCGTCAAGGAAGATAGCTGATCGGATTCTCCGGCTGCGGATGGTGATTCTACGTCCCCAACATCCAAGGGATTCGATCCGGCATCGTGAAACTCGCCCTCGATATTCACGAAATGGCAGTGATCGGCACCGACGAGTTGTTTCAAATCCCCGGAAAAGCATTCCTCGAAACTAATGAAATGGATGTCTTTACCATTCTCCATGGCACGGGTTGCGATTGGCATGTAATCCCGGTCCCCTGCAAGGATGATCAATGCCTGGATCTCCTTCCGCGTGAGCATGGTTTCCAAGACGCAGAGCGAGAGTTCGATGTCCGCGCTGTTCTTCTTTAGCGTCGATTTTACGTTGATGATCCGAACACCCATGGGGTATAACAACTTGCTCGCGTCAGAATAGTCCCCCCAATCCGCGAACGCCTGCCGGATCATGATGGTTTCGCAGACGGATTTCAGGCTTTCAAGGGCGGTCGTGATGATGTTAATGGCTCTCTCCATTGCCTCCGCTTTATCAAACCCGAATTGGTTCGTGAGGGCGAGAATCACGTTCTCGAAATCGATAAAGATGGCTCCAAACTGCTTGATATCGGTCGATCGTCCCGTGATCAATTTTTCCAAATCATCAGTTCGTGATGCTATGGGTTATCTCCGCGTTCAAACCGTATTTATTCATTCCGAGCTTCTATGCCGTGAGCCATCGTTCGAAGCTCGAATTTTCCTTTATCTTGGTAGGTCGAGCGATCGGTCCATGAGACCATCATCGATACCTAAATCAGCAGTAATCGCGTTCCTAATCGCCTCGCTCGCGGCCGTCGCCATCGCCCTTCCAATAGCACGGCTGGCCATCACCATCACGTTCTCGGTCGCGGGAGCGGTTCTACTCATCGGTATCAGGAAAAAGACAAGATGCGAGGTGCTACCGATATGACCATGCTCGACGAGCCTGACATGAAGGCCATCGAGGCGTCCCTGAAGCGGGCGATCAAGGCGGCCAAGCAGGTACCGGTAGGACAGAAATTATTAAACGACATGGGGCCAGCCGCAGCCGAAACTGAAAGTTCCTCGGCAGACATCAAGAAACGGATGCGGGACGACCGGACGACCATGGCGGTCTTCGTGGACAGCAGGGCCTACGATGACCTTACCCGGTTCTTGATTAGCAAGCTGGAGGAGATCATAATGAAGGATGATGGCGTAATGCACTAGCTTAAACTTATATGCCTGTATCGCTCTATTTTTTTAGAGCAAAATGACTACATCAAAATCTAAAAAAAGAGAAGTCTCCAAAGTCCAAGCAAAAAAGTTAGCTAATGCCCGCGATGCTAGGAGGGATCGCAAGCAAGAGACATGCCAATTGTGTAATCAAGTAATTTATTATCTTTTTGACGGTAAAATGAAAATCCACACGGGAGTATTAGGCAATGAAAAATGCCCTGATTTCACTAAGGGAATGCACGTCGGATGTGGAGGAGAAATTGAGACGATAATAACGAGAAAATTAAAAATTCCTCCTACATACCAAGATGGCGTAAGTGAATCCGACATCGTGAACGAGGCTGCATATTCTTGTAAAAAATGTCACACAATAATAAAGATATGGCCTCCAAAGGCATATTATCATCGTCCACTTAATCCATGGGCGAGCAAATTCACCGAATTTAAGATTGAAGGAGAAATGTTGGAGAAACTCAGCGAGGAATGGATAAAACATATAAATGAAAAGAATTGAGTCCAAAGAATCGCGGGTTCAAAGAAACCAGATCCCCGGGAGTATCACGGCATCGCGATGAGAATTGGAATATTGTTTTTATCCCACTCTTCAATCTACGTCAGGTATTTCATACACAACGTTCGGAATATGCTTTCCAAGTTCTCGAAATCCATCTTTAAATCTCCTTCATCTCTATCGAGACGATTGTTGATGTGGATGGCGTTCCTATCGTCCATTACCAGTTTCAACCGATCCTCTTCTTGAATTGATAAACTGTATTGATCTGGGCATAAAGGATTGCGATGGTGACGGTTATTCGAGAAGAATACAATCAAGTCATTTATGCGATCGGACGTGTAATCGGGATCGATGGAAACGGCTTTCAGGTACAAGATGTATTCCAAGACGGACCCGTAGCACGCCATCGCTAGATCGAATCGTTCCCGGGCCTTCAGATCCAGTGCGTCGGCATACCGGCTCATCACCACGTCCCGTGCCGGAAGCGGGATGGCACCAAACAATGTTTCGAAATTGGCGCGGATCACTATCTGCTTCCATACATCCCTTCCTTCTCTCTTTATCTCAGTAACGAACCATTTCTTCGAACTGATGTCGCCTTGCATCGCGAACAAGTTCATCTGCTCGAAGAATGCTGCCATTTTCCAGTATCCGTCTGGATCGTTGCTTCCTATATCTTCAAGAGAAACGGTAACGAGTGGAAACATTCCCTCGTCGATCTTGTTGCTCACGTCTTGATAAAAATTAATAAAATATTCCTTGAAATGGTTCGTGTACCATCTATTTGCCGGATCTGGTTCTAATACCATCTCGTGGTAAATAATACCGAAAGGAGCGAGCGTGAAATCGATGCTGGCCATCTCGTATCCAACCAACTCACCGATGGTTCTCGTCTTGATCATATTTTCAATGATAGATTGGGGCATCCTGCACCGGTTATATCCATCAAAATTGGCATAGCCTTCCGATAGCATTTGCTTGGCATTATCCGAAAGGTCGATCAACTCGATATCCTTGAGCTTAATCTCCCCGTTGGAAAAGTAAATCGAAGTTGTTTTCACCCTTTTTTGGGAACCGGGCCTTCCCAATGGCACGATTTGCATGTCGCTGTCAATGGAAGATCCATTGCGTCTTTTTCCTTCACTACTATGGCACAGCGGTGGCAAGATGGGCAGATGGCCTTGAGTACTTCGTATCCGCAATAATAACACTTGTAAAAATCCTTCATTTCCGCGAAGGATATCAACCCTCCAGATTTCTTGCACGCTGGGCTATCTTTGCTCATTTGTATCACATCCGAGGTTTGATGGATGGTAAAGTTCGGGTCGGCCATGCTGGCGGTGATGGGATTCACGTGCCCGTGGTAGCATGACTGGAATATTATTCATATTTCATTAGTCCGCTTCCTGAACGGTTCATATTATGGCGAGATAAACATTAAATAGTGCATCACCGACAGGAATGGAGATGTCCGGTGTTGGGATTTTCCTTCCGATAAATTCCTCAATTCTAGATAGATGTGTTTTGTTAAACGTGTCATAGCTATCTGTGTATAATGGATAAAATGCGAATATTACGAGTCTTTCAGAACTCTCGCTTTGAATTTTTCGCAATCTGTCAATATCTGCAATTATTTGATCTACAGAATCTGTAATTGCACGTCCAGAACTCCCTGGGTTGCGGTAGTTTGTGGGGCGCGTCTTGATTTCAAGCCAATAGTCCAGAGCATCAGTCTTAAACCAAAAATCACATTTATCATTACTATTCTCTGAATCGTATGGTTTTTCAGGTAAAAAATCCACAATTCCTGGCATTGATGAGATAATATTCATAATTTCCAATTGCAAGAACTTTTCATTTGCTTTTCGATTATCTATTAAGAACGACAAGTACCTGTGCCGTTTTTCAACGAGTTCCAATCTTAATCTCAAACTATTAATCAATATTGCTTGTAATGCTTCATTCATACGCTTATACCCATGCATAGTTGATTATTATCACGTTCATCTTCACTCTCGGCCGCGGTTAACCTTGTTCGTTTTCCCAAGTGGCTTATGCCTTTGCAATCTTAGCTCTGGCCCACGGATCGATCCATTTACATAAAAGTCTATTGATTAAAAACGAATTCGGGCCAATACCCAGATGACCGAGACTGCACTTGTCCATCTGCAGCGTGTATATATTGCATCTGAAGGTGGTCGCGTTTCTGGATAAGTTTATTGGTAATATCACACCATTGGTGATCATCAGGATAAGTAATAAGTAAATGAACATCCAAGGTGGTCTGAACTGCCTTATATAATGAATCGCCTCGAGATTATACGACGCATTGCCATCCGTGCGGCAAAGGATGCCCACCCCAGGCTGACCTACAAGGCCCTCGCCACGAAATTCAACGCGAGCACCCGCGTGATCCGCGATGCCCTGCTCTTTCCCGTCTCGTATTGGCTCGATCGCCTCGACACGGCCCTTCCTGCCATCAAGACCGGCCGGTCCCCCAGGAAGAAGGCCCCGGTCCAGCCGCCATCGAAACGCAGGAGACGCCCAGCCGATTTCACGTCGGTGCCCACCGGCGACGGGGAGCCGCCAGACGGGCATGAAGAGGCGCACGAGGCGCAGGTCTCGGCCGCGCTCGACGAGCAGGATCGCCGCCTGCGGGAAGGAACGGGGGACCTGCCAGGCACGGCCGAACGCCACGACACCGTGGATGAAGAATGAGCCCTGATAACGATGATCACGCCGTGGCAGTTTGCCTGCCAGCAAGGCGTGGTTGCGCCTCTAGTTCGTCGGCCAACTACTCCTTCCAATCCCTGGCTAGCTCTCCTCGCGCCTCCACGACCCCCGCAGGCTCGTTCGGTGCCTCGAACGAACCTATTTCGCCCAAAAAGCGCAGTGATACACGGATTTATTGAAGAATGTCGGGATTTAAAAGGAAGATTTTAGATTATATTTACATGGCATCCAATGTGCATCTCAGCGACGAGATCGAGCGTGAATTGAATGATCTCATCCAGTACATGAACGATAGGGGCGTAACGAACGTGTCACAAGAGCAAGTGCTATCAACCTTGATCGAGCACGGCATTGAATGCAAGGACACGATATTGGCAAAGTTCCTCAAGGAACCAGAAGAAACCGATTGGGAATCTGACCCGATTTTTGGTATCAAGGTGCACATGGGCGCAGATGCAAGCATATCAGTCGACAGGGACGTGTATGGGGAATAAGACCGATGGCTGAAACCATCTTCTTGGATACAGGCTTCATCATCGCGTTTTTCAACAAGGATGACAAGAATTATACCGCCGCAAATCGGATAATCCAGGATACATTGAAAGATTACCCATCCGTGCGGTTTTATTTTAGCGATTACGTCTTTGATGAAGTCATCACGCTCATGAAGGCCAGGCATGTATCGATAAATAGCATCATTGACATCGGCAATCGAATCCTGGCATCTCGAATCTGGACGAGGATCACGATCAACGAAGAAATTTTCCAGAAAACGTGAGCTGAGATCAAGCAATACAAGGATAAAGATTGGAGTTTTACAGAAGTCTCCTCATTCGTTGTTATGCGCGAGTTTCAAATCCCGTATTACTTGAGCTTTGATGAGCATTTCGATCAGAACCCAGCTATCACGTCTTGGGTTGTTTAACTGGCAAATCACGTCTCCCTTTTATTCTTGAAAGTTCTTGACACCGAGAATGTGATGAATGTTTTTCCTACCTGGGCTCACCTACAAGGTCCTCGCTACGAAATTCAACGCGAGCACCCGCGTGATCCGCGATGCCCTGCTCTTCCCCGTCTCGCATTGGCTCGGCCGCCTCGACGCGGCCCTCCCTGCCATCACGACCGGCCGGTCCCCCAAGAAGAGGGCCCCGGTCCAGCCGCCTTCGAAACGCAGGAGTCGCCCAGCCGATTTCACGTGCGTGCCCACCGGCGACGTGGAGCCGCCTGACGGGTATGGAGAGGCGCACGAGGCGCAGGTCTCGGCCGCGCTCGACGAGCAGGATCGCCGCCTGCGGGAGGGAACGGGGGACCTGCCGGGCACGAACGAACGCCACGACGCGTGAGAGCCCGTCGCGCTACATCTCGACGGCATCCCACTCGATTTCGCGAGGTTAAAAATGCGCGATGCGCGACGCCAGGAGATCGTGAATCGGGTAAAGCAGCCCATTCAAGGCGGCGGCGGGTTGCATCTTTTGCAGTCGCAATAATCGCCCGCTGATGCCCCGCGCCAGCAAAGGTATCCCCCCCGCCGGGGGATTGATTCGTGGAGAAACAAAGTTAAAGAGGATCATGAGTGATAGAATGATAGGGTGGCCATCGTGGCAGGCAAACTATCAATACCATCACCAAAAGTGTTAATCGTTCTTGCAGTGGTTATCTTCTGCGGTGTCGGGAGTTGGATCGGGTATAATGTTTATTCCAGCCTGTATGGGCACCCCGGGGGTTTTCAGCCACTTGGCTACGCGAATTGGCCAGAGGAAGGTGCGCAACAAGGCGACGTGTGCATGCCTACCTTGACAGGCACGACTGCCGAGAGCAAGTTTACGGTTTTCTTTGGACCCGAAAACAGGATAGATGGCTTGATTGCCAATCTGCCTGGCAACGTTACAACGGTGATCCCGAATTATTTCGATGCCCTCGTCGCCACCATCATGTCGAACTATTCCGATCTCATCATTGCCAAGAACGTGCAGAGCTTTTATTAATGGGTCTTCATACCGTCTAATGGAAACTGGTCCCTCATCATGGTGAACCTGAATCCATTTCCAATAACTGTTTCGAATAATTTGAGTTACATCACGTATCAAAGTTCTCTTTTTGTCATAGTGGTGATTACTTTACTCGCTTTAATCGTTTTATACATGATCTTCAGATACGTCGCAGAGGATCGTGCACGTTATACTCCCTCCCCTCAATCGTTTGAGGGAAATCTGCTCGAACCCACGCACGAACTCTTGAGGATCTATTCAAAAAGATACAATTTCGTGTCGTTTTTCGAGTATCATTTGCCCGATTCGATTTACGTTTATCCTGCTGCGATAGGCGCCCTCCTGTACTTCGGATTCGGTGTGCAATACGAACTCGTTTGGCTCTTGATTTTCCTGATTGCAGGGGTGCTTGTTTTCCCCCATTTCGCTTTAATATTCGATTACAAGTGGCGGATTTCAAGGAGGCCGACCCGGTGCTGGGAATGCAATGCCAAGGCTACTGGGTCATTCATGTTAACCCACCAATTCTCGATAATAGTTGGAGTGCCCACGTGCTCCCACCACAGTGCAATGATCGGATATAAAGAATTATTTAGAGAAGAGCAAAAAGTGCTGGAGAAAAAGTCGAAGCTAGGAAGATTAACCATCCTTCTCATCTCTTACTATGTTGAAATCTTGCTTTTTAATTCGTATTCGTTTGGATGGATATTTCACGTTTTCACGTTTGTTCTCATCTGCATATTCCTGGGCACGAGTGTCAAGCGTTTCTTGAACAGCATCAGAATTTTAAAACAAGAAATGCAGTTGAGGGAGCCAGCTGAAACCAGATTGGTAAGTGGTTAGGAGAACATTATGGGGACGCCGGTTCTCCCTTGGAGATCTCCACTATAGAAAACCTAAATCGGGATTGGAACCCATCGCGTGATATTATGCGATTTCATTCCCATAATCAATGGCTTAAACCTAATTATAGCACGACAAATCAACTTGACACTTTTCGGCGTGGCCGCGTCAAGAATTACCTTCTCTTCATGTCAACTTATAAGTATTCAATAATAACAAAATTTTTTTCCCACCCTTGAAAATATGGTCGATCCCGCGATACGTCTTGTCGCCCCGATTCCAGCCGGTACCAAAAACCGGAGAGGACACAATCATAACACCGATGACGGATTACCTATTAAAGTGGTATCGTGCATGAATCACCGACGAAGCCTCCCAGGTATAGGCGATGATGCATCCACTCAAGAGATCTCAAGTCCTGAACCAAGGCCAAGGTTGCCGAGCTGTACGACACCTTGGTCAAGAACGGCATCCTGGTCGCCGACGGCTACAACGCGACCAGCTTGAAGGACGACGTGACCGTGAAACTATCGGCGTTCGGCCAGCAGTTACTCGATAATGCAGGATCTGCTGGCAAAATGAATGATAGTTCCATCTCGGGCATTAAAAAACGGCTGCGGGATGATCGGGCCACGATCTCGACACTCATAGATAGTGGAATGATTGATGACCTCGCTCGTTTTCTGATTGGCGAGCTGGAGGAGATCGCCCGCTTGATCAAGGAGAACGGCCAGATCACAATTTCCGAGCGCGTCGTGCGGTCGGCCATCGCCGGGTTGGACCACCTGCAGGGGATCTTGGATAATAACGTGGCCATCCAAGAAGCTGATGTGGTGCCCACTGTGCAAGCGTTTCTCGACATGCAGAGCATCGTCAATGCCTGATCTTCTTCCATTCGCCCGTGCAAGAAGCACGGGAATGAGAAATCGCGAAAGCACGATGAAATCGTAATTTGTGTTTCAGGATATTCAGTTCCTGATCCTTGGCGGTTTTCCTGCCAGCGAGCGTTTTCTCGCTGATTTTAGCTCGTGCGGTCGTATCATCTTCCCGGCCCGCATTGCCACGCAATCATCGCAGAGCGTGATCACTTTCAAGGGATTCTTCACTAAGTTCCTGAGATTTCCCCATATCTCGGGGACGGGATAGAGATCGAGCGGGACGCTGGCTTTCCCGCACACCTCGCAGTATTGTTTCAACTGTTCATCCTTGTATTTTAGCCAGACGGGATTTTGATTCCTGTAATTCCAGCCCTCGGCGAAAATTCGTTCTTTTGTTCCGCGTTCTTTTGATGCTTTTGGTATGGGCTCCGGAGACGACGATGGACTAAGAACCCTTTCACCACAATTCGAGCAAAACTCGAAATTATCTTCCATCTTTTTTCCACATCTTGGGCAATATTTCATTGGAATCAATACTTCTTTCTCCAACCATTATTTAAATGTTTTAAATTTTAAACGCTGCAACATCGCCAGCGATCAACAATTTCGACACGACACGATTGCAAACCGAAAAGACGAATCGCTGTTAAGCGGGGGCTTTTCCGAATTATAATTGCCGACGTTGGAACGGATGGTGTTGTACATCCTGATGATCCCTTTACTCTTGTCTTCTTGAAGGCCAGGCCAGATCTTCGCCGCGGTCCTCTTCCCTTCCAGCGAGGCGATGGAAATCACGTCGCCATTGTTGAGGCCCATTTGTTCTTGGATGAATGGATCCAAGCATGCGATCCCATGGTTGGCATCCTTATTCAAGGCCTTGCCAACGCGGACTTTAATTTCCTTGTTTGATTGGGTCTCATTCTCGGGCATACGAGTACACCATGCTTCCATGAGAATCAGGTACAGCTGCTATTTGACATTAATCCGATCTTCAATAGAAGATATTCGTTTTCACATTTCAATTTGAACGAATTATGATGGACGAGTGAATCGACTTCCTGTGAACTTGCTGCGCTCAACGGGGCAATCACGCGTTCAAAAGGATGAGATTATCGACCATGTACAGGATGGATTCGTTCACGTTGAAGCCCGTGCGGGAAGACGTCGGGATGTAGGCCGAGCATCCATTTTCCTGCGCGAACTTGTCCGCGAAATCGTTCAGGCATTCCAAGTCCTCTGGTGATTTTCCCACGGAACTTTCACCGCCGAAGACCAGTTTCCAGATGAAATCAACATCCATTCTCTTCAAACGGTTCACCACGTTGAACTCCTAACAGTAACATACCCTGATTAGCAGTTAAGATTTGTCTAGTGATGAGTCACGACGCGGGCCACGATGAGGCAATCAAAATTCGTTCAAATTGAAATGAAAGGGAATATATGGAGAAAAGTTGTAGAGAGAAGAAAGAAAAGGAAATATATGGAGAAAAGTTGTAATCAGCGGCAATTCTAAATCAAAGGTCCTTTTCGTTGCTTGATCTTGCTTACTTGATTCCTTTTACGGATCATCAATAATGCAACGATGATGGCCGCTATCCCCCCGCCGATCAAGGAAAGGGCAATGGCGACGATCGTGCCTGTATTCGTGCTCGTAGGTGCTGGCGTGGGCTGGTAACTCGGTGCTTGAACCATGACACAAACCGTGTCTTGCACTGAACCACCCAGACCATCTGTTGCCACGATCGTGTAATTGTAGGAACTGATCGATAATCCATCCACGTTGATGCTCACCGGCGTTCCGATTACCCATGACCCATTTGCCACTTGCGTTCCATTTTGATAGATTATGTATGACGTGGTCGCTACGCTCTTATCAGTTATGATCCAAGAGATCGAGTGTCCTGTGGTATTGTATTTATAGAACACGTCAGGTTGATGCGTGATGGATGGTGTGAACACGGTCACGACGACCGTGCTGTTCACCGTCCCACCAAGGCCATCGCTGGCACTGATCGTGCAATTGTAGCTACCGACTTGAAGGTAATCAACATTCCACGCGATCGGCGTTCCGGAAAACCACGAACTGCTCGCCAGTGAAGTTCCGTTGCGGTAGATCGTGTACGAGGTCGCGCCCGTGCTCGCGGACGTGATTGTCCACGAGATCGAGTGCCCGGTGGTGCCCGCATCGTATTGCAAGTTGGGAGGTTGCGTGATGGAAGGCAGAGCGATCACCGTCACGATGACCGTGCTCTTCACCGTTCCACCGAGGCCATCAGTGGCGATTATCGTGTAATTGTAGCTGCCGACGGCCAATCCATCGACGACCTGCACGACTGGCGTGCTAGATGCCCACGAACCACTGGCGATCGACGTGCCGTTGCGGTGGATCGTGTACGAGGTCGCGCCCGTGCTCGCGGAGGTGATCGTCCACGAGATCGAGTGCCCGGTGGTGCCCGCATCAAATTTCACGTTGGCGGGTTGCGTGATGGAAGGCAGAGCGATCACCGTCACGATGACCGTGCTTTTCACCGTGTTACCCGTGCCATCGATGGCACTGATCGTATAATTGTAGCTGCCGACTTGAAGGTAATCAACGTTCCACGCGATCGGCGTTCCGGAAACCCACGAGCTGCTCGCCAGTGAAGTCCCATTGCGGTAGATCGTGTACGAGGTCGTGCCCGTGCTCGCGGACGTGATCGTCCACGAGATCGAGTGCCCGGTGGTGCCCGCATCGTATTGCAAGTTGGGAGGTTGCGTGATGGAAGGCAGAGCGATCACCGTCACGATGACCGTGCTCTTCACCGTTCCACCGAGGCCATCAGTGGCGATTATCGTGTAATTGTAGCTGCCGATAGCCAATCCATCGATGACCTGCACGACTGGCGTGCCAGATGCCCACGAACTACCGGCGATCGACGTGCCGTTGCGGTAGATCGTGTACGAGGTCGCACCCGTGCTCGCGGACGTGATCGTCCACGAGATCGAGTGCCCCGTGGTGCCTGCATCATACTTCACAGCGGCTGGCTGCGTGATGGCAAGCGTGAACGCGACGACCGTCACGATGACCGTGCTTTTCACCGTGCCACCGAGGCCATCAGTGGCGATTATCGTGTAATTGTAGCTCCCGACAGCCAATCCATCGACAACCTGCACGACTGGCGTGCCAGATGTCCACGACCCCGTAGCAATCGATGTCCCGTTGCGGTAGATCGTGTACGAGGTCGCGCCCGTGCTCGCGGACGTGATCGTCCACGAGATCGAGTGCCCTGTGGTGCCTGCATCGTACTTCACAGCGGCTGGCTGCGTGATGGCAAGCGTGAACGCGACGACCGTCACGATGACCGTGCTCTTCACCGTTCCACCGAGGCCATCAATGGCGATTATCGTGTAATTGTAGCTGCCGACGGCCAATCCATCGACGACCTGCACGACTGGCGTGCCAGATGCCCACGAACCGCTGGCGATCGACGTGCCGTTGCGGTAGATCGTGTACGAGGTCGTGCCCGTGCTCGAGGACGTGATCGTCCACGAGATCGAGTGCCCCGTGGTGCCCACGTCGTACTTCACGTTGGCCAGTTGCGTGA
>Ga0326727_10011126_pt1 | contig 21091 bp, 24 predicted proteins | sample MB2enrmetagenome_FD_207643 | JGI IMG/M metagenome (GOLD analysis project Ga0326727, IMG submission 207643) | Lab enriched peat soil microbial communities from McLean, Ithaca, NY, United States - MB29MY | ecosystem: Environmental > Terrestrial > Soil > Wetlands > Peat | place: USA: New York...
AAAACAAGGGATGAAAAACAACGCAGTCGCAAAGAACACTACGAAGACCTTTACATGGTCTTTGAGTCTTGGAGTAAACTCGACGATATTCGAACAGGTATGACGCCGCAGGGTACTTGGGACCCGACAACTGCCACATACCTAAGCGCGTGGTCTAGGCTGTGGGGTCATGCCGAGTTATCCCAATGGGCTTTCGAACATGTGCAGTCTGGTTACCATGACCTACTTCTCGATATTAACTCGCTGAAAACAGTCGAGGAGAATAGCAACGGGAATGTTCTATTCGCGTATGCTGTAACGACGGAGCTTAGCAACATGCTGAAGGCCTCTTTTCCCAAGCTATCGGCATATAGCAAAACACCGCTGGCTAACTTCTATTTTTTTGACCGAGTACTACATGCCGTGTATGACCCAGATTGTCTAGGAAGTCGCAAGACAACCACTACACGAACTGAAGGGCAAACTTTTGGAGAAACGATGGAAAAACTACAGGCGACCGCAGACCAAAGTTCTCTTTATCTCAGAGGGGAAGAGATTGCTCGAAGCGACCCTGAGACATTGGAGAATCTCGTAAGTGAAATCCATAAGTTGCGTAACTCACATCTAGATATGTTCCAAAAACTTGATTTCAACTCAACTCGCCAATCGCGACTCCTTGCTAACATCAGACAAGGAGCACGTGAGATATTGCATGAAATTCATTATCTTCAAAACCTTAAGGGCACATGTTCTTTATGTTCGCAGTTCTAGTCACCATTCTTGGCTAGGTATTCGCTAATAATCACTCTCGCCGTTTCAGGTATGGATTCTAACATGCGTTTCTTTCGTTCTTTCTCTAAGGCTCGTTCCATTTCTTCCGATATTGAGAGGGTGAATCTTCGCATCATGGGTTAAACACCTATTGCATCCTATAGGCGCAAGCATTATAAATAAGTTGCGCACCTATAGATGGCAATAGGAGCATACAAGAAATGCGAACCGAACAAACAGTGAGTGACAGCCGAGTGATGAAAGGTCAAGCAATCGTCAAGCTAGGCAACCAAGTTAAGCGCCTAGATGACCAGACCTACCAAGTGTCCTCACAGTCAGGCCACGGCTCATACACAGTCGTTAAGCGTGAGCGTGCGTGGCGCTGTTCTTGCCCCGACCATATCTACCGAGAGATTAAGTGCAAGCATATTTGGGCTGTCGTATTCTCGCGTGCGCTGCGAGCCGAAGTCAGCAACCAAGTTGTGATTAAACCCCTCGACAATCAAATTTGTATTCGTTGTTCTTCTCCGAACTTAATGAAGCATGGGCTCAGGCATAACAAGAGCGGCGATATTCAACGGTACATGTGTAAGGATTGCGGGAAATGGTTCACAATCAATTTGGGCTTTGAACGAATGAAAGCCAGTCCTCAAGCAATCACTTCAGCTATGCAACTCTACTTCACGGGTGAGAGCCTCAGAAACGTACAGAAGTTTCTACGATTACAAGGCGTTCAGGTTTCGCATGTCGCAATTTACAAGTGGATTGCGAAATACACGGCTCTGATGGAACAGTACCTAGACAAAATCATCCCGCAAGTCTCAGGCACATGGAGAGCAGACGAACTGTACGTGAAAATCAAGGGAAACATGAAGTACCTATTCGCTCTCATGGATGACCAAACCCGCTTCCTAATCGCCCAAGAAGTTGCAGACTCCAAATACGCTCACGACGCACGACACCTATTCCAAATGGGCAAGGAAATCACCGAGAAGAAACCTAACATTCTGATAACGGACGGCCTTCGCTCGTACCGTGAGGCTTACCTCAAGGAATTTAGAACGAACAAGCTAGAAACCGACACAATCCACATACGCCATATCACACTAACGGGAACGCACCACAACAACAAGATGGAACGACTAAACGGAGAAATCCGCGATAGAGAGAAGGTCTTTAGAGGCTTGAAGAAATCAGACACACCAATCCTAGCGGGCTACCAAATCTATCACAACTACATACGACCACACGAAGGCTTAGACGGTAAAACCCCAGCCGACTTAGCGGGAATTGATGTTCAAGGTGAGAACAAGTGGCTAACCCTGATTCAGAACGCCAGCAAAAAAGAGCCGACAGTTAACAGTCGGAAGGACGAGCCATGAAGTTAACAGAACCCTAATTCAGGTTCTGTCAAAGCCTAGGGAGACAGTCCCACAACACTCATTCTCGACTCAAATTCAACCCAGATTATCAAGAGCATCAGCAGGGCGACCACGAGCAGGGCTAGTACGCCAAATGTGCCGCTCGTCAAGCCTAGAGCGCGAAAGGCAGGCACCATGCTAGTCGTGTAACCAACGGCATTCACTACCATGTAGAGGGAATGTGAGTCTAGTGTCTCCGTGGATGACTGAGTTACAGTCTGGGTTGTGCTCATGGGAACGGTTGGGTAGGCTAGACCTGCAAACGCCAAGATTGTAACTGCAAGAAGAGTTACAATACCGACGATACTGAATTTCAAGTTGCATTGTGTTTCCCATAGTTTCTTCTTAAGAGATTCTGTTAACATGACAGGACATGGAAGCGAATCGTCTTTTTTCGTAGCCACTTACGCCCTTACATCGTTTGTTACTGGAGCATTCAGTTTGGCGTTGTTGATCAAATATGCGACCAATCTCAGTAACTTAATTATTCATCGGCCACAAAAATGCGGCAAGTACCCTATGACTATCGGCGTTCCCTTAGTGCGGCAACTATGGGATAAATTCGGAATACAAGCCGTGAAGTTCTGTACGATAGGGGGAAGTGCCTTGGTGCTAAGTTCGGTTCTATTGTACGCGCTTACTGAGTATGGGCATCTCTGGTACGTGTACTCGAATTGGGTTGCGGCGGTGCTGGGGCAAGTGTTCGCGTTTTGCGGTTACAAGTATTGGGCTTTCAGAGTTAGAAAGGGCCAAGCCGCTTACACGACTAAGAGACAGGTTTGCATCCATTGGCTTGTGTGGGGAGGCAGTTTGGTGATTTCCACCTGCCTGATTTATTCCCTCACAACCTATGTCCATATTTGGTACCTGGCCTCTAGCTGGGTTGCGTCGGGGGCTTCAGGGGCAAGTAACTTCTTCGCACATAGGTACTGGACTTATAGCACCAAATAATTACCGTTCCATTCCTGTCAAACGTGCGGGAGCTGTTTTTGTCTCCAAAGGTGGAGGAGAGGTGCCTGAGCCGCGTCGAGTAAGAGATTATCGGAGGATGTGTTTCGTGTGGTATGAGACTGATCCTACGCCCGCTTATATCGTTCACATTTGACATGCGCGTGCGATCAAATTCATGACTACAAAGAGCAAGTCTGCATCAACCAAAGCGGGCGTTCAAGGCTTTGCAGGGAGAGTTGGTTGGGATGTGACTATGTCGTTGGACGGATTTGTGGCGGGGTCGGGTGATGGTCTTGAGTTACCGCTTGGTAAGAATGGTCATCGGCTTTTTGACTGGTACTTCAAAGGCGACACTCCCAGCGCCTATGACGCGTCCTTCAAACTCTCTGCGAACGATGCCAAACTTTTCGATGAAGGGGTTAAAACGGTGGGGGCAATCGTGGCGGGCAGGCGTACATATGACATTTCACGCGGCTGGGGTGGCAGCTTCTTCATCCCAGTGCCGTTCTTTGTGCTGACTCATAAGGCACCGGTCGAGGTACCGAAGGGAGCGACCTCATTTACCTTCGTCACTGATGGCATCGAAAGTGCTCTCAAACAAGCAAAAGCTGCTGCGGGTGACAAGATGGTTGGTTTGATGGGGGCTAGTGTCGCTAGGCAATGCATTGAGATTGGGCGTCTGGATGAACTACACCTCCATATTGTGCACGTGCTGCTAGGCGATGGGGTTCGGTTATTCGATCATTTGGGCACTCACTTAGTTGAACTCGAAGGAACTAGTGTGATCGAATCGTCAGATGTGACGCATCTGAGTTTCAACGTCGTAAAGTAGTGGTGGAATTTTTGGGTTTTCGCTGTGTTGTAGTTCCGTCTTGTGCTCTTGCTTTCACGGAGATCTATCGGTTTCGTTGGACCCTGTGCTACTTGTTCGGAAGGGCTAGGCAGAGCAGGCTGTGTAAGTTTGAGAAAGTCGGATTTGCGACAATAGCAGAATCGGTCCCTTAACTTCCTCAGCATGTGCTGTGATCCTAACCGCCATATCAAGTGCCCCGCTGGGAATGCCGCCGATTGGGACGGTTAGAAACAGTACTAGCCTCTCCGTATAATCGGACGATGGTCGAGAAACAGAAAATGGAATCGAGGATGGTTTTTCGCCGTTAATTGAGGTTAGATTACCTATTACCGATTCGTTCACATAATGAATGGATGCATTGAAACGATTCGTCACCGTGAGAATAAACAAAAGGTCGGTCTGACCTGTTGTCAGATTTGTGAAAGTGCATCCGTTACTGATCGTGAGGTTGAAATCCGCACTCTTGAGAAGAGGGGCAAGAGTTGTTGTGGAAGGCGTTGAAGTTGAGGCAGTGGTTGTCATCGACTCATTTGAGCTAATTAGACTTGTTGTGGAAGGGGCCGAAGTTGAGGTTGTCGTAGTAACTGACTCAACTGAATACGTGTAGTAGTAATAACTCAAGAAAGCGGCGAACGCGAGAACAATGACTATGACAACGCCTTCGAGTTTCTGCTCAGTTCTAGATCTACTCTGAGGCATCTTCTTAGTTAACTTTAGTCACCGACCTTTCTTCTTTGGGTCGCATTTTCAATTAAAGTTAACCACTTGTCTCTTTTCACAATCGTAATACTTGCCAACGTGATTTGCTGAATGTGAACCATGATTTAGTTTATTCACTCCGAATTATTGAGCCATACATCACGATAAGAACGCGAGCTATCGGACAATGAAAGGGATGCAAAGCGGTATAAGTAATTCAACAAGAGCTACACATTCTGGCGTCTAAGTGAAAAATGATGGATTATTTTCTCCTTCTCATTGGTCTCTTCTTGTTTCTATCCGCAGTATACATCCGCAGAGCAAGTGATCGTGGTGGTGTACAATGGTTCGCCGTTTTGATCGGACTAATTGGCCTCTATCTAATGCTAGATGGCGTAGGTACTCTACCTGCCTCATGGCCTCAGTAATCGGAAAATTAGTTTCGATGTTGCGGTTCCTTTCTGTCGCCATAACTAGGGGAATTATTTGATGGATGTAAACTTCTGAAAGTTCGAAAGGATTTGGTCTCGCACTGACTCAGGGTTCAATCCTTTGATCTCAGCTATTTTTCGAACCACCGCGACTACTAGTGATGGTTGCGTAAGCTCATCTCCGAAGAGCCCGCGGTAACTCACAGGTCCATCAGTCTCGCTCAACATTATGCTTAGGTCTGCCGCGCGTGCAATTTCGCTGATCCGGCGCGAGTACAGTACGGCCGGCCCGATTGAAATCCAATAGCCTCGCTCCTTGAAGAGATGAAGGTTCTCGATAGGCCCGTCGTACCAATGGAATAGAACCTTGGGAACCTTAAGGTCGGCTAGGGTGTCGAGCGTTTCTGTTACGGCTTGTCTTGAGTGCAGGACTGCAGGGAGGTTTCGTTGTTCGGCCAGGGACAGAAAGAATCGGAAAATCTCCCGTTGCCGGGTCTTAATTCGTTCGTCTTGAGTGTACTTTCCATCGAGCCCTATCTCGCCAATGGCTCTAACCCAGTCCGCATTCTCGTCGAGTACAGTCGCGAACTTGTCCAACTGAAACGATTCAGTTTTAGTGGCTGTAGATGGGTGCACGCCTACAGCCGCAAGTACTTTGTTCGGGTACAGTTTGGCTAGGTTTATGGTTGCTAGAGAAGTCTCATAGTCTGTGGCGTTAGAGAGCAAGTGGGAAACGTTATGCCGGTTCGCGTTTTCAACTACTTCCTCAACCTTTCCCGCATAGCCTGTGTCGGCTAGGTGGATGTGGGCGTCGACAAAACTCAAGGTATGAACCTGCGAAATCAGGCTCCTTATGGTAACTAATACCTCGTTCTAGCCTGCCCATGTGCGTCAGCGGGGCGTTTTTTGCAACGAAACTGTTCGCTTCGCCCAATGTAGGCTAATCAAATCAAAACATCTCTCTATCGAGCCCAGTTCAGCTGACTGGGGAAATTTTAATAGCTTCAAAGCGCACGCGATTAGAAATCGTGGTTTTTCTTGCCCCCCGATGAGCTTTCTACAGCTGCGGTCCGACGACTAATCGAGATGGCGGGGGCTGACAGGGTCGGCGATGATGCCGTGGAAGAACTTGGAAAAATACTGGAAGAGTTCGCGGTTAAAGTCGGAAAGGAAGCCACGGAACTAGCGCGTCATGCGGGAAGGAAAACCGTCAAAGCTCAAGATATTCAGCTCGCAATTAAGAGACTGCCTGCACCGTATAGTTGAGGTAGGCTCTAACTTACTAATGGCAGGGTTTAGTCTGCGCCATATCCGTCTTCTGAGCTGTCTTAAAGGATAGGCCACAGCCGCAGCTTGCTATTGCGTTCGGGTTGTTGAACTTGAAGCCTGAAGATTGTATGCTCTCGTAGTAGTCGACATTCATGCCCTTCAAGAGCTCCATGCTCTTCGGATCAACCACGATCTTATAGCCGTCACTCTCAAGCACGTAGTCGTCGGGTTTGACGAAACCCATTGCCATACCGTAATTGAGGCCTGCGCATCCACCGCCGAAAACAAAAACTCGCAGCGCTTTCCCGGAATTCTCAGGCTTTTGCAGGATGGCCTTAGCTCTCTCCAGGGCTTTCTCTGTAAACTCAAGTTGGGGTTCCATTACCGTAGCCATTCTCTATCGCCATTTATTACGTATGGATTACTCAGTGATGAGTGAAGTCCGACTCATAAAAATGCTTCCTCGAAAGGCTGTGGCGATGAATAGTCGCTACAGTGCGGATTAATGACTAATCGATGACGAGCGTTCAAATCGTGCCTTATCTAATCCGATCTGGGCAAGAGATAGATGATCGCTCTGCATTATTGGAATAGGTTGGCGTAGGAATATGATGATGCGAGAATTAGGTAAGTCTGGATTGAAGGTTTCAGCGATTGGATTGGGTTGTATGGGCATGTCTGAATTTTATGGAAAGCGCGATGACGATGAGTCCATCGCTACTATTCGTCGAGCCCTAGACTTGGGAATCAATTTTCTTGATACGTCCGATATGTACGGACCGTTTACAAATGAGGTACTCGTCGGTCGCGCTATTCGCGATCGGCGTGATGAAGTTATCGTTGCCACGAAGTTTGGAATCGTGCGGAACGACGCGAATCCGAGCCTCCGTAGCCTGAACGGAAAACCCGAGTATGTTCGATCCAGTTGCGAGGCAAGTCTTCGGCGTCTTGGCGTGGACACGATCGATCTCTACTACCAGCATAGGATTGATCCGAATACTCCTATCGAAGAGACCGTCGGAGCAATGGCACAACTTGTCAAGGAGGGCAAGGTGAGATACCTGGGTCTTTCGGAGGCTTCGCCTCAAACGTTGCGCCGCGCGGACGCAGTGCACCCGATTACGGCTTTGCAGACCGAGTACTCACTTTGGAGTCGGGATCCTGAGGACGAACTGCTTGCCACGTGTCGGGAGCTGGGTATCGGTTTCGTGGCCTACAGCCCACTCGGCCGTGGCTTTCTAACAGGCCGAATCAAAAATATGTCCGAACTCCCTCAAAACGACTGGCGACATGGAGCACCACGCTTTCAAGCCGAGAACTTCCAGAAAAATCTCGAAGTTCTTCGTCGTATCGAAGCCATTGCCGAAGAGAAAGGATGCTCACCTGCCCAGCTTGCTTTAGCATGGGTTTTGGCCCAAGGAGAACATATCGTCCCGATCGTCGGCACCAAACAGAGAAAATACCTTGAAGAAAACATAGCTTCGCTGCAGGTAAAACTAACCTCAGACGATCTCCGTCGCATAGACGAAGCCTTGCCTCGAGGAATATTTTCCGGTGAACGTTATCCGCAAGGAACTCTGCGTATGCTGAACCGCTGAATTGTAGATCCTATCAAACATGACTACGTTGGGTTCAGCACCGAACCAACTAGAAATCCGTTCTCGTGTCCAACCGGTGAACGTGCTTCGAGGAAAGTATATGGAGTCTCTTGTTAGACTCGCCGCGCCCGTCCGGCTATTGCCGTCGCATACGCATACAACAGTATTGGCGTGAAAATGGCACCGTTAACTGCGTCCGTCCATGCCGCCGAATTAAATTCTACCAATGCTGCGCCAAGCGTGCTAAGGCCGATCTGGAACGCATAATCGGTCATCGCTGCAAAGCCGATACCGACAACCGCAGCGACCACCGCTAGAACGGCAGCTATCGCCACAGTCTTCGCTTTGACCCAGTCTGTTCTCCTGATCACAAAATATGCGATTCCTGGTATCGCGCCGAGTAATCCGTTCCCGATGTCCCAGTTCCAGAAGAGCCCTCCAAAAGACGCAAAGTCGGATACTATGTTGCCAACTAATCCTACAACAAATCCTGCAAAGGGTCCAAAAACTATGCCGAACAGCATCGGAATCGCAACCGTCGGTCTAAGCGCGATTAGGCCAGCACCCGGCGTTTGAAAGACGTTGAACGGGATCGTGAGAGCTGCGTAGAGGGCTGTCCCAACGGCCATTGCAACGATTTGTTTTGCCGAGAAGACTGATTCTTTCATTCCCTTTTTGCTCATACTTTTCACTGCATCTCGATGCGGTTTCTTGGTCTTCAATTCAACGCTGACCTTGTTGTTAACGGAAGTTAAGCGTGGCTCTTCTTATCTTCTGCCGTCGTACTCGGTTTGTTGCGGCATAAGCATTTGGCTAGAAGGAGGTGCCTCTTCGATACTTATGTTCGTTAGCCTTTTATCCGCACTCATTAAGGGGTGGCAATTGCAATGTCTACTAGCTTAGTATTGAGCGGAAACGGAGAACTCTCATCCCAAGGTATTCCTGAGATTAGTCAACAAGCGGAGCAGCGGGGTTTCGATGGTCTCTGGTTCGGAGAAACTACGCTACGGGACGCGTCTATACTCACAGCGTTCGCTGCCTGCTCAACTAAAAGGATTCAGCTTGGCACGTCGATCCTGAACGTCTTCACGAGAACGCCAAGCCAACTCGCATTATTGGCTGCAACTCTTAACGAATTCAGCGGGGGACGGTTCACTTTGGGCTTAGGTGTCAGTACAGGTGCCATAGTGGAGAACTGGCACGGGCAAGCCTTTCAGAAGCCCAATCACAGGTTAGATGAAACCGTCAAGCTCCTACGCCAATATTGCTCAGGAGAGAGAGTCAGCTACGAGGGTTTGTACTCTTCACCTAAAGGTGCGAGGTTGAAGATTGGTCCTCCCCAGAAGATCGCTCTCGCCGCTCTGAATGATCGAATGATTGGGAAGGCTGCGCAAGTTGCGGACAGGATAATCCTTAACCTGCATCCACCAGAGCGGATCAAGCATGACTTGTCCCTTATCGATGAAGTGTGCAGTCGGGCGGGCGGGAAACCGCGCCCCAACCTCTCAGTAACGCTCTACTCGTATGTCCTGGGAGATAGCGTGAAAGGCGCTGACGCTGGCAAAGATCTTGTGGCTTTCTATGCAAGCGCTCCAGCCTACGCATCCCTATTCACAAGCGTAGGGTACCAGTCGGAAGCGAAAGCCATGACGGCGGCTTGGAAGGCTAAAGATAGAGACGCGGTGAAAAGAGTGGTAACGAGTGAAATGGTGAAGAGGCTCACAGTCTTGGGAACGATCCAGGATTTGAGGGAGCGAGTGCAAGAATATCACCGGAGCGGCGTCGACGATGTATTCATCGCACCGTCTCCTTTCGGGGATTACGAAGCTAACGTCCGTGAAGTCTTACAACACTATTTCTGATCCGGCGAAAGGCTAAGGAGTTTAACAAAGGAATCGTCAAGGTAGGTTCGAGAGACCCGATTCTCCTTTGGTTATTTGGTCGAACTCGAGACGTGGGCCGTCGATTATCTTCAGCCAAGCATCGCACTTCCCGGCGCTTAATTTGATTACATTATAGGAGTTAGAGAAGAAGCCGCGCAAACGCTCGGAAGAGAAACTGCCGGCGTGGATTATCGGTGTGCGGTTTACGGTCCACTTCCATGGCCTGTGACGGTGCCCGCACACAACCAAATCTGGCTTCGAGCGGCCAAGAGCTCGCAGGACGTCTCCTGCATCCAGGATCGGAATGGTGTTAGGTCCTGTATCAGGCACGGGGACTAGGTGGTGGTGCATCATGAGAAGCTTGAAACCCTTCTCGTGGCCGAGGCTTTTCTCGAGCCAGACTATCTGTCGGTAGCCCGCTTCTCCGTCATTTCGTTCAGGCCTAGCGGTGCTGACGACGGTGATCGTCACTCCTTTCCTCCGGACTATTGGGGTGGAATGAAAGAAGTGCTTGAACAGCAAGTATCCCGTATTTCGATAATCATGATTTCCGCTTGTGTAGATCTTCGAACGGCAGGTGAACCCTTTCATTAGCTCCGATGCCCGTTCATACTGCGAAAGCAAGCCATTCTCTGTCAAATCACCAGTAACCAAGAGAATATCGGGTTTCAGATCGTTGATTTCCTCAACGCCTTTCTGAAAGGTTTCTTCGCGGAATTCGGGGCCGACGTGAATATCTGAGACCTGAACAATCAGCAAGAACATCTCGAGCCTTATGTCTCAGACCTAATATGAACTTGCTTCACTTCGAAGAGCCTTTGCTGCCTGAAATCAAGGGAGCGAAGCACTCAACCCCGGCGGCTTCTCCATGTAGACTTCGATCCTGGCTAGGTCAGATTTCCACTTTTACTACTAATCATTATCGGAGCCGGCATCGACATTTCCTCAGCCTCGGTGAGGCAGATAAACGACTGAGGTGTAGATTGGAGGAGGTGAATACCGCGATGAAAACTGTGAAGATGAAAGTCCCAGACTGGTATCCAGGCTATGCGGTAGTTCCATACTACGCCCCTGCCTACCCATACTACTACCCATGGTACGGCTACTACGTGTGGCCATACTAGAAAGTCCGAAACCAATCAGCGAACCTGAAACAGTGGAAGGAAGGTAGGCTCCCTACTCTCTTTTTCTTACCAGAAACGCTTCGTAGTGGAGCGTTTGCGTTGTTCTTGAGTATATCGCGACATGCCAATGCCCCGCATCTTTCGTCTTCTCTTAAGCACAGGAAACTAAATGGCGGCGCGACTTTCCATATACGCTTAATTGGACAATTTCAAAAGTGGGCTGTTAGGCGATAGATAATGTGTCAATGTCAGCAGCCTATGTTCAACCCGTACGCTCCCCCTGAGCAAAGCCCATACCAATACACCCCTGAACAAAGCCCGTACTACGCTGCGAGTCCTATTCTGCTTCCCTATCCGACTCATATTTTCACCTACGATCCTTACTGGCCCAGTAGAATAACTCCATCCACGCACCCGCTGGCCTTCGTGTCGACGAAGCGGTTCCGCGGCGAAGTCCGCTCAGGCAATTGCTTACTGATCTACGAGTAACCACTTCGAGGTGAACCGATTGGCAGTGAGCATAAATGTGGGCGGATTCCCACAGTGTAAGAAATGTGAATCCGGGGTCCTGCTTCCTGTAGGAAGTGGAAGTTGGAAATGTTCCAACCCAGACTGCGGCTTCGAACTCTGACATCACAAGCTTTCTCAGCTCATTTCGAGCTTTAGAACATCAAGCATCTTTGCTATGCCCTAACTTTCAGTAGAAGTCTCCTACCTTTAATTCCTGAGATTAGGAACGCGCGTGGGCTACTGATACGAGACGACGACGTTAACGCTGGTTGGCTTTTGCAGGTCAGACCGCTTCAGGAATAGTCTTAGGAAACTTCGTCCTCTCGTGTGCAATTCTAGTCTGCGTGTTTCTCCCTGGCCTACGTCAAGCGAGGGCACCATCGGTGACCATCCACTCCCTCTCATATCACTGGTGAAGATAATGGGTAACGCCGTTTCGTACAGCGTCCCTGTGATCGGGGCTTCGCCCGTATTGGTCACACTGATGGCGATTTCGTTGTATTCCATGACATCTATGGGAGGGTCGAGGAACGAGCCTTCGCGGGGATCATACTCCCAAGCAAGAAGGAAGCTCAAGTTTGATCTTGGCCATTTTACGATTTCCATTACGCGTGAAGAGCAGGTGCCTGACCAGTCTATCGCCCCAACACCGCCTGTTAGAGTCGGGAAGACGTGTGTTGTCTCTACGAGGCCGTAACGTGAGGGAATGTACCTCGAACCTCCAACATCAGTGAAGCCTTTCATTACCCCCCAGCGGGGCCTCTGCCATTGATCCAGCCCCACAATGCCGCCTCCCGCTTCAAAACCCACCACCGTCAAGTTGCCGCCATTTTCAGCGATTCCCTTTCTAAATGCGGAATGGGGAGCGTAGCACCAGAAGTTATTCAGCGTCCCTCGTCCACGAGGTATGCTTTCGACGACTGTACCGTCCTCGTCCTTTATCTCGAATACACCGTAAGGCGTGGAGTTCCTCACGGTCAGGTAGTCTCCTCCGAAGCTGTTTGAGTGCACGCTACTCGACGTCTTTCCTTCTACTACGGATAGTTTGGCCATAGGCCCGAAATCGCCATGCCGCCAAATCATGTTTCCTTTGAAGTCGATCTTGCTTAGGAATTGAGCCGAGTAATCGGTGACTATGAAACCGTCCCTGTTCTTGGACAGAAGTACATCATGAGCCCATTTCACATCGGGCAGAGTGAGTTTGCATTGTACATTACCGGAACCTATCTGAACAAAGTTCCACTCGTTATTTCGGTCCGCGAACATGATGCTCCCACGTGAAGCGCCAATCTCTGGTACGTCTTCAGGCAGAATTCTGACGACATGAGGGTTAGCAGATATTGCATCCCCATTCACGGGATACTCCCACTCTATCTCCTCCTTGTCTACGTTGTAGATGATAATCGACCGTCGCATGTGTGGGTCTGCCATGAGCAACTTTTCGTATCCATTCTCAACAAAATGCTCTGCGTAATGTGGAGTGTAGCCATATCTGTTGAAAAGCACCCGGAACTTGAAACCCTCGTACTCCTCTTCCAATGCGCAACCCCAACGAGCTATGTTAGAAGGCACCGGCTTGTTTTGCTTTCTGTGCTCAGCTACTGGTAAAGAAATAGGTAAGGGCATCAGGGTCCAATGTAGCCAATCCGAGAAGCACTAATACTGAAGAAGAGTATGAATTGTGAAGATGGAAGATGTTTGACCTAACCACCAAGCTAGGAGCTCGGGCCGCCGAGCGTCTTCAGCATGATGATATCATTTGGTTGACGACGGTGTCGCGGGACGGCACCCCCCAACCGAATCCTGTCTGGTTCTATTGGGACAGGGAGTCGATTCTCATTTACAGTCAACCTACTTCTCACAAACTAAAGAATATCTCACGGAACCCGAGGGTGTCCCTAAACTTCCAAGCAGACGATGAAGGCGGCGATGTTATTGTAACGCCTCGATAGACAAGAAGCCTCCACAGCATGACTCAAGGCATATCGAGAAGTACCGCGCGCATATCCCCAAAATTGGGCTCACACCTGAGAGCTTGGCCGCCACGTACAGCACGTTAATCCGTGTTTCACCTGTCAGTCTGCGTGGTTTCTGAGGATTCCACTCGCACGCTGCTCCAATTGATTAAAATGTGAACCGTAGACATGTGATGTTTGAGGGAGGATGTTACGATGCGAATGAGGTTATTGGCCATTCCAGTTGGGCTGATTATCCTGTTTTTGGGCTCTGTGTGGTTTCTTCAGGGAATTGGAGTGTTACCGGGGAGCTTTATGACTGGTTCAACTTTCTGGGCGGGAGCAGGTGCGATTGCGCTCATTATTGGTTTGATGTTGATCGTCGCGGGCTTGGTTGGCCGAAAACCTCCTACCAAAAGCACCTTATCCCAAGGGCTGCCCACAGGCAAATATTGACCAATCCATGTCCAGTTCGACTTCAGGGCATATTTTTCGTCTAGCTCGAGCCCAGTTTCTTCCTGTAATGATCTCTCCGGTGCTTATCGGGACGGCACTTGCTTGGTCAGCCCAGAGAGTTTTCATCCCACTGATATTCGCGTTGGTTCTGTTGGCGAGCGTTCTTCTTCACCTCGCTGCTAATGCAATTGATGATGTCTACGATTTCGAAAGTGGTGTCGACGTGATATCGAACAATATGTTTCCAGCTGATTTTGGAGGTTGGAAGGTTTTGCCAAGAGGATTAATGACTTTTAAGCGGGCGAAGCTCCTGGCTTATGCATTCTTCATACCTGCAATCGCCATCGGACTCTACCTAGCCTACCTAATCGGGCCAGTCGTTCTGATCTTGGGGTTAGTCGGCGTATTCTTCGCGTACTTTCACGTAGCTCCGCCGCTTCGGCTAGGGTACCGTGGTCTAGGCCTAAGTGAATTTGGAATATTGCTTTCGTTCGGGATCCTTCCGGTCGTCGGTAGTTACTACGTTCAAACTTCTGCAGTGTCGATTTTGTCGCTGTTAATGGGTATCCCGCCAGGCTTGCTCACTGTATGTGTTCTGGTCAATCATGACCAAATTTTCTTCGACGCATATTCGAAGGCTAGAAAGAGAAGCTTGACCGTAACTGTAGGAAGAAAGGTTGCGATCGTAACTGCCGCGTTACTCACACTAATCGCTTATCTGATTGTCGTGGGCGCGATCGTGGCAGGCCTGATCCCAGCGGTTTCGGGACTGGTTTTCTTGACGCTGCCGCTGTTTCTGTTCCAATTGCGACTTTACTTGACACCTGCCTCTTCGCCTCTCCATTACGTCAAGTTGACGCAGGCCACAATGGTCTTGTCAGTTCTGTTTGGCGTACTCCTAGCTCTAGGATTGGTTATAGGTTAGACGAATGGAATGAGTACGAATATCATGAGATCCCACAATACGTGTGACACGATTGCAGGAACGAGGCTATTCGTAAACTTGTAGAGCCCTCCCCAGACTAAACCTCCAATTAGCGCCGTCAAAATTAACGGCGGGTTAAGCGTTGGTAGATGTACCAGAGCGTAGGCAAGGGATGCAATGATGAGTCCAGTGTTCGAGCCCTTTTTCTCACTGATTGTGCGCTGAATTAACCCTCGCCAATATAATTCCTCACCCGGGCCGATCGGGAAAATCAAGAGCACGCCTATGAGCCAGCGCGGTTCATTCGATCTCAGGCCATAGACTTGGTAGATGCCTTGGCTGAAAATTGGGTTGGACTTCGTAACTTCGAATCCGAAATAAAACAAGCCATACAACAGAATCGCAGTCACGATGCCGTAAAGAATCAATGCCGTCGAGATATGCATTGCAAGTTTCTCACGAGACGCAATTACTGCGATGATCAACAGAATGAAGGTGGCTGAGGCAAGCATGGTCCAGAAGTCGAAAGGACGAATTAGAAACACGAAAGTCCAAAGAACCGCGGCAAGGACGAGGGAGAGAGCTGCGAGTCTAAAGTCGGAGCGCAAGGCGTTCTACCAGTGTCAAGGTGCGAACGTCTTGATCGCTACGTTCACATCGCCGATAGGCATGATGATTGGCAGGTTAATCCCTGCTTTGCGATAATCCTTCAACCGCTCGACGCAGCGATCAGGGTTCCCTGTTAGGGTCAGAGCTTCCAGGACTCCGTCAGGCATAGCTTTGGCCGCAGCGGCAAGGTCTTTCTTGCGCCACGCTTCCTTTACGCCGACAAGATCCTTCTCATTCAAATCGTAAGGTTCGAAGACCTCCGCTCTAAAAACTTCCGCGACCTGGTAAACTAGAAAGTAGTAGGATTTCGTTTCCCTCTCAGCCTTGGATACATCGTTGGAAACGTTAGCGAGTATGTAAGATGCAACATCCATGGCCTTGCCCGTCTTCTCACCTCGTCTGACAAGTTCTACTTTCTGAGCGGTGACCTCAGGCGTCATGAGCGCGGGGGAGATTATGACGCCGTCCGCTAGCCTAGACGATGACGCAAGCAATTGTGGCCCGAAGGTGGCGAGATAGATCGGCGGCTTTACTGGTTTGTTTTCGAGTTTGATGTCTTTAACTTTGTAGAACTCTCCATCCAACGTAACAGCTTCGCCGTTCAGTAAGCCATTCACTATGGTCAAGAATTCTGTAATCCGCTTCAGAGGCCTAGTCTCTTTGATTGGAAAGACGCTCACCCCGATCTTCGGCAACCACGGAAAGCCGCCCAAGCCAACGCCCATTATCGCTCTTCCATGGGACATTTCGTTCAGGACTGAGAAAGTTGTGCTCGCTAACAGTGGGTGTCTTGTCACAACGCTGACGCATCCAGAACCTAACTTCATCTTCTTGGTAACTGGAACGCAGCTTGAAAGAATCGTGACCCCGTCTCTGATGAAGGGGTGTTCATGGACCCAGAGTGAATCGTAGTTGTTGTCTTCGGCGGTATGAGCGTATTGGGCTATGATGTCGGGGCTTAGGTTGGGGTTGAATCCGACACCGATTCGTTCCAATCAAAACACCCCATCGACTTGGTGAGTTCAGATATAGCACTATCTCAAATCTAACCTTCCAGGAATCGGTCATTAAATACCGGGCAGCAAAATTCAACAACCGGTGAAAGATACTTGGCTCAATTCGAGGGACAGCGATATATTACCCTCGAAACGTTCAAACGAAAGGGAGAAGGCATCAAGACGCCTGTCTGGTTCGTAGAGGACGGCGGAAAGTTATACATCTGGACGCCTGCTACCGCAGGAAAGGCTAAACGGATTCGAAATACGTCAAGGGTTCGCTTCGCACCGTCATCGGCCATCGGCAAACCGAAAGGCGATTGGGTTGAAGGAGAAGCGCGAATCCTAAACCCTGGCGACTCTCCCCGCCCAACTGAGTTGATCAGAAGGAAATACGGAGTCCAATTTTGGTTCATTAACCTTCTTCACGGAAGAGATCGCATCATAATCCAACTTGAACCCTCAAATCGATCCTAGACAACGCAAGGAGTGGACAAAGTGACCTGCCGACCACGCCACGCAATCAAGTAGAGATGAGGACCAAACACACCAGCCAAGCAGCCGCGCTACAATAACTACGGGGCAGTGTCGCGAACTAAGGAAGTAGAATGAAAGTAAACTCGACAGGCTACGTGTCTGGCTCTACGTATATGAGTTGAGCCCCGTGGACTACCTTTGCGGAAGCTTAGGTTTTCTGGATGTGTTCCTTCAGCTGATCTATGGTGAACTTCAGGATTATATCGTCGCCGATCTTGTCGATTGCTGACACCGGCACACGAACTTTGGGGCTTCCAAGCATGAATTTTTCACCGAAAATTGTTCTCGCGGCGTTTTTCTGCAGTTTCACTTCGAGGTCTGTTAGTACGTAACCGTGAGGGTCAATGATTTCATCAACCACGCTGCCAATCATCTTCATAGCGGCTGCATACACCTTAAGCCCATTGAGTTCGCTAGCTAACATTGGATCCACTGCCAGCAATCGCGGGAATCTGAAATATTAGATTTGCCTGAGCTTTCATCGCTGAATGAAGAAAGAATCCCTCTACTACCTTCTCTCTTTCGTTCAAGACCCTAGGGGCAAAAAGGCGCAAGCGCGCCTAACTAAGCATGGTCATTTCTGAGACTGTTCACGAGTGACCAGTTCTCTCTTGGCTACCGTTACTTGACGGCTATCCGCATATATTGGCTCATTCTCAACATAAGCCCATGACACATTACGAGGTATCCTTCAAGCTTCAGCACGAATGCCCGTACAACGCCTTCTCCAAAACACATCCGGCAGTCGTAATCTCGCACTGGTGCAATTGGAGTAGGGACGTTCTCGAAATCGCTCATAGAGATCTGCGAGATGAGCGCATTCAGAGAAGTATTCAACAGTTGACTAGGGCGCTTGGAACGAGGGTCATTCGCAAATCGTACGCAAGTTCGAATCTACAGGTAGTGCTGCAACGGTGTGCGTGCGACAAGATTCCACCGCCAACCCTACCGATGATTGAAAGCCGAAACTGTCTCGAACTACAACCAGCAATCTATACGGGGGGATGGGAATGGTACCGCGTAATTGCTTTCACTGTGAGAGATCTCAAGAACCTGTTCAAAGACCTAGACGAGCATTGTAAAGTCGAAGTAACGTCACGAAGATCCATTTCAGACGAGTCGATTCGAGATACCTTCCTCGTCTCAACCGCGACGCTCTTCGGCAACTTGACCAGCAAACAACGACGAGCACTCATAACTGCACTCGACAAAGGCTACTACCGCATGCCTAGGACGGTAACGGCGGGAGAAATCGCTCAGAACCTAGGCCTACCCCGCACGAGTTACGTTGATCATCTACGAAAGGCGGAGAATAAGGTGTTGCAAGCGGTCGGTTCTTACCTACGCCTGAACCCGGTTGAGGCCTGACGGAGGCGTCGAGAGAGTGCCGATGTTTGACGACCATAGGCTTATGCCGAGAACCGCCCATAGTCGTCTGCTGACGTTAGATGAAAACGAAATTTACGTACATGGGCATTAGAGTGAAGGACTTAGAGAAATCCGTCAACTTCTACACCAAAGTTCTGGGTATGAAGGAGAACGGCAGAAGCAAAATCGAGCAGACGAAAGGTGAAACTGTAACCTTGACGACCGACGAAGGAGGGCCGGTTCTGGAGCTAAACTACTACGGGACAGGTAGCAAATTCAACACCGAGTACCTGGTCGGCGAGGGCGTGGACCATCTTGCCTTCCAAGTGGATGACTTGGACAAGGCAGCGGAGGAGGCTGGGAAAGCCGGTCATCCTATCGTACTGGATATGAAGACTTCGTCGAGTAGATGGGTGTACATTCAGGATCCGAATGGCATATTCATCGAATTGTTCGCGTAAGTGGACGCAATGACTGAGCGTTCAGTTTACGTCAACCGATTCCCCGAAGTCCTCAGCTTCGATGGGCCAGCGCCTGACAGAGCATCGAAGATGATGCTTTACGGACAATTCGTGGGGTCATGGGACCTTCAAGTTGTTGATTACGAGCCCGATGGCTCTCGATGGGAGGGAGTTGGGGAGGTGCATTTCGCGTGGGTCTTGGAAGGACGCGCCATTCAAGATGTTTGGATCTCCCCGCCACGAGACATACGGAAAAGTGTTTCGACAACACGCAACACATACGGCACAACCTTACGGGTTTACGACCCGCAGATCGATGCTTGGCACATTCTCTGGATCAATCCGATTACTCAAAGCTACAATACCATGATCGGTCGTAAAATTGGCGATGAAATCGTCCAAGAATACCGCGATAAAAATGGAACATTAAACCAATGGATCTTCTCCGAAATCACTCCGAAGTCCTTCCATTGGATCGGACGATCTTTCATCGACGCCGATAAGAGTTGGAATGTGGAAACTGAATTCTTTGCTCGACGCAGAGATAGATGAGCGATGAGTCAACCGGGAGTGAATGGCCTCGATCTCTAAGCGGTTAGAAGTATTCAGTTACACGTTATGAGGCGCGAACGACCGATCTTGAGTTTTCGGCGTAACGGACGACTTGCTGTCGCTTAATGAGCTAATGCTCCTCTTAGATGGGACTGAAAGCGCCGGGGGTGGGATTTTGACCCCGGTTTACTAGTAACTCTACCGCGCCGCCGGCGAAAAAAATCGTAACAGATGGGGGGACTGGATTAGCCTTTTCAAACAGCTCAGCCTGATACCGTCACTAGGATATTTTGGGCAAGCTAACGCGAGAAGACTGAAACCGGTCGGGATCCGACGCACGTATCAACTAAGATAATGTGTGAGGAATGAGCTTCGGTGAGAAAGTCTAGCACAGACTCTTAACTAAGCAATTGTATCCCAAACGTTCCGAAATCTCTGATAATCTTAAATGCGCATGTGTTAGAATAAGACCATGCGAGTTCGAGAGAAAGATCAGAAAGCTTTCTCGTCGTCTGTGCCGGGATGTCGCATTGGGATTGTTCTTACTGTGCTGATCGTAAGTGTTTTGACTGCTTCCATACTGGCCACGGCTCTCGTTCAGGCAGAACATGAGTACGCGAACCCGTCTTATCCGATTGGTCAACCTAGGATTCAACAGGCAGCTGAATCTGTTGTAACTGCCTTTGACGCTGCCTTGAACGTACATGACGTCAAAGCGGGACTGAATCTGTTCACGGATGATGCACTCGTCCATGACGCGGCTAGGGAGACGTATAGCGCCGCGGCTGCCAGCACTAGCGGCAAGGGGCCGGGCGTTGCACCGACATGCTTCGCCTCATACTTGCAGCCTACAGGCGTTTGCGTTTACAGTGGTAAAGACAGGATCGGAGAGTGGCTGCAACAGCTTGTCGTGGAGAATATTCAGGTGCAAGAAGTCGGCGACTTTCAAACGAGCGGTAGCAATGTGACCTGGATCCTAGCTATTTCAGACGACAATTATCGCAGCATAGGCATAGCTTCGCTGTCGGAGGTAGGGTTTGCGACGGTTGAAGGGAACAAGATCCAGTTCCTGACTCTTTCGCTAACGCCTGATTCAGCAAATGAACTTCAGGCTGCCTTTGTGAGGAGCGAGCGTCCCCAGGTTGCCTTCGGTGCCGATGTCCTCCTCATTGGACTTGCAGCGCTTGGGCTGACCTTGCCGTTGGGGTCAATTTACTACATCTCTAGAGTGAAGAATCTTTTCGCCGCCGTTCCCAGACTGGAAAGACCGTGGCTCTTGTTGGAAGCAGGGATATGCCTGCTTTTTCTGGATGTTGTTCTAACAATGTTCGGTAGTCTTGTGGGAATCCCACCTGGAACCGCTGATGTGTTTAGGAAGGTGTTTCTTGTAGCGTCAGCCGGCAGCATCTTAGTAGGCATGGTACTAATGAAGCGGGCGTGGACGATCCCATCAAGCGAATAGCACGTAACCTTCGTGATCTCGCTTGCAAGAAGGGCGGCTCGGTTTCAAATTACAGGTACCGTCCTTAGAGGACCGGGCTTTCGCTCCTGGAACAGTAGTTCTGCTCACCGGTCGACCAGGTCTCGGTAAGTCTGCCTTCGCTCGACAGTTCTGCCAAGAAGGATTGAGAGCCAACGAGAAAGTAATCTTCGCCTTGACCGACACCTCTGCGGACTCTATGAAAATCAAGTTTGGTCAGGTGAATGATCAATTTCACGTGATGGACTTCCTTCTGGAGAAACC
>Ga0326727_10011127_pt1 | contig 21090 bp, 25 predicted proteins | sample MB2enrmetagenome_FD_207643 | JGI IMG/M metagenome (GOLD analysis project Ga0326727, IMG submission 207643) | Lab enriched peat soil microbial communities from McLean, Ithaca, NY, United States - MB29MY | ecosystem: Environmental > Terrestrial > Soil > Wetlands > Peat | place: USA: New York...
AAAAAACAAATGTTGTCTCAGAAAACCTGAATCATAATATAGAAATAGTTGTCACGGACACAGACAAAATCAGGGAGAAAATCCTAGAGAAGTTATCTATTTGATATTTTTATTTTTACAGAACCCAGTTTTAATAGAAAGTTATTTCCTGCCTATTCTGTTCAGTATAATTATAACCAGGCTACCAGAATCTCCACCATGGCTTCTTAGATCCCGGCGCTTCAATGGACTTCTGATTTATTAATGTCTGCATCTGCATCATATAATTTCTGTGCGTTTCCTGGGTGTTTCCAAGCTCGGTCTTTAATGTTTCAAGATGCCTGTTTTTTTCATCTATTTGTTTGTCCTTTTCTTCGTATCTGGCGCGCAGCTGTGCAAGTTCTACTGGATCAGGGGCTTCCCGCAGAGAGATATTTAATCTTTCTATTTCCACTTTCAACGCTTGTATTTCTGTATCCATAATGTGTCCTGGTGTGTCCAACACGTACCCAGGAATATCAGACTGGTGTCCAGATGCTTCCATATTATGTCCGCTTACTAATAGTTCCAATCCATCACATACTGCACGTGTGGGGCTGTTATATCCTAATTTTTCAACCTTTTCCCATAAAGAAACTGGGACCCAAGAATTAACTTTTCTTTTCTCTTCTGTCATGGACACAAAGACGGACACATAAAATAAAAACTTATATCTTTGTGTCCAACATGTGTCCTAAATATAGCTATTATTGTGACTCTAATAATTAGTACATCTTCGACTTTGTTGCAAAAAAATGTGAAAGGGATTTACTGAAATATGTGTCAGAACTGTTTTTCAGCTTAATTAAAAATGCATCGTTTTCACCTTAAAGCATACCTATTTACAGCACAATTTTTATTGTATAGTAGTGTGAGTAATGATCCATTCTTCGATCTCGGAAGGTTTCATTCCATTTTCAGTAGTAGCAATTTTGACTATGAAGTCTATAGTTTCTTCTTTAGTGGATGTAAGTTTATAGCCCCCATCTTCAATGACAAAATTCATTGCTTCGTATCCAGTTCTTTTATTCCCATTAAAAAATGGATGTCTTGCAACAATAGTGTAAACTATAATTGTTGCGTTTTGAAAAAAAGTATTTGACTCCTTTATCATATATTCAAACATTAGCTCTAATGTAGCCAAAGAAAGTACTGCAGGTGTATAATCTTCCGGATTTTTTTCCTTATCATATTCAATAACTCTTTGATGGATTTTTAAAATATCAATTAGGCTAATCAAAATATCACTTTCTTCCGAGTGCGTCTAAGATCTCTTTATCTTCTATGAGTTTCCGATCTAACCACGCATCGAAATCTTTTATATGGGATTCTCCCCGTCTATTATTCTCATCTTTTGAAAACATCGGTTTATAATCTCTTTTTTCTTTCACTTCAACAATAAGCCGTTTGATGATTGAATTATATGACTCGTCTTCCGTTATTTTGAATTCTTTGAGCGATTTCTTTACATCTGGATCAAGAGCAATGGTAGACATATATTATAATATGTTATAATAGATCTTTAAAATATGCATCTTAACATTACAAAAAAACATTGCTATTTTCACTGATGTATAGCTTTTGTGATTAAATATCTGCATTTTTGGGTTATGAAACTAGCCAAAGTTTCACTATCCAACGCTCTCATACTTAAATTATATTGATACAGTTATATATTATGGCCCTAATTTTATTTATCGGGTGGGTTTCTCGTTGCTTTCCTACCTGCCCCCATAGTTTGGGCAAAACGATTGCATTACTGGCTACATATTCCCCTGGACTTCACTCCATCTAGGGAGATATATTTTGATACAGATCTTTGGTAGCAAAACCATTGTATCATTCGCTTTTTTAACTAATTCCCCATTAAGTTAGATTATTCCCATTAAAGCTGAGAATAGAATGATACTTACTAATATAGTCACTAGCATTAAAACAAAAAGTCCATTTAACATGCACAAAAGCACTATCAATTTAAATATCATAAAATATTATAATTATTCTAAAATATTTAACTCAATGGAGATTCATATTCTGTGACAGTTTTTGATATATAATCTTTGTATGAAGACTTCCGCATCAGCAAAACGATAAATCCTATTTTTTGTAGTGACAAAAAGTAGAGAAAATTGGTTGATACAGAACTAAATTTTTGTGATAAAGGGCAGAGATTATGGCATTAAGGGATAAAGCTAGTCTATATGAAAATTTATAACAAGATGTGATACATCTTTGTCAAAGGATGAAACAATATCCATTAATCAGTCTATCCTGAATAATTGCAATAGGATTGTTGGTAGCAATTCCATATTGTCAAGTATATGGACTAAATAACCCTACAGAAAGAGCCAAACAAGAAAACCAATATCATACTACTTTAGCTCAAATATTTGGCGGCGCCGCTATTGGAGTGGGACTTTACTACACATGGCGGAGAATTACTATTTCTAAAGAAGACCAGTTTACCTTATTTGGCAATATCTTAATACTTTCATTTCGCACTTACAATAAATATTTAGTTATTTAATTCTTATTTTATATCGATGTCCATAGCCTATAAATATCGAATCTACCCCACAATAGATCAAGCAAAATTAATTCAAGATCATTTTGGTGCATGTAGGTTTGTTTATAATTGGGCTTTGGAACAAAAGATAAATACATATCAACAAATTGGAAAATCAATATCTCAATTGGATCTTTGTGAAAAGCTAACAACTCTTAAACAGGAATATCCCTGGTTAAAAGAAGTAAATGCTCAATCTCTCCAAGAAATGACTCGAAATTTAGAAACTACATTTACAAAGTTTTTCGGAGAAAAAACTAGTTTCCCAAAATTTAAATCAAAGAAAAATCCAATTCAGTCATTCCCAATTCCCCAAAATTATAAGGTTGATTTTGAGAAAGGAATTATCAAACTTCCCAAAATTGGTGAAGTTGAAGCTATTATTCATAGACGTTTTAAAGGTATTCTAAAAACTGCAACATTATCAATGTCACCTACAGGAAAATACTATTTTAGTATACTTATAGATAAAGAAAAAGAACTTCCAGTTAGACAAAAGTTTTCAAAATTAACTACCATAGGAATCGATGTAGGGCTAACAGACTTTGCAGTTATTTCTACAGGAGAAAAAGTTAAAAATCCAAAGTATCTCCAAAACGCTCTTCAACGATTGAAATGTTTACAGAAGATAATGTCAAAAAAAGTTAAAGGTTCTAAGAATCGCAATAAATAAGCTTGTTAGCGAGAATCGAGCTGCATCATTGGAAACTCTGATTGTAAAGAAATGTAACGAAATCATTGTCTTGCTCAATCAATTTCCGATGCAGTATGGAGTAGTTTTGTTACAAAATTAACAAATGAAGCTGAAGGGCTAGAAAAAATGATTCTTAAAATCGGACAGTTTTTTTGTAATAAAATTTATGAATTCCCTAAAGGCCATCAGTAATATTAATACATTATTGATCTCTGACTCATGGAGCTTCTGGAACTATTGGAGCCTATGGGACTAATAGAACATGTGGAGCTCCTAGAACATCTGGAACTCATGGAACACCTGAAACTAATTAACCAAAACCGCAATCTTAAATGAAAATATTAGGAAAAGAGATTAAAGTACCCTAAACAAAACTAAAAACACGAATGAAATGAATCATGAACTCAATTCAATAATCCCACGTTTTAACTTAATAAATTTCTAATAACGGCTCCCATCTTGTTATTTTTACTAGAAAAGAACTTCTTAATAGTTTTTGCCATACTTTTTATATTTTTAGATCTGGTTATCGTTAGAATAATATTTGTTCATACCAAAAGATTGCGTCATAATCCAGGAGATTAGGACTGCAAACATTTAGGTATATATAGTTAATAATATTACACTATAGTAAATATGCAAAAAATCTATATTCTAGTATGTTCAATTAATATATAAGGATCCATAAATGCACTATGGCAGAGATCCCAAAATAAAATGTCTTAGCGTGATTATGTGTCTAAAAGTGAAAAAATATCAAGAGACTCTTCGATGTATAGTGTCTCTTACCCACAACTCACAAGATCTGTTTTTTATGCATCACTAATGCTCATAACACTTCATTTATTCACTGCTGCTGGCTTCTCTAGGGTATCACTGTGGTATCAGAAGCTGCAGAATCTCAAGGAAGCAGATCTTACATAACTTTTGGTACGCTGTTTTATAGAAAACTGGACATGTCTAATTTTGAAAATAGCGCCGGTGATAATATGAATGAAAATTTTGATGATTTTAACCCAGAATTATATCATAAATATATCACAGAGAGTTATGCCAGACATTTACAAGACATCTCTGATAATAGTACTCTTTTTTATATTTATGGACAATGTGGTAAAGTTTATGATGAGATATTCAACTTAAACATTGATTATGATCTTTGGAAGAATCAAAATGAATTTGACTATACGTTAGTCTATCTAATAGCTGGCTGGGTTAAAGATAATGTTAAAAATGATAATTTAACTCATCTTAGCCAAAAACAAATAGCTGAAGGGATCACTGGACAAATTTTGTCGTTTATTCAATGCGATAAAGTTACTCAAATGAAATACAATGAACGTATCAAAATGATTTATGCAATATATTTATCTGAAATTCCTAGAAATAGTGATGTCTCTTATATTTATAGTCAATCTGCTAAAATTTATGATGAAATAACTAACCTTAATGTGCAAGTTGATCTTTGGGACAGAACCAGCCGTTTTGACCCTACGCTAGTTTATTTAATAGCTGGCTGGGTTAAAGATAATATCAAAAATAGAAATTTAACTAATCTTAGCCAAAAACAAATCGCAGAAGGTATCACTAATCAACTCTTTTCTTGGCTTGAATTTGAAGAAGAATCATCCACTAATTCTGATTATGATAATTAAATTGTTATGCGAAATAATCAATTAGTAGTGGAACAGTTACAAATTCGATCACTGATTTAAAATGGTTGGTCACCTAATTTCCAGGGCAGTAATGGCATCCCATAAGGTATGCATATTGCCCTATTTTTGAGCTTTCAACAGTAATTAGTATTTTGTCCTTCTTTGAAATTAAGGCAAACTCAATAGTTTACGGACAAATATTCTGTTTCTTATTTTTTCCATATCATCAAAACGATAAGTCCTATTTTTTGTAGTTGCAAAAAGCAGAGAAAATAGGTATATACAAATAAGAATGGCTATATAAAAAAGCCCATGTACATTGCGGATAACAAAAAACTTGAGAGTGCATGTATAGTCCCACTAACATGAAAAGAGCTTATGAAAGAACAACAAGCACTAGAAATGCGAAAAAAGGAAAAAAATTTGCAAAACTTAGGTACACTGCTACAGAAAATATTTTTCTAATATGGTAATTTCATCCTAGGTAGTTGATACATAACTAAATTTTCATGATAAAGAAAAAGGATCATGTCATTAGGAACAGAACTCAGACAATTGTGTAAGAATATAAAACAAGACACAAAAGAACTTTATGAAAAATATAAAAATTCAAAATCCCTTCTTTACCAATAATCCCCGAAAAGGTAATTCAATATTCAAAAACATGTTTATCTGTTTTTGTTATTCTTTTTTTAATTTTTATATATTTAATACAGCAAGTTCCACACTGGCAAGTATCTCAATTTAAGGTTCTGGTGCAAAAAATCTGGCTTTGTTGCAAAATCAATGAAAAATAGGAACTCTCAGTCTGTTAGCAAAACGAGTTAAACCGTTAGGGAAAAAATATGCTTAAAAGCATTGGGTTGATAATCTCATCAACTGCACAAAAAATATTTTATTGTTATTAACTTCATTTTGATGGGTATGATCTCCATGGATAATAAAAAGGGGTTAGTCACTTAATTTCCAGGGCAATAATGACATTCCTTAAGGGATCTATATTGCCCGATTTTTATTTTGAGTCTTCTGCAGTACTTATTATTTTATCCAACATTATGCTCATATAACTTCAGTTCACTACTGGTGTTACAGTCAAGGATTGAGATTCCATATAATTATAATCGTTCTCTACAGAACCAAGTAAAAGCGTATTCTTCATGCGTTTATATTTATTTGCTTCATTTTTAAAACTTCTACCATACTTTTATAGATTATTCAGATGCCTATTTTTAAGGGCGCTGGGATGTATTTAGTATATTTTAATGCCAATTAAATATAAATTGATAAATAAAGTAATTATAGAATAGAGTGCGTTATCCAAAATTTGAATTCCAAGTCTTTTCATAGGTATGCAGATTCCATCTGCCCGCCAACTACAGCGCTTGCTGGGAATAGACCCAATTATGATATATTCATATTTTGGATACCCTACTCTCTCCATACATTTGAGTGGGTTATCTAAAATTTGAATTTCCAGTTGGTTCGCAGGTGGTACCAATTCCACCGTTCCACCATCTACAGCGCTTACTGTGATTGGACCTAACTTTGGTATATTCATATTTTGGATATCCTACTCTCTCCATACATTTTTAGTACCTATCTTTTTAGCAGCGTATATTTTTGCATCACATAATATGTTTTTTTTAGTTTATTATCTATATTTTGCTTAAATACAATTCAAAATTTGGCAGTTTTTCAGGACAACACTCCTAAACAAATTTATTTGATGGCCATCGTTTTACCAATTGATCGGGTCAATAATGGATCAACGAACTATTAATCCTACATGAGTGTTGTGTATGAAGCGGACAAAATTTGAATGACATTAATAATAATGATAGCTTCGTAACATTTATAAAGTTTTTTATATATACATTTTAATTATATTCACTATGCTGCCAGAGTTATTTTTCTATTGTTTTGTGATACACAGTTTTTGTATGAAAACCTATGTGGCAGTGAAAAAAAGACGGACAAAAGCTTTGTCAGTAAAAATTATTGGCTCAGCATCCTATTTTTTGCAGTGAAAGAAAAGGATAAAGAGCCAGTCAGACTTTACAAAACTTGAGCTACACTATCAAAGTAAACCTATCAAAATTAGATGTAAAATTTGAAAAATAGCAATATTTTCTGACAATGGTTGCTATCTTTAAAATATGGTATTTCCTGATAACTATGTGATATCACTCAGAAATAATAATAAAATATAATTGATATTAAAGTACATATAATTTTTAAAATTTTTCATGCAGAAATAAGATTTATTCAAAAACTATTATAATACATAATTAATATTAAATTGTTGTTCAGTGTCAAAATATTCCATTGGGAAATAAGTTTTACTCAGAAATCATTTTTTTTATAAATAATTTAAAATAACTCGGTAATTTAGTGTGTATTGGTAGGTTAAATAGTTACCAAAAGACAAAATCCCTTAAAATTATTATTTTTAAAAATAAAGGAGTGAAATAAATGTTGAAACAATCATCTAGTAGGATGAAAAAGGTGCTAATTATTTTGCTGGCAGTCCTTTTTGTAGTATCACTGACAGCAGTGGCTGCGAATGCACGTGGTGGCGGTGGCGGTCATGGCGGAGAAGGTGGTCATGGCGGCTATGGCGAAGAAGATGGCTATGGTGGTTATGGCATTGAAGAAGACGGTGGTTATGGCCCCGGCGGTATTTATGACACCCCATATTATGAAGGGAACCCAAACGAAGATTATGCAGCCGTAAACCAACCAGATTATGCGGGTGATGTCTACGCTCAGATGTAGCTGTTTCTAGCTATGTAAAATTTAATTAGTTTAAATACATAGAACTCACTTATGGTACTGAAAATTCAATATTGAAAATATCGATCAAATAATAGAAGATGACCATGCATAGATTTTATAGCAAAATCTATGTATTATTTGGCCACAGGTAAATCCGCTTGCATGTGATATCGATTGCATGTTTAACTAGTGCGTTGTCAACGAAGTCGTTTAGGAATACTAGTAAGCTATTGGGTGAAAATTCGTTCGACACATTGCTCCAAAGCCAAGGGTAGGTTGAGTTATCAAAAGCAGCTTTATTTGACATCAAGAGTGACATTGCGTCACTACTCCCTAGGCTCATCGCATCAAGTATCGACGTTGAGCACGCCTTTATATCTGCACTTGCAGTACCTTGAAGTTGTAGTACTGTATAAGTGTCATCTTTTGGTTGGCACCATTGCATACGGTCCAATGCGGTAAGAATATCGTTTACATCAATAGTCGCATAAATTTCGTCATTGTAGGAATCGTATTTCAGTGCATCAGAATCCACATCAATTTGGTTCAGGAAAATCAAACGCTTGCTTTCATTCAGCAAGAGTCTAATTGTCTCATTTAAATTTTCCTTGCCCCCAATAGCTATATTGCGAGTGTTTGTATCCAACTGTGCATTTTGCACCAGCTTCACAAGGTCTTCTATATTGGGTTTCATAGAAGCTTCTTCGAAGCCCTGGAAATTGAGATTTACGACGACAATTTCTTCAGGATGCGCTGCAAGCCATTTGAAAATGTCGCACAAGAAATCGTAAAAAAGATACCCAGGAATAAATGCATGCTGGTGGAAAATTTTATGCTGAATCCCGGAAAGATCCCTAAAAGGCTCATAACAATATCCCGGACGAAAATCGAAGTACCTGATACCTAGATCGAGCATTGTAGAAATATCATCTTTTTGCGTGCAAGCTAGGTTAATTACTATGCGTTCAAGATAATTAGAAACGTCAGAAAAATTCGTTGATGAATATGCGAGAGAATCAGCAATGTGTAATTGGAATTTATTTGAAAAATCTTCATTTTTAAGCAGGGACTTAAAGTTAAAGGTTTCAAACATTCCTGCATCATGAGCTCCAGCCAATGCCAACACGTTTAATGGCCTGTCCAAGAACTGAGGGTTCTTTCTGGCGAGGTCTTTCATCCATTCCGAGTAATTGTGGGTCAGATAAACATAGGACTTTTCCTGATTGGTTAAAAAATTAGCAGCTGTCCTCATTCCACAGTCATAAAAGCCATATGATAATGAATATTTAGGTGTGATAATTGATTTGGTAGACATCATATTATTTAAATTTGAACGCGATAGATTGCCTACCAAAGGATTAATCTCGGCAAAACCTGTATAAAGTATCCCATCTGCATTCTCGGCTTTCCATGCGAACTTTCCTCCAGGAATTTGGAAGTTACCCTTACACATCGGAAAGCTGGCACAGTAAGAAACGGGAGTTAAGTTCGAAGCACAAAAAGTGACCCTACAATCTTCGGTATCCAGAAAAGTATAGTAATCGATCCCTTTTGTTAACATTATCAATTCTGTTGACATATTTCCACTTTAGTTAGTAGGTAGCGATTTATTTTCTATCTTGAGTCTGGAACATTCCAACGTTTTGGAAGTGGCAAATCACAGGTTGAGTATGGAACATTTGTATAGCTCCCAAAAAGAATAGGTTTTCTGAATTTGAATTCTGTCAAAAAACATTCTAATATTTTTAGATCATTTAATGCTTATTTTGGGCTTAGGCCAGTCCTCAATGGCATCCATACTACCAGCTTGTGGAGGTAGGGAGAAGATCAAAATCAGAAAACGATCCCATCTCCCATTAACTCGTATATTTTTGATTCCGATATATTGGAAAAGGTATTGAGAATGCTTATAACAGAGCCTACCTGTACTTTGATATGAGGCTTTCAATGTACTGCCCGTATTGGCGTGCGATGGTTTCATCATAAAGAGTAATTATATTTTCAGCATTGTGAATCGCATTCTGAGAAAAATTAAAGCTTCCAGTTACAACGACCTGTTGATCGACCACTAACACCTTATTATGCATGAAGTCGTGGGGTCCTTCTTCATGATATGGCATGGAATGTTTGGCAACAAGGTTATTCTTTATGGCATTCCATTGTGCGATTTTTGCTTGGCCATTGCCGTATTGTCGGTCATTCCAGATAATAGATGTACTTGCACATAGGGAATTGCTACTAATAAAACTACTGCAAATATGAAAATTAGGCTGATTAATGGGTGTGGTCTTGCCTTATCAGAAAGTTCTTTTAAATATTTTTTAATATCCTTATTAAGTTTGCTCCACTTTTCTTTTAAATCCATAATCTTTGTCCTTCCTCATGAAAATTTAGTTCTGTATCAACTAAATAGGATGAAATTATTATATTAGAAATATATCTTCTGCAGCAATGCACCAAAAGTTCTGTAAAATTTGACTGGTTATTTTATCCTTTTCTTTCAATAATAAAATAGGCTTTGTAGGTTTCTTTGATTCATGGGTTTTATCACAAAAATTATGTATAAATGAAATAACAAAAATACACAATTGTTAGTAAAAAATTATCCACTAATCACACCTATCCTTAATTTTTTGTAACTTAGCTTAAAAATGTAATTTTGTTATTGTTTTTAGTACAACTTTTGCACCTTATTCTATTGTTTTTTTCACAATTTAAATAATTTTATCATTATTTATTTGCATTTTGAGAGAACTCGGGACCAATTGGAGAAAAAACGGGAACATTTAATTAGTTGTTCCCATTATTCTGTGATATGCAAGAGCCAAAGAAAAAAATAGGTGCGTGGATCCCTATAACATTATATGAAGACATCGAAAAGGCTGGGTACACGAGCTTTACAGTCGCCGTGACAAAAGGTCTAGAATTATTACTTAGGGAACATTATGGAAATATTACGGGGACAAACGGGGCTATTTTGGGGACAAATGGGAACAATTTGGGAACAATAGGGAACAATTTGGAGACATCTTGGGACAAATTCAAAATAAATGGGAACACAACGGGGACAAATCGGGAACAATTGGAAATCGAGAATAAGAGCCTAAAAAATGAGATTGAAAAATTAAATATTTCTCTGCAAGAAACCCGGGAACCCGGGGAACTTCTCCAGCTGCGTGCCAGATCTGAAGAATTGGAAACTAAGATAAAAGATCTGGAAGAGAACTTAAGAACAGCTCCGAACCCTGTAGATCTTGCAAAAACACAAGAGCGTTTAGAAGGCCTTCAGTTTGTACTTGATGAAAAAAATAATAGAATAAATGATCTCACAAAGGAAATTGAAAACACTAGACAGGATAAAGAATCGATTCAAAATCTTTATGATAACTATATGCGCCAAATGCAGACACTGATCACACAGAAGGCAATTGAAGCACCAAATGCAAAAAAACCATGGTGGCGATTTTGGTAACTCCGACTTTAATTATATAAACAGAAAAAATGAGTAGTGAAATATTTTCTATAAAAAATGAATTAAGTTAGAATCAAAATATTAATTAGTTAATCACTTATTACTTTCTTCAACCCGAAGCAAACTTCTCTAGAATTTGTTTTCTAAGTATATCTGGTTCCTGGACTGTTATCTCTACATTCACAGTCTGATTCGCTGAGACAACATTTGTTTTCTTATATATCCGCCGTCCAAATTCTTCAGGGAACCGTCTCTCCAATATAAACATGCAAACTTGGCAATTACCAGCTTCAACAGCATCATTCAATCGCTCAAGCAGCTTCCTAGCCCCGTCAGCATTGCATTTTTTAATATGTTGTGCAAACTCAAAATATTTTCCAGATTTCTCTGTCTGCCCCTTTTGATTCCATTCGTTGAATGTTTTATAAGTGACACCAGCCAATTCGGCAGCCAGCCTATATGTCAAACCAAGCGAAATATTTTCCCCGATTCTTTGTTGTATATCAGGAGTAAGTTTTGATGGACGAGCCATAGATTCACCGTTTTTACTTTACAATTAATATTAGCTAGTCTTGTATTTAAAATTTAGTTCTTTTTGTTTTGTATAGAAGCGGGGTTTATATCTATCAAATCAAATGATAAAAGTCGCACTAGTGAGCTCAGGTTAAGTCGTTTTTTCGACCATTTTAATTCCCCATGTTTTAAAGATCCCATAACTTGGGGTAGCTGCGAGATATTTCCCATACACTTTTATCACTTTAAAATAATATAAATTATGTTTATGGATATACCCACTCTGATTTTTGATATGAATCTATATATATTAATTAGTTTAAGTTAATAGTATTTAGAATATATGGAAAAACTATATATAAAATTGAATCTACTTATTATTTAAAGGTATTCAGATGCCTTCGAACAGACCTTCTATGAACTGCAGGCATGGACGCACCTGCAGCTCACAAGATCCATTTTTTGCATTTAAGATCAGCAGGATATCATCTAAGTTAATAAAAAGAATTTTGATTCCTTAATCTTGGAAATTATACTAAAATACTAAATGAATAAGGAAGATTTTGATTTTCCCCACAATTCTTTTAAAACAAGATGTCTACAATTTATAGCAAACTATTTAGCAACTCTTCAGGTAGATGTCTACAATCTATCTCAGGATAAATTTTTGAATCAATCAACAAAAACACAGGTTTCGCTTCTGTATTACCATCATCATTTACTATAGTGCAATCCAATTTATGAATAATACCCAGTTCTTGATCAAACGCAACTCCTTGCTCTTGCATTGCTCTTTCGCATAAATTTAAATATCTATGTTCGCCTTCTTTATCAAAGAGTACCGGAGTGAGTGATAAACACTGTTTTTCGATTGGTAGGTCATAATTTTCACTGAGTACACTTTCAAGTTTCCATAGCTCTATTGAGTCTTTTTCCAACTTGCACGGAAGATCTTGAAGACAATCTTCTTTTAATTCCGGTGCCAATTTTAACGAAATTTTAAAATCGTTCTCTTGCTTCTCGTTATCAATAAAACTCATTTTAATCACCTTTTACTTTCTGCCAACCGTAACCGTTGCCTTCAATTTCTATTTTTTTTGCTTTACCTTCATTTACAAGTTTATCAAGCATGTTTTTAGCTGTGGACCTGCTGCATCCTACTGAATTCATAATAGTTGCAGTTGACTTGATACTATCAATTGATAAAGCATCCACGAACATAACTTCTGTAAATTTCTGTTGAAATCTTGTTTTACCACCTTTCATATTATGAACTCCACGCGCCAGGCAATTTTCAAGAAACTACGCTACTATATACGATTTATTAGTATTTATAATTTATCATCGATGGGTAATGGTAATTACAATTGATGATATTTTTATATTAAAATAGTTGGTTATGGAAAAATTTAAACTTGGAGGATCTTGGAAATAGAATAGACACAATTGCAATAGATGCTTACGATAGATATGGTAAAATATTAATTGAAGGGATAACACCGGTAAATCCAACCAATCATTCAATGTCTATTTTTAAAGACTATAGAAACCAATGAAAATTACACTAGAATATGGAACGATTTTAATCAATAACTTAATATTCCTTTAAAAATTCAAATTGGACAATTATAAATACATTATTTTTTTTTAAATATATATTCTAGTTAAAATCGTACTATTGGATTTCTTCAACTGATTAAAGGCACTTTTAAGGATCAGATACGGTGATCATAAGCAAAGGAAAAAGAAAATAATTGTTTATAAATCCCGCAAGATGTCTATTGATTACAAAAATATATTGAATAAAAAAGTTTCTTGGAAACGGTAACGTATATATAGAGACTTTTTTCACAATTCTATTTAGGCCGTTACTCCCGTTACCCCGTTACTCAAGACCTATTGATAATGAAAAAAGGTAACGGTTTTAACTTTGTAACCCGTTACTCCCGTTACCTTTACAATGATCTTTAGGGGAAAAGAAAAAAATGGAAAATAAAAAAGTTGTATATATAAAGGATTCTAGGAAATGAGAATGCCAAAAATGGAGAAATAACGGGATTCAAAGGAAGAAACCTTCTTTGCAAATGTATTTTTGTCTGGTGCTAGTATCCTTTATGCTTTCCATGTAAAGATCATGCAGTATCTCGGACTTGATCTTGTGACAAATCCAGGGAGTACTAGCCAATGTAATTCCCGGTATCAATTTTATAAACCAGATCTAGAAGCAATATCTCAAGTGAAGTAATACCCACTCGTTCTTATGAACAAAATCAGGTACTAGCATCCTATCACCGTCAAGAACAAACGTTAAATTTTTTTCCTTTGTCTAATACAATATACATATTTTGTGATGTCCTGGAAAGTCCTACATACCATACACGTGCTTCATCTTTCAGTCGTTCGTAATCGAGAATACTTTGATTGATCTTGTTTGTAATTCCTGTATGTAAGAACACAGTTTCAGCTTCTAGTCCTTTTGCACCATGTATCGTTTTAATGTATGTTGTAATATCTTTAGGATCAAGAATCTTGTTTTTCTGAAGCATCACACTTATTTTCTTTTTAGTTAGATCTCCACCACTTTGCAACCCTTCCACTGGATCCCCGCTTCTGATAAGATCAATTAATCCATTATTTATTTTCTTGAACCCTTCCATGCTTCCTGCTTTATTTATAGAAGTTTTTAATTCTGTTTTGTTTGATTCTCCCTTAAAGTGTTCCATAGGGTAGTTATCAACTAAAGCATTAAGTTCTGCAATTGTGGGAGTCATCCATTTTTGAATTTTAACTAAAGCATTCAATAAATTGACATTATTATCAGTCCACCCACATAAGTTATTATGAAAAGGAATCCCCATCCCCGCAAGAACATAAGCAATCGGAAGAACCTGATAATTGGCTCTGACGAAATGAAAAGTGGTTCCCGTTACATGTTCATAATGCTTACTTAAGTAATACTCCATATCCCTATAATCAATTGTATAAACGCTTCCAGCTTCTTTTTTTGTTTCTATTTCTGGCGTTTCTTGCCTTCCATTGTATCTTAATGTGTCTCCTGCAGCTGCCCATACATCACTAGGTAGTCGATATGAAATTGGTAGTATAAGTTGTTCCGCATCCCATTCATAAATATAATCAGGACTACCACCCCAAAATGGATAAATTGATTGCAGTGGATCACCTGCGATAATAACATCATCCATTGACTCAGCCCACACGTTAACTATATTATACTGTTGTCGAGTAAGGTCCTGGAATTCGTCAACGAACAATACTTTTGTATCCGGTTTCAAGCCCTTATCATAACATTCAGTCAACATATCCGAAAAATCAATTTTTCCTATTTCGTTTTTAAAATTTTCATATTCCGTATAGAATTGTTTAAAGTCGTGTTTATCCTTAAGATCTGCAAGGTTGGGGTATAGGTAATAATCAGACAAGGCAGTGCAGGTATTTATCATCCATGAATAGAAATTTAAATACGTTTTCATGTCTCCTGTTGTTATGTCTTCCGGATCACTTGGGTCTATAATTTTTTCTGATGTTCCATATCCACATTTTTTCCCGAAGTCTTTCAAATCCTTTCCTGTGATTACCTTAGGTCGTTCCAATAGGTTATAGCATATCCCATGAATGGTGTTAATATTTCCTAATTTTCCTTCATTAGTTTCCGTTATAACCGACACTTTAAATTTAATTTCATCCGCTACATCCTTTCTGAAGGTAGTGATTGTTAAATTCTCAATTCCCTTAAGGTCGGACTCCCTTTTAATTTCTTCTAATAATGTATTTGTTTTCCCTGTGCCTGGAGCGCCCCAAATTTTAAAGCTACTCATAAACAATCATCACTTGGCCTGGCGTTCATGTAAGAATCAATGAAATCCTTTTTGAACCACCATGCACGTGGTTTGCTACCATTCACACTTTTATTTGGGTTTCCTTGTCTTTTCATCCCGAGCTAGCTCATAATATCAGACAGTTTACCTAATTCCGTTTTGATGTGCAAAGTTTCAGTTAATTCTTTGATTTTCGTAGGCAGTATCAGGTAGTAACCTTCCTTTACTTCAAGCAGCATATTAGTCGCTTTAATCCATTCAGATGGATTTTCAGTACTCTTGTAATTGGTAGCAAGTTCTTCGATTATGATTCCAATCTCTATCATCTCAGTGCTTTCTGAAGGATCGACAATTACCGCTCGACGACGCAGTATTTGCAAAAATATTCTCCAAGGTGTATCTTTCATTCCACGTTTTGAAGCCGTTAATATTGACGGCAGATAGTGACCAAACTTGGTAAAATACATGGTCTCAAATTCACTGCATTTTTTCATGTTCGCAGCTGGAATTTCAATTAGATCACCTGCTATGTGAATCCGCCAATACCCTGGATCTTTGTTGGTAACACCTTTCACTATTTCAACTTTAGAAACCGAATTAAGTATATCCTTAACTTGCTGCCTTTCCCTACTCCCTTTTTCGAAATCCTCAGTTTTATATCCAGTTACTTGATCTAACGCTTTATCAAGTTTTGTTATCTGTTCATTCTCCACTTCCTGCTGCTTGATGTTTTCACTAATGAACAATTCTCTTTCACTTTCGGTCCACTTTTCCCACGTCTCCCCACAACAATAAGTCGATATTATCTTATGGATATCCCCTTCAAGAAATGTAACAGAAATTACTGAAACGATTTTATGATATAATTTCTCTGGATCCGATGCAATGTTAGGATTACTGTTTAAAATTAGTTCTACATCCGGATTTAGTTGAATTGTCTTGATTAATTCATCATCGATGCTAAATTTGCTTTCTTCTGCAGTCTCTGGAAGTAAATTAAAACGTTTTAGAAGTCTGTCTTTCATCTTTTATACACCTTATATAAATCTAATAAGTTTACTAAGGTGCAGGTAGTTCGTACTATACTAGCACAAAACTTTAAATCAAAAAAACGCATATTTCTACTTGTAAAACCTATAGAAATATACGAATTTTTAATACATTTAAGCATTTTTGAGTATCACAATACCCAAAAATGCTTCCTGCATATTATTTCACCAATCTATCATTATACTTTTCCACACTTGTTTGTTTGATCTAATTATTTTTAGTTACAAGTGTTTTGCATTCGATTCGCTTGTGCAAACTTGATCATAAAATTAACCTGGTAACTTTTTAGAGACATTGACAGTCTATGCTCAAGTTCCATAATTTTGACAACTCATTCGATAGCGAACTGAGTCTTTCATAAATTTCGGGGTCAACTGGTAAGTCAATCCGATCCAACTGCATTTCTAGCAGCTTTAGTTGAAACCTGGTACATGTGCTAATATACTTAAATAGCCCGTATGGTGTATCTAATAGTGCCTCTGGTGCCTCTAATGAATAATCACCATCTGCATGTTTTGAATCCATTCTCGCCATATATTCTGTAAACAACATATGAAACTCTGCGAAATTATCAATTTTCTGTTTCATTTTAACACTCCGTTTCGAATTTAATATAAAACAGAAAAAGCCATAAGCACTAGAATCGTTAGCATTTGGTAAGTATTAGAGTTATTTAGAACACCTGCAGTAGAAAAGTTTAAATACTTAAAACTAGACATGCTATTGTTAGATATATAACATGTCGTTAGAAGTACTTAAACTTGTAACGATTCCGAGCCTAGAGATTGTGTCACCAATCTCTGGCTTTTTCATTCATTTCTGCATAGTATTTTACCATCAAATTTTTGGTTTACATATCCAATTTTGATTTGTTTGGAATTACTATTCTTTAATCAACTTCGCTATTCGTTGATAAAATATTCGGGAAATTTCGCTCTTGTTCCTAGTTCCACAACTTCACATATTTTTAGACTGTTGATAGCTGCAATAATTCTAATTTTATTTGCAATATCTTCTCTTGCAGGCAAACTTAAGAAACCATTTTTAGACTGATGCTTACCATAACTTGCTAAAATACCATCACTTCCAAGTTTATATTTTGCTACTGCTTGTAAGTTAAACGTTGTTACCATATTTAAACGTTTTTATCAAAACGATAGCAGTTAAACTACAGTGAAACTATATATAGTTTCACCTATTTTATATACAACTACTAGTATACTGTATTTAAAAGACCCCGGACTACAGTTAAATTATATATAGTTTCACCTATTTTATACAACTACTAGTATACTGTATTTAAAAGACCCCGGACTGAATAGAAAAACCTATGAAGTAATCAAAATTGCGCTGGTGCACCCGCTGCAAGCAACGGGGTACTCGAATGAGAAATAAAACTAGCACTGTTTTGCGGAACAGATTAATATAATTTTTATAGTTTATTGGATTCTGTTGGTGTATGCAGCATCAACAGTATCGATCTCTCAAATTCATAATCCACTTCTATTTCCATAATAGTCAATTTTTGCAACGCTCAGACCCACACCAATGCTCTATTCTAGATCCCTTTTTTCACAACAAAAAATAGAGTCAATGGATCTGCTTATAAAACTTGTATTTTAATGCAGAGATTTTGCTATCAAATCTCTGCATTAGCGAGGGTAATGAATACAAGAGTTTTATGAACGTAACTATCGACAAGGTATCTTTTTCGTAGCAAAAATATAGTTATCATTTTTTCAGAACTTTTAGTATCCTGCTCCTTCGGACTGTAATACTTCAAACTTAAGATAATACCGAAAAAGAGATAGTAATTAGAGTACATACTTTACCAAGGTGTAGAAATGAAAGCTGGAATTTTAGTTTCTTGTATTCTACTATTAACCTTAGTATTTTCCCTATTTTCTACAGTAGTTCAAGCAAATGAATACAAAGTAGTCAATGCCGAAGTTAATGCCGAAGATATCTTAAAGCATATAGAAAATAGTGATGACGTTAATCTCAAAAACTGTAGTGTAGTTGGTGAACTTAATTTAAGCAAGATTAAGCTTAAAACAGTTTATATAACCGATTTGCACATGAGTACGAGTAATATCTCAATAGAAGACTCTAAATTTGAAAATAAACTTGATTTTTCGAATGTGCAATTTAATAATACTGTTTCCTTTAAGAGAACGTTTTTTAAGGATTCTGCCGACTTTAGTTATATGAATTTTAATAATTCTGCTGACTTCAGTTATACGAATTTCAATGATTCTGCTGACTTCCAAGATGTGGATTTTTTTAATTCTGCTAACTTCCATGATGCAAATTTTAATAACGATGTCAACTTCATTGATGCGAGATTTTGGAATGAAGCTGACTTTAGGAATGCATATTTTAATAGTTCTGTATACTTCAATTATGCATCTTTTAATAATTCATCGTTCAGTATGACAACGTTTACAAATGATTCCGACTTCAATCAGACGGATTTCATTAATTCTACTGACTTCCGTGATGCAAAATTTAATAAAAATGCCAACTTCATTGATGCGAATTTTAATAAAGATGCCAACTTCAGTGGGGTGATAGTTAATGGATCTGCAAACTTCGATGGGGCCATGATTAATGATAACAGCAACTTCATTGGACTTGACAACCCTGACAAAATCAAGCTTACTACTAACAACTCCCAGTTACTAAATACCAAGTAGAAAAATAATAAAAATGAAACAATTGAAAATATAGATGGTATTAGTGTGAACATCCACAAAAAGTGAGATCAAAGATACATAGTTTTTGTAATAAAATCTATGAATTCACTAAATTTCATCTAAAATAAGAAAACATTAATGATCTCTGAACCATGGAGCTTCTGGAACTATTGGAGCTTATGGTACTCGTAGAACATCTGGAGCTCCTGGAATATCTGAAACTAATTAAACTAAATCATATGCATAAATAGAAAACGTCAGAAAAGAATGAGGCTTTTTATCAATTCAATCCATTCATCCCGTGTAATTTTTGCGTCCTTTATTAGTTTATTGATCATTCCCCGTCCTATTTTTTCTGTAGGATGCATAGGGACTACCGTGGTCTTTCCATCCGGGTGCCGTAAAAATAAGTGGCCGCCCTTTTGCCTGATCTGCTCGAAACCTATATTTTCAAGAGCTTTTACGACTTTTTTTGCAGGAAGCGGTAATATTTTACTCATTCAAATCTCAACTTTAACTTTCTGTATTCCAATGAAATCCAGGTGCTTTTCGTTTCCTGCCTCGGCTTCAATTTCAAGGTAGAGTTCAATTGCTTCTTTTATTCTTCTGTTTAATTCGTCAAGAGTCTCAGCCTGGGTATGGCATCCCGGAAGTTCTGGAACTGAAGCGATGTAAATCCCGTCTTCGTCCTGTTCGATGATAACAGTAAACTCTCTCATTCTATTGTGGTCTCCTTTATTAGGATATAAAATCATATCCAGATGATTTTATTTATAGCTGTGGAGAAATGCTCTGTGCCTAATTATATGTTCACTCTGCCAAGCTTTCATCAAATCTTTTTAATGCGCTTGATTTGGCAGAATGCCGAATTTTCTGCAAAATCTGCTCTGTACTCTTGAATTTTCTTTTTTGATTACTATTCTATTAATACACTCTTATTTCTTCTAATCCTGAATGGGGTCTTAATTTAATATGAAGTAACATTTTAGCTAATTATTATTCCGTGATTTAAGTAACGCCCACGTATTTATATCCAATTCAGATAAATGTACCCCCCAATTTCAGATTAAGGTAAAAAATACAGAGTTTTTGCTATAAAACCTATGCATCAATTGGACTTATTATCAATTTTATCCTGTATATTTTTGCAACGGAACCCAAAATTAATTCCATCATCAGCTCAATACGAATAAAAAGAATAATTATGGTAGCAAACTAATAAAATATTATTCCTGCAACAGAACCCTATGCTTTGAGACATGTCATCTATAGACCAGGGACGGATAATCCGTGTATCCTTTCGCGCCACCAACGTAGAAGGTGTCCACTTCTGGCTCATTCAGCGGTGCATTCTGCCTAAAACGCTCTGGAAGGTCAGGATTAGCCAGAAACGGTATTCCAAAGGCTATCATGTCGGCTTCTCTTCTGGCAATAGCCTCGTTCCCGCTGTGTAGGTCATAGCCGCCGTTCAGTATTAACGTCCTTTCGAAGATCCTACGCAGACTAGGACCAAGCCGTGCCTCTGGTGGTACGAACTTCATTCTACCTCCTATGGGCTCAATTATATGAAGGTAGCCTAGGCCAGTTTTGCTCAATTCTTTGGTGAAATAGGAAAAGGTCTCCTGTGGATTGGCATCCGACATAGAATGATCGCTATTATGCGGGGAGATACGGTAGCCTACATGGTCACCACCCCATACCTCGATGACAGCTTTCGTGACCTCAAGAGGCAAACGGGCCCGGTTCTCAAGGTTGCCACCGTACTTATCGGTTCGATTGTTGGACCCGCTCCGCAAGAATTGGTCCAGCAGGTAG